>Ga0302325_10002004_pt1 | contig 50439 bp, 41 predicted proteins | sample Palsa_T0_2_FD_201948 | JGI IMG/M metagenome (GOLD analysis project Ga0302325, IMG submission 201948) | Peat permafrost microbial communities from Stordalen Mire near Abisko, Sweden - Palsa_T0_2 | ecosystem: Environmental > Terrestrial > Soil > Palsa > Peat permafrost | place: Sweden: Abisko...
ATCGCGTAGCCGCCGAGCAGGCGCGTCGCGAACTTCGTCATCCGTTGCGACAGATCCGTCGAGTTGAGCTTGCCGATCGAGGACTCCGCACCGGGCTGCTGACCCTTGAGCCGCTTGGTGAGCGACCTCAGCCCGTTGTATTTCTTGGCCGCGACTTCAATCGCGAACTGCGCGATCTGCTGGCGAATCTCGTCGTCATCGGCGGCGGATCGCCCGTCAACGGGTATGGTTTTAGCCATCTCGATCAGTTGCGCGAGGATCACCTCGGTGCCGCCGATCGTCTCGCTGATGCCGAACCGCTCATGCATCAGCGTGTTCACCAGCACCTGCCATCCCGCGTTCAGCGGACCCAGCAGGTTTTCCTTCGGCACGCGCACATCCTCAAAGAAAATCTCGTTGAATTCGGAATCGCCGGTAATCTGTTTGAGCGGTTTGACCATTACGCCGGGGCTTTTCATATCGACCAGCAGCGCGCTCATGCCCTTATGCTTCGGCACATCTGGATCGGTCCGCACGAAGAGTTGGCAGAAGTCCGAGCGCTGTGCGTGCGTGGTCCAGACCTTCTGACCGTTGACGATGAACTCGTCGCCGTGAAGTTCGGCGCGCGTCTGAATCGCGGCCAGGTCGGAGCCTGCGCCCGGTTCGGACATGCCCTCGCACCAGATCTCGTCGGCCATGAGAATCGGCTTCAGGTAACGCTCTTTCTGCGCGTCGGTGCCCCACTGCATGAGCGCGGGCCCCGTCATGATAATACCCAGCACGTTGATCCCCATAGGCAGGCCGAGCCGGCCCAGTTCCTGTTGGAAGATCACCTGCTCGATGAAAGTCGCGCCGCGCCCGCCATATTCCTTGGGCCAATTGAGCCCCACCCAGCCGTGATCGTACATCTTCTTGTGCCAGCGCTTGTTGCGCTCCCACAGAAGATCCTCGTCGATTCGTTCCTTCTCTTCGGGGGTGAGCGGCTCCGGCGCATTGGCCTCCAGCCACGATCGCACCTGATGCCGATAGGCTTCCTGTTCGAGCGAATAGTTGAAATCCATCTTCTGCCACCCTCAATGCGATTCGCGTCAGTAGCTCGATGATCGTACCGAAGCTCGCGTGAATTAGGTAGCGTAAACTCAAGGCGCCGAAACCCTTCGACGCCGCTGTCCGATGCATCGCCAAAGCCATTTTTCATACACCTGCAATCAATGCGGCCGCTGCTGCCATAACCAGGTGATAACGCTCTCGCCGGTGGACGTGATTGCGATTGCGCGTGCGATGGGTCTCAGCACCCGCGATACGGTCGCGCGCTTCACGATGCGCCGCGGGTCGTTGCTGCGCTTCGACGCGGATGGCCGATGCGTTGCGCTGGAAGGCGTGCGCTGCACCATCCATCACGGCCGGCCGATTGCGTGCCGGCTCTATCCACTTGGCCTGGATCGCGACGGCGCCGATCGTTTCATTCGTCTGGAACCGGCGGCAGGCTCAACGGGCGTCTATGGCGACGCCGGTACTATCGGCGAATTTCTATCTGCACAGGGCGTCGATGACCAACTCGATCTGAATGAACGCTATCGGCCGCTGCTCGCGATGATGCGTAATCGCGTCGCCAGCCTCACCGACTTCGAAACCGTCGAGCCGCGCGAATTCTGGCGGCGTGCGATTGCGGAGGCGCTCCGCGAGACTAACTTCGACCCCAACCCGATGATCGACACGCTCTTCGATGCGGACGGTGCCGGTTGCCGTCGTGAGTCGGTCGCAGCTACCGTCGATGCGCACCTTTCGGCCTTGAGCGCGATGGTGCGATTCGCTTCCGACGCTGTGAAGATTGCGGCCGCAACAGTCCTGCTGGCGGTCAGCCTCGGATTCTCGCCGCGCGAGGCGGTCGCAATCGAATTTGCTTAATCGGGCTCGCTGTCCGAATCCGAATCGATGCCTTTGCGCTGCTTCGGCTGAGTGGCGGGTGCCGCGGCGGGCGCGGGTGACGGCGCCGCGGCTGGCGTAGGCGGTGGCTTGTCGGCACCCAGATCGGCGATTATTTCCTTGGCGTGACCGGCAGGATCGACGTTAGGATAGACCCTCAAGATGCGCCCATCCTCACCAATCACGTACGTCACGCGGCGGTCGAGTCCGAGGATCGGGATGCCATTGTCGGCACCGTATGCCTTGGCGATCTTGTTGTCGGGATCGATCAACAGCGGGAACGGCAGGCTGTATTTGCGCGCGAAGGCACGATGATTGTCAGCGCTGTCGATACTGCATCCGAACAGCACGATTCCCCAGCGCTGCAGATCCTGGTAGCCGTCGCGAAACGAGCAGGCTTCCTTGGTGCATCCGGGTGTGCCGTCCTTGGGATAGAAGTAGAGCACCACCTTGCGACCGTGATAGTCGGTTAGCTTGACCGGCGTCGTTTGATCGCCCTGCACGGCATCGGTCGAAAATGACGGGGCGAGGTCGCCCACCTTCAACATCTCGCCGCGCGCCAGCCACGGAAAAAGCAGATTAAACAGGGCTCCCATAAGCACGACTCCCGCTACGATCTTGAGGAACCTCATTGACTGCCTGTCGGGACGATCCATCCGCCAACTAGACGTAATCCAGCCACGCGCCATAGCGCGGTTCGCGGCCGCGCAGCGCGCCGTGGAAAATTTCGATCACCTTGCGCGTGATCGGTCCGGGCTTGCCCTCGCCGATGCGCCGATCGTCCAGTTCGACCACCGGCGTGACCTCCGCTGCAGTGCCCGTCATGAAGGCCTCATCGGCGATATAGACCATGTCGCGCGGAAAGGGCTGTTCGAGTACCTGCACCCCGTCGTCGGCGAGAATCTTCATCACCGATTCGCGCGTAATCCCAGCGAGGCACGACATCAGCGGAGGCGTGCGCACAACGCCGTCGCGCACGATGAAAAAGTTCTCGCCGCTGCCTTCCGAGACGTAGCCGTTGACGTCGAGCAGCAGCGCTTCGTCGTAACCGTTGCGGCGCGCCTCATAACCAGCCAGCGCGGAGTTGACGTAATTGGCCGACAGCTTTGCCATCGGCATCATCGAATTGTGATGGAACCGGACGAACGACGAGGTCTTCAGCCGCACGCCTTTCGTTATTCCCTCGTCTCCGAGGTACGCGCCCCATGGCCACGCCGCAATCGCCAGCCGCACCTGGTTATGGCGCGCGACCACGCCCATCTCTCCAGCCCCGTAAAAGGCGATCGGGCGCACGTAGCATTCGTCGAACTTGTTGATCCGAACCACGTCGGCGCAGGCTTTTACGACCTCCTCATGGCTGAACGGGATGTTCATCTCGACGATATGCGCCGAGTCGAACAAGCGGCGAATATGCTCCCGGCCGCGGAAAATCGCCGATCGCCCATCCTTGGACTTGTAACACCGTATCCCTTCGAACACCGCCATCCCATAATGCAGACTGTGGGTGAGGACGTGAATGTTAGCCTGGTCATAGGGGACCATCTCGCCGTCCATCCAAATCTTTTCCGATCGCACGCTGTTTGCTGCCAAATCGCAACCTCGCCTGAGAAATTCAACACTTGCCGCGCATGACAGCGGCGAGCGCGGCCCGGCCCTGCCGCATTCCAGAGAGCTTCAAACGTTAGTCGATGGCGCCGATATGGACAAGCCGTCAAATGCGGACATGAATGTCCGGCGGCGCTTCAGCGTGGATTAGTGAGTGTGTCGCGGTTGGCCTCATTGATCGCGGCGTCATCACCGATCGCGCCGCCCACCTGCACCTGCATCGGTTCCTCGGAGGTAGCGGAGGTTTTCACAAAATCACTGGCCGGTGAAGACGGTGAATCGGTCGCCGTCACCAACGACCCGTGTGAATTGAAACGTCGCCGGCGTCCACCGCGATGACGTCGCCGGCGGCGCAACGGCTTGATCGCGGGCGTGCCGGTTGCGGAACCCGGGCTGTCGCCGCTCTCGCGGCCGACGGTCCCGGCCGTCATCGCGGGCAGCGGCCGGCGATGCCTCGGCGCATGGTTCGGGGCCTCGGCGAGGAAGCGATCGAAGGCCTCGACCTCCACACCGTAAGTCGGCGCAATTAACTCGAATAAGCGTCGCGCCTCGGGATAATACGGGCGCCTGACGAGTCGCCGCGACAGGCGCGATTGCGTCATCATATGCGTCGCCGCTTCCAGCAGCAGGCGCATCTGATCCGTGTCGGCTCGCGAAAATCCGCGTTCACGCAGGAAATCGACCACATCCAGCCGATGGTCCTCGCCGCCATTCACAACGGTCGCACGGTGCAGATCGGCGAACAGGCAAGCCATTATCAGCGGCCGCGACGGATCATTGCCACTTTCGATCATCGGGCCCAGCGCCGCGAGGTTTCGAGCGGTCGCGGTATCCTCCAGATTTCCCGCGCCAGGAGCCGTCGCCCGCAAATGCTCCGAAAGCATCGGCAACAGCACTTCGAGCAGGCCGAGTTGTTCCATCTGAAACAAGGCGCGCTCGGCGCCCTTGAAACTGAGCGTGCGGAATATCTCCTCAACCAGGCGCGGCACTGAAGACTTGGCGAGGTCGCCCGAGTGCCGCTCGATCGCCGCGCGAGTTGCCGGCTCGATCTCGAAGTCGAGCTTGGTCGCGAACCGCACTGCACGAATCATCCGCACCGGATCCTCGCGCATCCGCACATCCGGGTCGCCGACCGTGCGAATCAGCCGCGCTTCGAGGTCGGCCACCCCGCCGACGTAATCGATCACCTGGAATGAACGCGGATCGTAGAACAGCGCGTTGATCGTGAAGTCGCGCCGAAACGCGTCTTCCTCGGGGGTACCGAAGGTATTGTCATGGCGAATCATCGGATCGTCGCCCTCGGGAACGTCCTCGGCGCGGCGGCGAAAGGTCGCCACTTCAATATTTTGCGGACCGAAAAAGACGTGAACGAGTCGAAAGCGTCGGCCAATCAGGCGGGAATTGCGGAACAGGTCGCGCACCTGCTGTGGATGAGCGGAGGTCGCGACATCAAAGTCCTTGGGCCGCCGGCCCATCATCAGGTCGCGCACGCCGCCTCCCACCAGGTACGCAAAGTAGTCAGCAGCGATCAGCCGATAGAGAATCTTGAGAACATTCGGATCGATATCGCGACGCGATATCGGGTGTTTGGAACGCTCGAGAATCGAGGGCTGCACTTGGTGTCGTATCCGTTTGCGCCAGTGGACGCCAATCCATCGGGCGTCGCGAAGCCTATCCGCAGTGACTCTAGCACGGCATTTGAAAATCTCCACTGCCATCAAGCCGTTCAATCACGGCCAAGGATTATCACTAAATGGCGGGTGTGCCGCGCCTGCATGTTGCGCATCGCATGACGCGCCATGATCCAATAATATCTTAGGGTTATGTCTAGACCCGATCGCCACACTATACAGGTCGTTAGTCACGGACCGTCATGCCTCGACGGGGTCATGGCGGCGGCGGCAATCAAACGCTTCTTCACCGAGGAGCGCGTGATCACCACGCTGGCTGCCAACGGCGACAGCGACCGCGTCATCCAGAGCTTGCGGGCCAAGGGCGGCGACGACGAAATCTGGATTACCGACCTGTCATGGACGACCACCAAGACCGCGGAACATCTCACCAACCTGGTGCGAAATGGCGTGCGCCTCTACTGGATCGATCATCATCGCACGGCCGTCTCGCGCGCTACCGCGCCGGAGTTTGAGGTGCCGTTTACGGGCCGCCTGCTTTCGGAGGAGTTCTCCGCGGCGCGCCTCGCTTTCAACTACCTGAAGGAGTTGGCCGAAGAGCGCGGGGAACAGTCGCGCCTCCCCGAGTTCGAAAAATTCTTCCCCTTCGTCGCTATTGCCGATGATCATGACCGTTGGATTCACCAGGTCCCTGAGTCTGCCGATTGGGCGCTCGCCGTGCAGACCCTCGGCGGAATCGATTCGTTCCGCGAAATCACGAAGCTCAAAGAGCCGACGATGAGTCGGCGGATGCGCATTGCATTGGAAGCCGGGAAGAAGGCGATGAACAAAAGCCTTGAACTCGCAAATGCCACAATGGTCGATCGGCCGCTGGGCAACGGCTTGAGAATTCGCACGGCCTGCTGCATGGGCTACAGCAGCGAAGTCGCATCCAAGCTTTACGAGGGCCAGTCTTCTACCGTGATTGCGCTCTTTGATCTGCGCAGCCTTGGCGTAAGCCTGCGGCGCAGCACCGATTGTGACGTTGACCTTTCGGTGTTGGCGCATCAGTTCGGCGGTGGCGGCCATCCGGCTGCGGCCGGATTCGCCATTGCGGAAGCCAAGCGCGCTCCAGCGGAGCGGCTTGCCGAAGTCCTTGGCGACCGATTGGAACGCAATTCCTAGCACTCGCCCCTGGCGTCGCGGCGCGATTTCACCGCTTGCGTGTGCTCCCGCGATTGAATATCTGCTCGATTAACGCTGGGCGTGCCTGACATATCACACACAGTACGAATGAACCTCGGAGATTGAACCATGGACCTGAGCTTTTCGCCCGAACAGGAGGAATTTCGCGCGAGGGTGCAGGGCTTCCTGCGCGACAACCTGCCGCCCGGATGGGGTCAGGCCGGCTTCCGGCCAGAAGGCATGTCGATGACCGACTTTCTGCGGGATTGGCAGCGGCGGCTGTACGAGGGCGGCTTTCTCGGTATGGCGTGGCCGAAGGAGTTTGGCGGCCAGGGCGCGTCGCAGATCGAAATGGCGATTTTCAACGAGGAGGTCGCGCGCGTGCGAGCCCCGGCGCCGCTCAACGTGCTCGGCCTGACGATGGCCGCGCCGACGATCATCACGTATGGCACCGACGAACAAAAAAAGCGTTACTTGTCGAAAATCCTGAGTTGCGAGGAAATCTGGTGCCAGGGCTTCTCCGAGCCCAATTCCGGTTCCGATCTGGCCGCGGCGCGGACCCGCGCGGAACTTAAGGGCGACGAATTCGTCGTCAATGGACAGAAGGTGTGGACCACGCTCGGGCATATCGCCGACTGGTGCATGCTGGTGGTGCGCACCGATCCCGATGCGCCCAAACATCGCGGTCTCAGCTACCTGCTGGTCGATATGAAAAGCCCAGGAATCACAGTGAAGCCGTTGCGGCAGATGACCGGCGAGTCCGAGTTCAACGAGATGTTCTTCGAGGACGTCCACGTGCCGCGGCAGAATCTGCTGGGCGGTCTGAACGAAGGTTGGCGCGTCGCAACGACCACCCTTATGAACGAACGCGGGACCACGGCGCTGGCGAGCGTAATGCGCTATCGCATCGTGTTCGATGAGATCCTTGACCTGGTACGATCGATGACGCGCAACGGTGCACCTGCGATTAGCGATCCGGTGGTGCGACAGCGGCTCGCACAGTTTTATGTCGAACTCGAGATGCTGCGCTTTACATCGTACCGCGCGTTCTCGCAGATTCTCAGAGGCGGAAATCCCGGGCCCGAGGGATCGATCTCGAAGCTCGCGTGGTCGGAATTGAACCAGCGGATGCAGGAGTTTGTGATCGAACTCGAAGGGCCGGCCAGTCAATTGGTAAAAGGTTCCCCGTATGCGGTGCAAGGCGGCCGTTGGCAACAGCATTTTTTGCGATCACGCGGAAACACGATCGAGGGCGGCACTTCCGAGATTCAGCGCAACATCATAGCAGAGCGGGTCCTCGGGTTGCCGCGCGCGCGCTAGTCCAAAGTCCTCCACACTTTTCTGTGAGTCTTATTCTCCCCCGCCGCGACTTTTGCTGATCACAAGAGCCTTCGCGTTGGCGCGCCGATCGTCGTCGGAGGACCATACGGCCCTCCGACGCGATCTCGTCCCCCCCACCACAACTACCTCACCCCCACCCTTCTCAGCAGTTCCCTGAAGCGCTAATGGAGCCGATTTTCCATTCAAGGTTCGAGCTTTTTAATCTTCAACCATCAGCGCTGCGTTACACTCCTCTATAGTCCAAGATACGTGCCCATCCGGGGTGCCCATTACGGCACAAGATCGCGCCACGAAGTGTGTCAAATGTTGTGAGATTGGCGGCACTAATTGGACGTTGCCACGCCACCGAATTGCCGATCACGATGACCGGCGTGAATTCGATTGCACATAAGACGTGCTCCCGTCAGGATTTAGCCCCACGGCTATGCCGAATTGTCCGAATTCGAGGTTGCCGGCCACGCAACGACAGGGAGGTAATTGTAATGCCAACATTCGAGCGCCCGGGCGTATCGCTTTATTATGAGGAATTCGGTTCAGGCTATCCGCTGCTGCTGTTTGCGCCGGGTGGGATGCGATCGGCTATCGAGTTCTGGCATAAGAGCCCGTTCGACCCGACCAAGGAATTCGCTGCGGATTTCCGCGTGATTGCGATGGACCAGCGCAATGCGGGCCGTTCACGTGGGCCGGTCAGCGCCGCTGATGGTTGGCATACGTACACTGCCGACCATATCGCACTGCTCGACCATCTGGGCATCGCCCGTAGCCACACGATGGGCGGATGTATCGGGTCGTCCTATTGCCTGAGCCTGATCAATGAAGCGCCCGATCGGGTCAGCTCCGCTGTGCTCCAGAATCCGATCGGATTGCACGAAAACCGTGAGGCCTTTCGCGAGATGTTTGACGGCTGGGCAAAGGCTCTGCAACGTCACGATCCCAGCCTGACCGATGAGGCGCTGACGAGCTTTCGCGAGCGCATGTACGGCGGCGACTTTGTTTTCTCGGTGACGCGGGAGTTCGTGCGCAAATGCACGCATCCGCTGATGGTGCTGGCTGGCGACGATCTCTACCATCCTGCGCCAGTTTCACGCGAGATCGCCTTGCTCGCGCCCAAGGCGGAGATGGTCGAGCATTGGAAGACGCCCGAGACCGTGGCGGCCGCAGTGACGCGTGTTCGCGAGTTCCTTAAAGCAAATCAACGTTAGGGATTCGCGGAGGCCAAATCTGCGTGCCGTGAAACCCCTAACGGCATGAGCGCGTGCGCTCGCGTCAGTCGATCGCGAGGCTCGCGAACGAGACCGCCGACTCGGTCTGCGGCTCCATCGCGATGTCATGCATCAGCAACCGCGCCTGGTGGTCCCGCAGCAACTCGAGTTGCGTGTACATGGGCGAAAGGCCGCAGATTTTGCGCTGATCGCGATCTTTGGCGATAGAGGCAAAGAAGCCGGCGGGATCGCCGCGTTTGATATTCTCAATCAGCGCCAGATCTTCAGACTTGACCCACTGGGCGATCTTCTCATCAGCGCTGAAGGAGTCGCCAAACTTCTTCCCGACGTGCGCAAAGTCAACCCCCGCGACGATCAGGACGCGGCGGCTTTCTTCGGCGATCTCCGCCCGCAGCGCCTCGATGAAGCCGTTCACGCGACTGTCGCTCAGAGGCGCCGCACCGCTCGCAACCATCTCATGAAATGAGCCGACCAGAATCGGGACGACCTTGTAACCCGCGGTGCCCAGCGCCCACGCCAGGAAGAGCGTCTGGAACTCGATCGAATGCTCATTGCGATGCAGCAATTCCTCGGCGAAAAGGTCGCCGTCGCGATAGCGCGCGCCCAGGCGATCGACAAATTCGCGGTCGGTGGCAACCGGCCCGAGCGGCGTCATGTAGTCCTTGCGGGTGGCGGTGAAAAGTTGAGGGCCGCGCCCGTAATGCGACGTACCCAGGATGATCACGAGGTCGGGCCGTTCGCGCGTTAGCAATTCTCCGTAAGCATGAGCGTATGCCGGGCCGCCGCGCCGCGGGTCGATATGCGGCGCGATCAGACCACTCAGCGCCGCCCCGTCGCTGGCAGGTTGAGGGATCTGTCCCGGGCCGCCCGGCGCCCTGAAGAATGCTTCGATCTCGCGCCGCAGCTTGATCGGTTCATTCTCGTAGCAGATACCCGCCAATGCGGCCGGGCGCTGCGGATTACGATTGAATTCCTCACGGACCGCGTCCATGCGCGCAGTATAGGCGGGCGATTCGAGGAAGAAGCCCTGATCGAGCGCCGCGATCAATCCGTCAAGGTGGTCGGGGGGCAGCGATTCCCCGAAGCGTTTGGTAAATGCAGCCTGAAGGTCGGTCTTGGTGTTGGCGCCATCGAACAACGTCACCAGAAAATAAGCGCCCATCCCGATCATAATTGGCGTTGGCGCGATACCGCTTGGATCGCGCAGGCAGATGTAAGTTTGCCCATTCTGTTCAACCGGAAAGGCCTCGACCGGCCGAATCTTTGGTTTCTCCATCGAGATTGAAAACGCTCCCCCCAGACTTTGATCACGGAGCGCCCGACATGGGCTCCCTGTCTGTTCGATGCTAAGGGCTTCGGCCAGGTGCGGCAAGCCATGTCTTCCGGCGGATCTTCGCGCATGGCTCTGGACAGCGCGGGGTGGGACGCGAAAGACTTGGAAGCGCGTGCCTGATACAGGACGCGCGCGTTCAGAGACGATCGACCGTTGAGGGATGGAAGATGAAGATAGTGCGCTTCAGGTATGACGGGTGCGACCGTTACGGCGCGCTCGAGGACGATCGCATAACGGCGCTCGAAGGGACGATCGAAGGTTTTGTGCCAGCGAAGGGCGCTGAGGCAATTGCTCTTGGCGATGTGCGACTGCTCGCGCCCGCGACGCCGAGCAAGATTGTCGCGATCGGCCTTAACTATGCCGACCATGCCACCGAGGGAAATCGCGAGCTGCCGAAGGAGCCGATGCTCTTCATCAAGCCGTCAACCGCGGTAATCGGTCCGGGCGATGACATTGTTTATCCACCGCAAACCGCCAACCTCCATCACGAGGGTGAACTGGCAATTGTGATCGGAAAGACTGCGCGAAACGTTGCACAGTCTGAGGCGCGGAGTTACGTGCTCGGATATACCTGCGCCAACGACGTGACGGCGCGCGACCTGCAGCGCCGCGACGTGCAGTTCACGCGCGGCAAAGGCTTTGACACTTTCGCGCCGCTGGGGCCGTGGATCGTAACCGACGTTGACCCTTCCGACCTCGCCCTCGAGGTGCGCGTTAATGGCGAAGTCCGCCAGAAAAGCCGCACCTCCCAACTGATCTTCGATTGCGATTACCTGGTCAGCTTCATCTCGCAGGTGATGACGCTGCTGCCGGGCGACGTGATCTCGACCGGCACGCCGGCGGGGGTGAGTCCGATGAAGGTCGGCGATGTCGTCGAAGTTGAGATCGAGCGCATTGGATGTCTGAAAAACGCGATCGCAGCGCCGCGCTGAGACGGCGCAACCCGCCGCGTGACGGCGGCGACCGTGGCGAGATCACGCCGAAGGGCGTCCGCTACCTGGTTGGCCGCGCGGCGGATTTGAAACGCGGTGAATCGGTGAAATTCATGATGCCGGTGCGCGGAGCCGACGAGGAATGCTTCATGATCAACTTCCGGGGGAAGCTCCATGCTTACGTGAATCGATGCCGCCACGTGCCGATGGCGATGGATTGGGTCGATAACCAATTTTTCGCCGAGCGGGGACGCTACCTGATGTGCCAGACCCACAACGCATATTACGAGCCGTCGAACGGCGAATGTATCGCGGGGCCGCCTGACACTTGCGGCAAGATGCTCTATCGAGTGCCGCTGGAAATCGAAGACGGCAACATTTTCGCGCGCCCGCCGGAGGAGGAATTCGAGGAGTGAAGTGATTCGCTGATGGATTCGGGCGCTACTCGACGAGCACCTGGAAATCCACGCGGAGCTGCCCATCGCTTCGGTCATTTGGGAGGTATCATCAGTCAGGCAGACCCGCACTCGTCCGCAGCAGCCGCGTGTGCCAGGTAATCTTCACCCAGGGTTCGTCGTCATTTTCAACGAGGACTTCAGCATGCACGTCCATCGCATCACGGTCAGGTGAGACGGTGCAATGAAGCTGAGACAATTCGTCGAGCGTGTTTACCGTGCTGGAGCGGAGGCCGAACAGATTCACTTGAGGAGCGCGGAAGTGGAGATAGCCGGTTAGTTCGGCGCGGTCGCCTCCGGCGACCGACTTGACGCTGATCGATTGCCGCTGATCGCTGACCATTGACCGTTGCGCGACCGAGGTCTCGGCGAAAGTCAGGTGCCAGCGGTCGCCGGCGCCGACCTGCTTATAACAGAGCGTGTACAATTTTGAGAGCCATCGGACGTGCCCCGCATTCGGGGTCAGAGGAATCATCGAATCGACCCGGGCGACTTCCCCCGACCAGCAGCCCCTGAAAATCTCAGGCAGCGGAATTTCCCGTGTATTGGACCCTTGGCCATTTGGCATAACGGGCAAAGAAGGCATCGAGGGGATTGTCTCTTCCTGCGATGGCGCGGGAAGGCGCGGCAGATTTTCAGCTGGCGGCTTCTGCTGCGACGGAAGGACCTGAATCTGCTCAGCGAGAACCGGAACGGCCCGCACCATAAGCGCAGCCGCTAGTATGAAAAGGGCACAGGCAAGACGAATCGCGGAGGGACGGCTTCGCGCTGAGCGAATCGCCATTGCAATTCACGGAAGCGATCGCGGCTTATTCGTATTCGTCGCCGAAATGCGCGCGGATGATCCGGGCCTTGAGGTATTCGAGGGTGCCCAGATCTTCAACGATGTCACCGCCGGTATCGTAGAAGAAAAGTTCGCCGTTTTTAGTGCGGCCCACGGCGATGATCCATTCGAGATCGTCGCGGTCTTCCAGCAGGTAGTTAATAGTTTGGGCAACGCCACGGCCCGGTATAATCGTGATCTTGGGACGCGCTAGTTTTTCCTGCTTCGGCATTGCTTGGTAAACACCCCTGGCGAGAAGGTGCGCTAGAATCACCTTCGTCTAGATTAGGAACGCCCTCTGACCTAAGTCAATAGCGCGTGGACGGCGACCTCCACGTGATGCGTGTTCGGAAAGAAATCGAAGCCTCGCACCCGATCAATCTCGTAGCCGTTTGCACGCAGGCTTTGCAAGTCACGCACTAACGTAGTCGTATCGCATGAGACATAAATTACCGCCGGCGGATGCAGCCGCGCTACCGATCCCATCAGGTCCAAAGCTCCGGTACGCGGTGGATCGACGATGACCACATCGGGCCGATAACGCGCCCGATCGAAAAAGCGCGCGGTCTCCGACGCCTTCATTGCGATGAACTGTGCGTCCTTGAGGCCCATGCGCGCGGCATTTTGCTGCGCGCCGGCAATGGCCAGCGCGTCCGCATCGACACCGGTTACGCGCGCGCCGCGCCGCGCCAGCGGAAGGCTGAAATTACCCGCTCCGCAGAACAGATCGAGTACACCCGTTTTCTCGCCTACTGCGGCCATCGACGCCACCGTTGCGATCAGTTTCACGTTTTGCGCGCGGTTGACCTGGCTGAACAAGTCGGCGTCGATTTCGATAGTGCATCCGGGCTCGAGGTCGAACGAGATCTTTGCCTCGCCGATGACCCGGCGCTCGTTGCCGCCGCGCAGCACGATGCCACGGATGGCGCCGTCACGGCTCATCACGTCACGCGCACGCGACACCTCCGCGTTGCCGGGGGCCTTGGCGAGATGGGCGATCTGGAGCTCGCCGTGGTCATCGTTGGCCACCTCGATCTCAGAACATCGCTTGCCCAACGCCGCAGCCAGCGCCCGGGGCACGCGATCGGGAGCGGCGGCGACCATGCACCGATCGATTTCGACGATCGAATTGCTGCCCGCTTCGTGAAATCCGACGCATCCGCCGGCGCCGGTTTTGAATCTGGTCCTAGACCGATACGCAAACTCCGCAGGAGCCGCTTCGACCAAACCCTCTGGATCGAGGTCAACGCCGAGCACGTGGCGGAACTCCGCTGCAATCAGCTGCGCCTTGAGCGCAACCTGCGCGGAATATTCGATGTGTTGCCAGTCGCATCCGCCGCAGCGCGGTAAAAACCGGCACGGCGGTTCGCGCCGATTAGCTCCGGGCCGGATCACCCGATCGATACGCGCGATTGCATAGTCGCGCCGTTCGGATTTGAGCGCCACTTCCAAGAGGTCGCCGGGTGCCGCATGCGGGACCATCACCGACTTGCCGTCGATGCGTCCGACCCCATACGGCCCGAAGGTCATAGTGTTGATTTCGATTTCCGGCATCTAAAGAGAGCGTACGAGGCGTGACTCCACGAGGCACATTCGCGTCATTATAGCCGACCTCGCGATTCAATGCGCGCGATCATAATGGTGGCGGCGGAGGTGGCGCGCAAACTATAATTCGCGATCGGGCGGCGCTATCCGTCCGAACCATTCGACCGCAAACCCCCATTCGTCAGGTGAACCCGTGGCCAGCGAAGCAAGTCAGCATGAACCCGCCGAACATCTTGAATACGAGCGCCGCCTCGGCATCTTCACCGATCGCCTGTTCGAGCGGCTGCCATCCGATCTCGGCGAGAGCTACCCGGCTCGCCAGCGTCGCGCGATCGCGGCGCGCGCTTTCGAATTCTTCGAATCCCGCCCTAAACCGCTGAAGCTGCGGGTCTATGCCGGCGAGAGCGAAGGGCGGTACATAGTTGAAACCGCGATGGACGACTGCCCGTTCATCGTTGATAGCCTGCTCGAGTTCTTCCACAAACACGAATTGCCAGTGCGGATGTTGCTGCATCCGTTGTTCCATGCCGCCCGATCTCCCGACGGTACTATCGTATCATTCGAACAGGCGACGGCGGGCGAGCGCGCGGAATCGTTTACGCATACCGAGATCGAGCTGACGCCAGGCGCGTTCACAGCCGCCGACGTCGAGCGCGGTCTGACCGAGGTTCTCGACGAGGTAACCGAAGTTGTCAGTGATTTCGGTGCGATGACCAAGCGTGCAGTGGAAATCTGCGAGGAAACCGCCGCGGTTCGCGGACTCGTCGAAATCCGCGACCTGTTGCGCTGGCTGATTCACGATGGATTCGTTTTTCTCGGATATCGGCGCTATCGCGTCATCAATCACGATGGCAAGCGCGCGCTGGTTGCTGAACCAGGTACGGGCCTCGGAATCATGCGCGACGAGGCGCGATCACGCTATGCGAAGCCGGTGGCGCTCGATTCGATGGACGAGGATCACCGCACGCTGCTGTTCGACGGACCACCGCTGGTCGTGGGTAAGGCGCGCGCTGAAGCGAAGGTCCATCGGCGCGCGCTGATGGACGACGTCACGCTGCGCCGATGCGCGCCCAACGGCGAAGCGATCGGCTTCGACCGCTTCATAGGGCTGTTTACCTCGCGCGCCTATGCGGAGGAAGCGCAGCATATTCCGGTGTTGCGATCCAAATTGGCCGAGGTGCTCGAGGCCGAGCACGTCCAGATCGGATCGCACGACTACAAGCAATTCATCGCGGTCTTCAACAGCTTTCCGAAAGAGGAATTGTTCCGTGCGCGGGTCTCGGAGTTGCGCGCGCAGATTCGCATGGTGCTGGACGTCAAGAATGCAGGCGACGTCCGTCTCAGCCTGCAAACCGATCCGGTGCGCGGCAATGTCATCGCACTGGTGATCATGCCGCGGCAGCACTTTTCGGCCGGAATCCGCGTAAACATCCAAGAGGCGCTGGCACGTCATCTGGGCGGCAAGCTGGTTTACTACTACCTGGCGCTCGGCGACAGCTACACCGCGCTTATGCACTTCTGCTTTGCGGCGGCGCGACCGGATGCGACGGCGGTGGCCGCGATGGAATCCGAGGTTATCCGCCTCGCGCGCACCTGGGATGATTTCCTGACCGACCACCTGGTTGAACGCTTTGGTTCGGTGCGCGGCCACGAAATCGCGGCGCGCTGGCGCGAAGCGTTCAGCCCCGGCTATCGCTCGAGCACTCCGGTGGAGATCGCGCAGCAGGATATTGATCGTGCGGAAGCGCTGTTTGCGGGCGGCGGTACCTTCAGTGTCGATATCCGTACGCCGGCGACGGATAGCAGCGGCAATGAAAGCGAACTGCGCCTGTACGAACTCAGCGAGGCGCCGATCCTGTCGGAACTGGTGCCGACGCTGCAGAACTTCGGCATTGCGGCGGTCAGTGAAGAGGCTCACGAGTTGCGCCCGCTGATCGGCGACGAGCGCCGCTGCGCTTACGTGCAATCTTTTCGCGTGCGCAGTATCAAGGAGGTCGCGCTCGACCAGTTGCCCGGGGCCGGGCTAATAGCGGACGCGTTGGCCGCCGTGCATGAGGGTCGGGCGGAAGATGACACGCTCAACGCGCTCACCCTTAACGCGGGACTCGCCTGGCGGGAGGTTGCGTTGGTGCGCGCCTATCTCGCGGCTGCCTTCCAGATGCGGCTGGTGCCGGCCCGGTTGGCGGCGAATCGCCCATTGCTGTTGTATCCGAAACTCGCGCGGCTGCTGGTGGATTTTCTGGTCGCGCGCTGCGACCCCGATAACGAGAATTCGCTCGAAAAAATAGCCACCCTGCGCGCGGCGTATCTCGAACAGTGCGGGGCGGTTGAGAATATCGCCGACGATCGCTTTGCGCGCACGTTGCTGGCGATGGCCGAGGCGACCGTGCGCACCAATTACTTCCAGCCGCCGCCGCAGCCTCATCCGTATATCGCGTTGAAGTTCGAGAGCGGGCGCATCCCGAATCTGTCGGATACCCCGCCGTTGTATGAAATTCATGTCAACAGTCCACTCGTTGAGGGATGCCATCTGCGCGCCGGCAAAATCGCGCGCGGCGGCATCCGCCACAGCGATCGGACCGACGACTACCGCACCGAAATTCTCGACCTCATGAAGACGCAGACGGTCAAGAACGCGATTATCGTGCCGATCGGGTCGAAGGGCGGCTTCGTCATAAAATCGCGCGACCCTCGCGTACACAATCGTGAGGCCGCAGTGGCGGCGTACAAGACCCTGATCAATGCGATGCTGGACCTCACCGACAACATCGTTGACGGTGCGATCGTGCGTCCGCCACACGTGCGGGTGCTCGACAGCGATGGGCCTTATCTCGTCGTCGCGGCGGACAAAGGCACCGCGAGCTTTTCGGACATCGCCAACGAGATCGCCGAAAGCCGCGGCTTCTGGCTCGGCGACGCGTTCGCCTCGGGCGGCGAGCATGGTTATGACCATAAGCGGTTGGGCATCACGGCGCGCGGTGCGTGGGAATCTGCCAAGCGTCATTTGCGCGAAATGGGCCGCGAGATCGACCGTGGCGAGCCCGTTACGGTGGTCGGGATCGGCGACATGTCGGGCGACGTCTTCGGCAACGGCTTATTGCGGTCTGACAACCTCAAGCTCATTGCGGCCTTTGACCATCGGCATGTCTTCATCGATCCAGACCCCGATCCGAAGGCGAGCTTCGCCGAACGTAAACGCCTCTACGAGTTACCGGCGTCAAGCTGGGCCGACTACAACGAAAAGCTCATCAGCAAGGGTGGCGGCGTTTTTCGCCGCGGTCAAAAGCACATCACGTTGACGCCCGAGGCGCGCCGGGCGATCGGATGCGACGCGAATGACCTTGACGCCGACAGCCTGGTACAGGCGATCCTGCGCGCCCGCGCCGACCTGCTGTATAACGGCGGCATCGGCACTTACGTCCGCGCGAGCCGCGAGAGCGATGCGGAAGTCGGCGATCACGCCAACGACAACGTCCGTGTCGCGGCGGTCGAACTGCGGTGCAAAGTAGTAGTGGAAGGCGGCAATCTTGGCTTCACGCAGCGCGCGCGAATCGAGTTCGCGCTGAATGGCGGGCGAATCAACAACGACGCCATCGACAATTCAGCCGGCGTCGATATGTCCGACCACGAAGTCAACCTGAAGATTCTGCTCGCGCCGATCGTCGCCCGCGGCGAACTAACGGATGGGGCGCGAAATCGACGGCTCGCCGCTGCTGCCGAGGAGGTCGTCCAGGGCGTCCTGAGCGATAATCGCGACCAGGTGCTTTCGCTCAGCCTCGAGCAGTTGCGCAGCCGCGTCAGCGTCAGCGCCTTCCGCGATCATCTGACCGTGCTCGAACAGGGCGGTATCGTGCGCCGGGCCGAGGCGATCCTGCCAACGCACGAGGAGTTGCGCGACCGTCGCGCGCGCTTTGCGGGGCTGACCCGTCCCGAATTAGCGATGCTTACGGCATACACCAAAATCGATTTGACGGCGCGCCTCGAACAGTCGTCGCTGATCGACGATCCGTACCTGGATGATCGCTTCCTGCGGCCCTATTTTCCGCCCACGATCGCTGCCGCCTTCGCCGCCGAAATTCCCCGGCACAGCCTGCGCCGCGAGATCGTCGCCACCCGTATCGTTAACGAGATGGTGGATTTGATGGGGTCGGTGTTCGTTTTCAACCGCGAGCGCGATCACGGCATCGAGGTCGAAGAGGCGCTGCGCGCGTGGTTGATCGCGTCGGGGGTACTGGAGCTATCGCGGCGCGCCGCTGCGCTTAAGGCCAACTCCGACGACTTGACCGCGGATGCCGAGCTCAGCGCGTTTCTTGGCCTCGAACGAGCCGCGCGGCGGGTTTGCAACTGGGCGATAGCGTTAGCGAATCCGACCGAATCGATCGGCGCAACGGTGAGCCGTTTCGAGTCAGCGCTCCGCAAATTATCGTCGGAATTCGAGACTTTTCTTGCCGGCGGCGAGCGGGAACGCTTCGAGCGCACCTATCGCGAGCTTCGCGCCGCCGTTCATCAGGAACAGCTTGCCCTCGAACTAGCCCGCCTCGCCTTCTCCGATCATCTGCTCAATATTTTGAGCCTCGCGTTCGATAGCGGCAGCGAGCCGATCACGGTCGCTCGAGTTTACTTCGGCCTAAGCGAGCGAATCGAGTTCGCGGCCATCGAACTTGCTATCGACGCGATCAGCAGCGACGACCGCTGGGAGCGTCGAGCGGCACGGGATCTGGCTGGCGAGTTGACGTGGGCGCGGATTCAACTTTGCCGTCTGAGTCTCGACCGCAAAAATGATGCGGCATCTGTGGCGCCCAAAACGGCCGCGCCCGGAAACGCCCGGCGCGCTGCCGAGGTCGAACGTTTGATGGGCGATTTGCGCGCCCTCACGGCGATCGGTTTGCCGCCGTTACAGGTTACCGTGCGAGCACTTTCGCGACTGGCGAGCGGCACCTGAAAAACACGCTGCGAATCCATCCCATCGTCGAGCGCGGTAAGGACGCCCTCACGAGAGCACGGTAGCCTCGGCGATTAGTCTATTGCCGGGCGCCGGAACCGACTAGCGGAGCCGTCGCCGGCTGGGCCTCCGTCGCAGTCCGCTCGGCGGCGATAGCCTTGAGGTCTTGATAGAGGCGCGACCCCGCCGCAATAAAGAACGCAATCGTTGCGAAAAACACGGCGGAGGCAAACAGCGCAAAAACGAAAATGGTGATCCAAAGGGTGCCAGTCCAGATGCCGATCGGGCCAATCAGCAGGCTGATACCGAAAAAGGTGCCGCCTACCCAGGAGTTGAAGCCTGACCAGAACGCCATAAAAACTGCGATCCTCACGGCGACTTTGACGAAGTTCCCGCGAATCAGATCGCGGCTGTAGAAGAGCGCCGGCCAACTACGCCGGTTGTCGAAAACCAGCGCGTACTCCGCGAAGCAGAGCCAGACCAGCGAGAGCAGTCCGGGAATCACCAGCAGCACAAATCCCACCCCGATCGCGATTAACTGCAGGATTAGGATCCAAAAAAACGCTGGCACCAGCTTGATCGCGTCGCGATAAACCTCGATCGCCTCGTTGAGGATGCGCGCCTTGCGCGTGCCCATCTCTATTCGCCTGATCGTACATAGAGTCACCAGGATGACGAGCGACGCGATCAGGCTGAGCACGATTCGGAGCAGGCGCACGCGGATCACCCATTGCACGGCCACCGGCTGCCCGGGCTCTATTTCGGGCGCATACGGCGTCTGCGCTGGCAGCCATCCGATGGAGCGCACGCCAGGCTCAAACTTTTGCACCAGCGCATGCTGCAGATGAAGCGCGTCGGGCAGCACGCACATGGCTGAAAGCAGCACCAGCGGCGACAGCACCAGTACTAAGGTCGCCCAATTGCTGCGCAGATCGCTGACCGCATTGGCCAGGTAAATGAAGCTGCTCTTGATCCGCGTTTGCATGTAACCGAATGAGCGTGCCATCGCGCCCTGCCTGACACAAGCTGCCGCCGCACACGCTCCCGATGCGGCACGGAGGCTCACTATACGCTATAGTTTCAGTGCGCCGCCCTCCGGCGACATCAGCTTGCGAGACAGGGGAGCCATGACTGACCAAGAACGGGCGGCTCGCATTGAGCATGAGAACAAGATGATCCGGCGCCTGCGCTTTCTCGTCGAACTTACCTTCGCCACGATTGCTCAGGACGAATCGATGACGCTTGAACAGGCGTGGGAGCATGTTCATGCGCTCAAAGGCGCTGCGGTCGCGATGTTCCCCGGCAAGGACGATACCTTCGACCTGCTCTACCTGCCGCGGTTCTCGCGCCTGTTGGCCGAACGTTTTCGTGCCAATTAAGAAAGGTCCGACACTCCGGCTGGTACGATCGGCTCCGCGCCGCAAGCGCGTCGCCATCCACCAGCTTTCAGGTCTTATTTTATCCCGCACCAGATTCGGCGGCGTCGTCCACCATGGTGACCTGACCTTTGACGATCGCGTGGTGCGGCTGAAGAAGCATCAGAATTCGATTGATGACTACATCATCCCGGGTTTCATCGATCTCCAGGTCAACGGCGCATGTGGCATCGATGTGATGTCAGCGACCGCTGGCGAACTGCTCGAGCTGGCGCATTGCCTCGCACATGAAGGGACCACGGGGTGGCTGCCCACCGTGATCACGTCACCGCTGGAGACTATCGAAAGGATTGACGCCGTGATCGCCGAAGCCATGGCGGTGCAGGCGGAAACCGATCGCGTCGCGCAGAATGGCAGCGCTAGCCTCCCCGGCGCGACGATTCTCGGTATGCACCTTGAAGGTCCATTTATTTCGCCCGAGCGGCGCGGGGTGCATCCTCCGCTTAATCTTCTGCCTCTGGGAGATGCGCTCGATCGTGTCAGCCGCCTCAAGACCCTGAAGCTGATCACCCTCGCACCCGAACTCGACGGCGCAATCGAGGCGATCCGCGTGTTGACCGCCCGCGGAGTTGTGGTGTCGATAGGACATAGCGACGCGACCTATGAGCAAACGCTGGCCGCGATCGAGGCCGGCGCGCGCATGTTCACGCATCTGTTCAACGCGATGCCGCCGCTGCACCATCGAGCTCCCGGCGTTGTGGGCGCCGCACTCTCCACTTCGACGGCGCGGGCCGCCGTCATTCCCGACGGTGTCCATCTTCATCCGGCGTTGCTCAACACCCCGAATCTCAACCCGGTCGTTACCAGTGATCGCGTCGCGCTCGCATCCACCGATGGAGCGCCAAGACCACTCTTCGGGGGCCTGATTCAGGAAGCGCGCACCGAAAATGGCGCCGCCCGGCTTCCCGACGGCACGCTGGCCGGCAGTGTGATTACAATGCTCGACGGCCTGCACCTCACCGCCACGCGGCTGGTTAGCAATGGCTGGTCGCTCAACGGCGTATTATTGGAGTACGGTGAGATGGCGGCATTCGGCCCAGCCGGAATCCTCGGCCTTACCGATCGCGGACGCATCGAAAGTGGTTGGCGCGCCGATCTGATCCTTCTGGATCGTGACCTCAATCTGAAGGCGGTGTTCGTTGGAGGACGGGAACTGGACTGAAGCGCAGCCCGCATTAGTCTGTCCCTGACGCGAACCTTACTGACCTTTTTGTCCGGAGTTATCATGCCGCTCAATCGCGCCTGTCTCGGGAAAAGCTATCCACCAATCACTACCGAGGTCACGCTGGACGCATTGCAGAGCTACGCGCGTGCCTGCAACGATGATAACCCGCGCTACTTCGACGGGACGGCCGCCGATGGAATCATCGCGCCGCCGATGTTTGCCGTGGTTGTCACCTGGCTTTCCGTGATCACCGCGATGACTGACCCGGAACTTCAGGCCGATCTGCTGCGTCTGCTTCATTCCGCGCAGGACATGGAATTCCTCGCCCCGATTCGCCCCGGAGATGCCATCACCTCTACCGGCAGGATCGCCTCTATCGAGGCGCATCAGAATGGTGAATCGATGGCGCTTGAGCTGGAGGCGCATAATGGATCGGGCGAGCAGGTTAATCGCACCGTTTTCACGATCTTCATTCGCGGACGACGCTCCTCCGGGTCGCTTGCGCAGGCGAAAGGGGACGATGCCGGCGTTCGCGGTGCGCCAATGATCACCGCTGAGCAAACCATCGATCTCGATCAGACCACGCGGTACGCTGCCGCTTCGGGCGATCTCAATCCGATCCATGTGGATGCGAATGTTGCCAAAATGGCAGGTCTTCCCGGGATCATCGTGCACGGGCTGTGCACGATGGCGTTTGCCGCGAAGGTGATGGTCGACCGGCTCTGCGACGGCGACCCGGTGCGACTCAAGCGTCTGGCGGTACGCTTTTCACGTCCGGTTTTTCCCGGCGACACGATCACCACCAGCATCTGGTCCGCCGGCAATTGGAACGGCCGGCATGTGTACAACTACGAAACCTGCAATCCCGATGGACTCGCGGTGATTCGCGAGGGCCTTGCCGAAGTCGTCGCATAGCAGCGCATTTCCGATGCGCGCCGCGAGACGCATCGAACGCCTGATACGACCGTGCGAAAGATCGTCATTGGCCTATCGCTGCCGCTGAGCGGTGAGTATTCCGCGATCGGCTTGCAGATCGAAGCGGCGCTGCGCCTTTTCGCCGACGACGTCAACGGTGCCGGCGGCTTCGAAATCGCAGGTGAGCGCTGCGCCATCGACCTGGAATATCGCGACGATTGCAGCCGCCGCGATCGCGTCCGCGAGGTCTATCGATGGCTATGCTTCGAACGTCACGTCGATGTGCTTTTCGGCACCTACTCGACCGCACTTACGCGCGTCGCCGCGGAGGTCGCCGATGAGGCCGGCATGCTCCTCATCAACCATGGTGGCGCCGGCAATAATCTCTACACTGGCGTTCTCCCAAGTGATTATGTGAGCGATCGCCGCCGCATGATCGTCGGCGTACTCAGTCCGGCGAGCGATTATATGAGCGGTTTCGTGCGCCTGATCGCCACGCTCAAGTTCTGGCGCAAGCGCGTCGCTATCGTGACATCTAAAACTCCATTCGCTCGTGAAATTGCCACGGGTGCGGAGCGCGATTGCCGTCAGCGCCGAGTCTGGCTGCACGGCGTGCGCTTGCGGCTCAAGTTTTCCACGAGCTTTGATCCCGGCCATACTCCGGGCACGCTCGCCGCCGCGCTGCGCCGCAATCGCATCAACGCGATTATCAGCGCCGGCAGCTACGGGCATGACCTCGCGATTATGAGGCTTTGTACTTCGCCGGCCGCTAACATTCCCGTGCTCGGATGCGTAGCGGCGGGCATCGCACGCTTCGGCAAGGACCTCGGTGAAGAAGCCGAAGGTATCGTGGGCCCCAGTCAATGGGAGCCGGACGCCGACTTAGTCCCTGAAATCGGGCCGTCTCCCCGCGACTTTTCGCGGCGGATGCGCGCTGCCGGCGCTCCTGGATGCGACTATCCAGCCGCTCAGGCCTACGCCGCCGGACTGGTGACGATCGCCGCCCTGCGCGACGCCGGCAGAGTCGGCCAGGATCAAATTCGTCGCGCTTTTTCTGGTCTGCGCACCACCACCCTGTTCGGGGATTTCGCGATCGATCCGACCAGCGGCCGCCAGGTGGGTCACAAAATGCTGCTGGTGCAATGGCATCGCGGACGGAAGGTCCTTATCGATGACCAGCCCGATCCCAACGCCGGCGCGATTGAGTTCCCTTCGGGATGGCGCATGGTGCTCGCCTCGATGCATTATTTCGGTCTGAGTCGCGATAACCGCGAGCCTGCCGGTGAGGTCATGGACGAAATCGAAGATGACGAAGAAGATTAGCCTGGGCCTGGAAGGGCGGCAGCCGCATTATGCCATCGGCCTGATGTCGGGAACCTCGCACGATGGCGTCAGCGCCGCGGTCGTTTCAATTGACGATCGCCGTGCGCCACTTGTGCAACTCGTCGCCTTCGCGACGTTTCCCTATCCACCGAAATTTCGCGCGCGGCTGCTCGCGGCGTCCGCCGATGCGCAACTTGGCGCCGGCGAGATCTCGCAACTCAACTTTGCCCTCGGCGCCGCGCTCGGACGGGCTGCCCTCGCCATCACAAAGCAAGCGAAGATCGCGCCCGCCCGGCTCAGCTTCATCGGATCCCACGGCCATACTTTCTTCCACCTGCCGCCGCGCCGTGCTGCGCGAGGCGAAACGCCATCGACGCTGCAACTGGGGGAATCAGCCGTAATCGCCGCGATGACCGGCGTCGCGGTGGTTTCCGATTTCCGCCCGATGGATATAGCGATCGGCGGGGAAGGCGCGCCGCTCGCCCCGTTGGCTCATCTATGGCTCTTCGGCGATCGCAAGCGTGGCCGCGTGGTGCAGAACATCGGCGGTATCGGCAATGCGACCTATTTGCCGCCGCGCGCGCGTCACGGCGATCCGCGCTTCATCGCGTTCGATACCGGTCCCGGCGTAGGGCTGATCGACGCGCTCGCGGCGCGGCAGAGTGGCGGCAAGATGCGGATGGATCGCGATGGGCGAATAGCGTCTCGCGGCCGCGTTAGCGAAGCGCTGCTGGCCGAACTGATGCGCCACGGCTACTTCCGCCGCCGTCCGCCCAAATCCACCGGACGGGAGGAGTTCGGTCTGCCGCTCCTCGATCGAATCGAAGAACGGGCGCGCGCGCTCGGCATCGGCGCCCACGACGTGGTGGCTACAGTCACGGCGCTCACCGCGCGATCGATCGCTGACGCGGTCCACCGTTTCGTAATTCCGCTGGGCCGTGTTGAGCAGCTAATCGCAACCGGCGGAGGAGCGCGCAATCCAGCTCTGATGAAAATGCTTACCGCTGATCTGCCAGGTATCGACGTGATCACGGCCGCTGATGCCGGCGCCGACGGCGACGCGCTCGAGGCGGTCGCCTTTGCCATTCTCGGCTACCAGATGTTGCGCGGGATGCCGGGGAATATCCCCACCGTCACCGGGGCTCGCTTACCTGCGATCCTGGGCAAATTGACCCTCCCTCCGCGGCCTTAAGTCACTGGGCGCCGGTCAGGTTGGAGAAGATTAGATATGCAAGACCGCCGACCGAGATCAGCAGCAACGGATTGATCCGGCGCCACATCAAAACGCCAAGAGTGCCCGCAGCGATCGCAAAGCTCATGAAATTATGAATCGAAAGCCGCGCGATGGAATAGGTTCCGGAGAGCATCAAGCCGATCGCTATCGGCGCCATCGCACGTTGAATTGACAGGCGCCAGGGCGATTCTGAATAGCGCAGCCACATTCGATTGGCGAACAAAGTCAGGATGCAATCCGGCACGAAGAACGCGAGAGCCACGACCATCGAACCCAGGTATCCCGCGACCCGGTAGCCGATCACCATCACCATCAGCATGTTCGGCCCGGGTGCTACCTGCCCCAGGCTATAAATGTCGCGAAATTGCTTTTCGGTGACCCAATGGAACTGGGTGACCGTCATGCGCTGCATTTCTGGAAGCACGGCGGTGCCGCCGCCGACCGCGAGGATCGACAGCAACGCAAACACCCACGCCAGGCTGATCAGCTTTTGCATCGTTCTTAATGCCGCCAGTGCGATCGATGCGAATGAAACCGCTCGCGCAGATGCGTGAAGCGCTCGGCGGTCTCGACCGCACCGCGCGGCTGGTAGAGGAGAACAGCCGCCGGTCCCAACACCAACAGCACCCAAAGCAGCGAAATCTTGAAGACGCTCACGGCCAGAAAGGTCACCGCAATGATAGACAAATCGAGCGGCCGGACGAATTGCTTATGCCCGAGTTGCAGCGTTACGGTCAGCAGCAGTCCCACCGCCGAGGCCGCGATGCCCACCAGGAAATGATTTATATTCGAATTGTGGCGCTGCTGTTCCCACAGCACGCCGAGCGTCATCATCACTATCATGCCGGGCAGCATCAGCCCGATAACGGCAACTGCGGCGCCGATTGCCCCGCGCATACGGTCGCCGACAATGACGCTCATGTTGACGGAATTCAGACCCGGCAGCGTCTCGCTTACTTCGAGCGCATCAAGGAATTCGTCGTCGCTGATCCAGCCATGGTTTCGGACCAAATATTCCCGCAGATATGCCAGCACGCCTCCGCCGAAACTGATCGCCCCAGCGATGAGAAACACCTGGAAGAGTTCACCGAGCTGGGGGCGGCGGCGAGCGGCCGGTCCGGCTTCGATCGTCGCACCTGCATCACTCATGGCTGACGACCGGCATTTTTCCTGATTTATAAATCATTGCCGTCTTGGTCGTCCCAAGATGAACCCAGTCAGGCGCTTCAGTCTGCAGTCCCAGGTAGAAAGCTTCGGACAACTCCCGGGCCTTGGCGGGAAACTCCTCCGGCGAACGAAACTTGAGCTGATATCCATACTCGCCGATCAGGCGTTCCTGGGTCAGACGATTGCGCCAGATTGCGAGCGTCGCCTTCGCGGTCATCTTGCTGCCGAAGTCAATTTCGCCAAAGTTCACGAGGATCTCTTCGATCGCGAGTCCATTTACGACCGACAGCCCGGTCTTGGCCTTCGCACCTGTCCGCAGTAACGCGGGGAACACCTGGCAGATGGTCTCGAAGTTCTGGGTCAGCATCGTGTTCGGTGTGTCGAGCTCGCAGCCATGTGAATAGACACTCCTCATGCCGCCGATTTTGTCGAATGGCAGCAGGATCTCTTCCTTGAACTTGATCACATTGATACACGGCAGCAGCGGCCGCACGTCAACCGCCGCCGTAGTCTCCTTATCCGTCTGGCGGAACTTCAGCACCAGCTCATGCTCGGGTTGGGGCAGGCCGTTTTCGTAAAACGTGCGACGCCGCAGAATAAAGCCATTGTTGTAGAGCCGGAACTTAGGCGTGTCGAAGAAGATTACCTCGCGCAGATGGGTCTCCATCGGCTTGCTGCGCTTGCTGAGCGTGATGCCGAGGGACTTGGCGACGCGGTGCGTGATTTTTCTGAACTTGTGAAACTGTTGCGAACGGGTGAAGTGATCGGCGCGCAACAGCAATTTGTATTCGCGGTACTGAAGCGGATCGGGATGAAAAACCGACTCGCCAGTAATCTGAGCGTTGCTGATGGACGTACTCATGCGGATTTCATCGTGCCCTGAATCCTGATTTCCCCTCGGAACGTGGCCCACGGCTTGGCGGCGACTGCATTAACCCGTGGGCCTCAAACGTTGCTCCAGGCTATGGACATTCGACGTATCAGTCCGTTGGATAAGCGTCAATTATACTCCGCCAGCCTGCGGCGCGCTCAGTAGAGTTAGCAGGTAAGATTGTGGATGAGGCGGCGCCCGCGGAGCAAGGTTCCGTTAACGGCCGAATTCCGCGTGACGCTCATGCTCTTGCGACGGGCATCGCGGTGGCGCAATAATTCCATCTCCGTGGACGCATAGCTCAGCCCGGTTAGAGCACTTGCCTCACATGCAAGGGGTCCCAGGTTCAAGTCCTGGTGCGTCCACCAATCAAGTTCAATCTGCAGTCCAGTATTCTGGCTCGGCGGGGAGCGGAGCGACTCCATGGGGTTGCTGCGGCCGCGGGTTTGAGGACCCTCAGATCGCGCCGCCGAGGGCGCGAGCATCGTTCATGGTTCGTTTTATCAGCAGGAATTAAGAAACAAATAGGAGGATCGTGGGCGGCGACAACAGCGGATTGCTTATGCTTTTGCGACGGCGGCTGAGTAAAGAAAACAAAGCGCAGAGAACCCGGATAAATAGATCATACGCCTGCAACATGTCCTTAGCGTGTCCGTAAAGTGAAGGGCGTAGGAGTGCCCTTCGCAAAGTCAGATTCCGGCTTGTATGGAGGAGACCACTGTGGCAGCGACCGTCGAACATGTAATCACGCAAAGAGCAGCGATTGACGAAAAACTCGCGAGGAAGCCGGGCCCGGGCGGGATGATTCTCTTCGGATTGATCCTTGCTGGCGGCCTGTTTTACGTTGCACGGCATCTGGCTGATGATCTTGCGGTCGAACAGTTTACTACAATTCGTCCGTACCTGATGCTTGGCGGCGCGCTGCTGATCGCCCTGGGCTTCGAGTTTGTCAACGGGTTTCACGATACTGCCAATGCGGTCGCGACGGTTATCTATACGCACTCGCTCGAGCCGCATATTGCGGTCGCCTGGTCGGGATTCTGTAATTTCCTGGGAGTCCTGCTTTCGACTGGCGCCGTCGCTTTCGGCATTTTGTCGCTCCTGCCGGTAGAGCTGATTTTGCAGGTCGGCAGCTCCGGCGGCTTCGCGATGGTCTTTGCGCTGCTGGTCGCGGCGATGATCTGGAATCTGGGAACCTGGTATCTGGGTCTTCCCGCGTCGAGTTCCCACACGCTCATCGGTTCGATCATCGGTGTCGGTATCGCCAACCAGCTGATGGCAGCACACACGGGCACCAGCGGCGTGGATTGGGGACAGGCCGCCAATATCGGCAAGTCCTTGTTGTTGTCGCCGGTGGTAGGATTCGCGCTGGCCGCCGGTCTGCTGCTGCTCGCCAAGCAACTGATCACCGACAAGCGGCTTTACGAAGCACCCAAAGGCACTGAGCCGCCGCCCTTCTGGATTCGCGGACTGCTCATTCTCACCTGCACCGCGGTGAGCTTTGCGCATGGCTCGAACGACGGCCAGAAGGGCATGGGACTCATCATGCTGATCCTCATCGGGCTAGTGCCCACCGCCTACGCCCTGAATCGAGCCGTGCCGGCCAGCGCGACGCAGGACTTTATTGCGGTGTCGGCTCAGACCGACCAGGTTCTGGGAAAGTACGTTTCGTCAGGCGCGATCATCGGAGATCCGCGCGACGCCATTGAGGATTATATCCAGACCAAGAAGTTCACTCCGAACACGACGCTTGCCCTTCGCCAGATCGTAAATGACATTTCCAACGACCTGGACGAATGGAAAGCGATGTCGAGCGTGCCGCCCCAGTACGCCCGAAACTTCCGTAATGACATGTATCTGACGAGCGAAGCCCTTCGATTGATGAAGAAACAGAAACTCGCCGACCCCGCCTTTACGCCTGCCGAATGGACGACTCTCGACAATTACAAAAAGCATATCGATACGGCGACGAAGTTCATTCCTACCTGGGTCAAGGTGGCGGTCGCGATGGCGCTCGGCTTGGGCACGATGGTTGGCTGGAAGCGAATTGTTGTCACCGTCGGCGAAAAGATCGGCAAGGATCATTTGACCTACGGGCAGGGTGCGGCCGCCGAAATCACTGCAGCGGCGACCATCGCCGCGGCCGATTACATGGGACTTCCCGTAAGCACGACCCACGTGCTGTCGTCCGGAATCGCGGGCACAATGATGGCGAATAAGTCCGGTCTGCAACTCGAGACCGTGCGCAACATCGCGATGGCGTGGATTCTGACGCTACCCGCCTCGATGATGCTGGCGGCATTTCTGTTTTGGCTATTCCGCATGTTGAACGTCTGATCGAGTCAATGCGGACGCGCGTCAAGGAGATGAAATGGCTTTTCCCTTCAAACGAATCCTCGTTCCAGTTGACTTCGATCAGAATTCGCTCAAGGCCCTCGAGATTGCCGCGAAAATAGCCCAGCAGAACGACGGCACGGTCTTCGTCCTGCATATCGTTCCGGTTGACATGGACGTCAGCGGGATGCCTCAGTACGTCGATCTCATCAAACGGCAGGAGAATGCCGATCGCGAGAAACTGAACGCCATCGTGGCGGAGCACATAGCCGGCGTCAACGTCGAGATTCTTGACGAGATGGGACCGCCGGCAGAAGTCATTACCGAGGTCGCCGCAAAACTGCCCGTTGACCTGATCGCCCTGGTAACTCACGGCCGCAGAGGGCTTGCGCGGTTGGTCGAAGGCAGTATCGCCGAGAAAGTCCTGCGCAATGCTCCGTGCCCGGTGCTGGCTGTTCGTCAGTAGCCGGTTTGAGACCGCGCTCGCCGGATGTCTTCGCTGCTTACTTGGGTGACTACCGGACTGCTGATTCCTACGCGTGCCACGCCTGGGGAGGAACTACTCAGCTGTAGTCATACTCCATTAGGCGTCAGCAGCCGGGTTTGATGGTCTCCGCTTCGAGAGTCTTTCGAATCGGTCGGAGTCTAACAGGAATTACACTTGAGTCCTGGGCGCGGCGCTCGGGTCTCTGGCGCGGCGGCATTCCACTGGTAGTGTCGCATATCGCACTGTGGCATCCTTAGCTTCGGCACGCCCAAAGTTAGGAGTCACGATAATCACGATGCCTGATTTCGATTTCGATCTAGCGGTAATCGGCTCCGGTCCGGCAGGTCATCATGCCGCTATCCAGGGTGCCAAGCTCCGCAAACGCGTCATCATGGTGGAGCGCAAGGCGCTCGTCGGCGGCATTTGCATCAATGTCGGCACGATTCCGAGTAAGACCATGCGCGAAGCGATCATGTATCTTTCGGGTTATCGCGAGCACGCTATCTATGGCGACTCCTACCGGGTGAAGGAAAAGATTACGCTCCAGGATCTGCTGGTCAGGGTGAATCCGGTGGTGCGTCACGAAGTCGATGTGCTGCGTCATCAACTCCTGCGCAATGGCGTCGAACTGGTTAATGCGAGCGCCAGTTTTATCGACCCTCACGTCCTTCTTCTCGACGATAAATCGACCGGACATCAAAGACGCATCTCGGCCGGGACGATCGTACTGGCGGTGGGAACCCAGGCCGTCCGCGACGCCCGTACAGCATTGGATGGTCAGTGTGTCTTTTCCAGCGACGATGTCATGGAACTGGACGAGCTTCCGCGCACTCTCGCGGTCATTGGAGCGGGAGTGATCGGTTGTGAATACGCGAGCATGTTTGCCGCGCTCGGTGTGCGCGTAACTCTGATCGACATGCGTCCCCGGCTGCTCGAATTCGCTGACGCGGAGATCGTCGAGACCCTGGTCTATCACCTGCGCGAACGCCGGGTGACTTTGCGGCTCGGTGAGGAGGTGTCGTCGATAGAGGTATTCGAGGATAACGGCGTCAAGCGGGTGCGTACCCGCCTGGCCAGCGGAAAACAATTAGTCACCGACAAGGCCTTGTCGAGTATGGGCCGTAACGGATCTACCAGTTCGCTGAATCTGGAGGCCATCGGTATTTCGACTGATTCGCGCGGCCGCCTGAAGACCAACGCCTCCTACCAGACCGAAGTCCCGCACGTCTATGCGGTCGGCGACGTCATCGGCTTTCCGAGTCTCGCGTCAACTTCGAAGGAGCAGGGAAGGATCGCGGTATGTCGCGCCTTCAATATTCCGGCGGTACATTCGCCGGAATTGTTTCCCTACGGGATCTATACAATCCCCGAGATCTCATTCGTCGGCGCTACAGAGGAAGCTCTTACCAGCAAGGGCGTCCCGTACGAGATCGGCAAGGCTGCCTACCGGGAGGTAGCTCGCGGTCAGATTATTGGTGACAGCACCGGAATCCTGAAGCTGATATTTCATCGCGAGACTCACGAACTGCTAGGTGTTCATATCGTTGGTGACGGGGCCGTCGAGCTGGTTCACATCGGGCAGGCGGTACTATCGATGAAGGGCACGATCGACTACTTCGTAAATACGGTTTTCAACTATCCGACGCTCGCCGAGTGCTATAAGAATGCGGCGTTGGACGGCATCAACCGTCTCGGTGTCTGAGCGGGACGACTTGTAGCTGGCAAAGGGCTCACGCCGCGTTCGTATTACAGGTCGCTATCCTATAAAACACTTCGGCGCGACTGCTTAGTAGCTGTCGCGCCGAAGTTGCGTTTGTTGTTGGTTAGTTTATCCGCGACCCTACATGATGAAGAGCATCTCCTGATAAGTCGCTAGCGGCCATAGGTCGTCGGCGACAATACCTTCGAGCGCGTCCGCGGACTTGCGCACCGCCAACATCGCGGGCAGCACTGCCGTATGCAGATGCTTCGCGTGATCGAGTGTGGTGTGGCCTCCATGCTCGGCCAGCAGCGCTTCGAGTTTCGCTGTCCCATCCTGAAGGTCCTTGACCAGGGCGGTGACCTTGTCCAGCGTATCGGTGTCGAAGGTGTAGCCGACCGCCTTCAGGTTGGCGCACGTCAATGCCAGCTCGCCCTGATAACGGACCGCCGCAGGAAAAATGATGGTCTTGGCCATTTCAATCACGGTCCGTGCTTCAAGCCCGACTACCAGGCAGTACTGCTCGAGATAAACCTCCATCCGGCTGTGCAGTTCGCGCTCGTTCAGCACGCCGTATTTGGAGAACAACTCGGTTGCCTCTTTGCTGCCGAGCAGTGGCAGCGCCTCGACGCACGAAGGCAGGTTAGGCAGGCCGCGCTTTTCCGCTTCCTTATGCCACTCCTCTGAATAACCGTTGCCGTTGAAAACGATGCTGCCGTGCTCGGCCAGGATCTCTTCGAGCAACTTCTGGATGGCGCCGTTGAGCTTTGACGGATCGTCGCCGACGGCCTTCTCGAGCTTGGTCGCGATAAAGTCGAGAGACTCCGCCATGATCGTGTTCATTGCGACCATCGGGCCCGCAATCGACATGCTGGATCCGGGCGCGCGAAACTCGAATCGATTGCCCGTGAAGGCGAAGGGGCTCGTGCGATTCCGGTCGCCGGGGTCTTTGGGAATTTTAGGCAGTGAATCGACGCCGACCTGCAAAGTCTCCTTCTTCTTGGTGCTCTTCGCGCCGCCCTTGGTCACTTGATCGAAGATCTCGGAGAGCTGATCGCCGAGGAATACCGAGATGATTGCCGGGGGCGCCTCGTTGGCTCCCAGTCGATGGTCGTTGGAGGCGGTCGCGACCACTGCGCGCAGCAATCCACTCCAACGATGGACCATCCGAATGACGGCCGCGCAGAAGACCAGGAACTGCGCGTTCGCATGCGGAGTATCGCCGGGGTCGAGCAGATTGCCCTGCGTCGCGTTGCCGAGCGAATAGTTAACGTGCTTGCCTGATCCATTGATGCCTGCGAAGGGCTTCTCGTGCAGCAGGCAAACCATGCCATACTTCTCGGCAACACGTTTCAGCGTAACCATCGTCAACTGCTGATGGTCAGTCGCGAGGTTCCCGTTTTCGAACATTGGCGCGAGCTCGAACTGGCCCGGCGCCACCTCGTTGTGCCGTGTCTTGGCTGGAATTCCAAGTTTGAACAACTCGCGCTCGGCTTCAAGCATGAAGGCGAGCACCCGCTCCGGAATCGCGCCGAAGTAGTGATCCTCGAACTCCTGGCCCTTCGGCGACAGCGCTCCGAACAATGTCCTGCCGCAGCCCAGCAGATCCGGTCTCGAGAAGTAAAAATGCCGATCAATCAGGAAATACTCCTGCTCGGCGCCGGCGTACGAGACCACCGCGTCAACCGTCTCATGCCCGAACAACTTGAGAATACGCTGTGCGTGCTTATTCAGGGCCTGCATCGATCGCAGTAGAGGCGTCTTTTTGTCGAGCGCCTCACCGGTCCACGACACGAAGGCGGTCGGAATGCAGAGCGTGGTGCCGTTTGGATTCTCCAGAATGTAGGCCGGACTGGTTACGTCCCACATCGTGTAGCCGCGCGCTTCGAAAGTATTGCGGATACCGCCGTTCGGGAAACTCGACGCGTCCGGTTCACCCTGCGTCAACGCCTTGCCGGAGAACTCGCCGAATGCCCCGCCCTCGCTGTCCGGTGACAGGAAGCTGTCGTGCTTCTCGGCCGTGAAGCCGGTCAGGGGATAGAAAACGTGCGAGTAGTGCGTAGCCCCCTTTTCGATTGCCCAGTCCTTCATCGCGGCAGCAACCGCGTCTGCAATTGAAGGGTCCAGGGTCGATCCGGTTTCGATGGTTTTCTGCAGCGACTTGAAAACGGGTTTGGGCAGGCGCGCCTTCATCACCGCTTTATTGAAGACGTTCATGCCAAAGAACTCGGTGGCCGAGTGCCTGGTCAGCGAAAGATGCTCAGACTTTGGATGATAGGTGGTTACGGCCTCGATGGCCTGCATGCGACCCGTACTTCCGCTCAAAATCGTATCCTCCGGGAGGTTAAGTTATCCCCCGGGAAGGCGCCGAATGAGCGGCCTTCGCGGGTAACCTGCCGCAATATGCAAATAAGATGCCCCTTCAATACCCAGAGAAATCCCAATATAAAGTCGAGCAGTTTCGTCGCCGACCATATGGAGATGCCTCAATTTCAATCAAAATGTGGGCAGAATGCGCGACAGATGGGCAGTGCTAAGGCAATCGAACCGCGACCTTGCCCTGACTCTCGTCAGCCCGATCTCTTGTCAACCTGCTGGTCAGCGTGACGATCCGCCATCCGCCATTCGTCGTCCTCGCGCCGGAATATCCGTCTCCTCGATATTCTCCGCAGTCCGCAACGTGACGATCGCTCAAATTTCGCCTTTTGTTCAGTTTGAAAGATAAGTTGTTCTTCGGAGAACGTAATCTTCAGACTAGCCGCTCGATTGCCTTGATCACAATCGCGGACCCTTCCATGCTCACAGCGTCGGGATCGAAATAGGTTTCGAGTCCTGAATATGATTCAGCCGTTCGATGGCCGTTTCGAGCCTTCGGCCACGACGCGCTGGAGCAACATCAAGCGCCGCAGAGGAAGGCCCTGGAGCCGTTATGTATATTCCCTTTTCCATCGGAACCATTGTCTTGATCATCGTCATCGTCTGGCTGGTCCGCGGCTAGGCAAACCGCTCCATATGGTGGATTGAGCGGGCGCGCGGCGACGCGCTCCACTATCGGTAGGTACGGCGACGGTGACCGGACCCGTCGTCAGACGACTGCTTGCCGCCTAAATGAAACTTCCTGTAAGGTCGCCAACTGGTGTTGATTTCGTGCTCCTTCGGAAAAAATCGCCGATCACGCGAGCAAACCGAATCGGTGGTCTTCATGGTCGAGGGTCGCGAGTTCCGGCATAGCAAACGCCCATCCCTGTAATCGTTTCGCGCGGTCCTCGCTTTACTTTGCGCAAATTGACCGCTAGACTGCGGGGACGCTAGGACGCATCTCCCCGTTAAGCCTTCCAGGTACCGGCTTTCTGTCTGCTGCTTCCTCGCAATATTCTTCAGGAGGCCAGGCAATGGCCAGTAAGCTCTATGTAGGCAATCTTGCCTACTCGGTTACCAACGCAGATCTCGAAGCGCTCTTCTCTCAGGCCGGCGCCGTCGAAAGTGTCGCCGTCATCACCGACAAGTTCTCGGGTCAATCCAAGGGCTTTGGGTTCGTCGAGATGGCTGACGCAGCGGATGCAGCGCGCGCGATCGAACAGTTCAACGAGACCGAGCTCAAGGGCCGTAATATTAAAGTGAACGAGGCCCGGCCTCGTGAGGCGGGTGGCGGCGGCGGCAACCGTGGCGGCGGCGGTGGTAATCGCAGCGGCGGTGGCGGCGGCAATCGGGGCGGTGGCGGCCGCTGGTAATTCAAGCGCGAGCAATCGGATTTCTATTCGGTTGTAACGCGAATTTGCTTTCTTCCTGCGCCCTCAAGGACGCTGCGTCTTGACAGCTGCACAGACTCGCGCCCAGAGCGACGAGCGTCCGTGGGAGCGGTCTTGGTGGTGGACGACCCCTGAGGACACCTTTACCTTGGGATGGATCGTACTGATCCACCTTACCGCAATAATCGGACTCATTCTGTTTCCCTTCCCTGGATGGCGCTTGTTAGCCGCCGCCTTCGCACTTGCATGGATTGGCGGACTTGGCACGACGGTCTGCTATCACCGTGCGATTGCCCATCGGGCTTTGACGTTGAAGCCGTGGGCACTCTCGATCCTGACGTTTTTCGCCGTCTTTAACGGCTCGGGAAAACCGATTACCTGGGTCTCCGGCCATCGCCTCCATCACGCGACCGCCGATACTGACGAGGACATCTCCAGTCCACGGCACGGTTTCTTCTGGTCCCATTTGCGTTGGTTATGGCAGGCCGGAATCCCTGAAATCGATCGCTTTTGCGTAGATCTCAACCGACCCATCTATCGGATCTGGAACTATATTCAACCGCCGATACTCGCCCTTTCGTATTTTGGCGGCTTATTCTTTGGATGGCCTGCGTTTTTCTGGCTCGGGTCGATCCGGCTCGTCTTCGCATTGCATGCGCAATGCTTCGTCAACAGTATTTGCCATACCGAGCCCACTGCTGCGCTCGGTGAGGATTCGAGTCGCAATGTCACCTGGCTAGCCGCGATGCATCTCTTTCAGGGCGAGAACTGGCATCGCAACCATCATGCGCGACCCGGTTCGGCGCAACTCGGATGGACTTGGCGTCAGCCCGATCTCGGCTATCTCACGATTTGCGTGCTTGAGAAACTCGGCGCCGCCACGGATATCCGCCGCCTCCGCCGCGTCTAGCCCCGCATCACCATCGCCCATCGGTTCTCTCGATGCCCCCCGCCGGATTTTCCCGGCGGGATCCATCATCGGTTACCAGCGCACCAGCATCATTTCGGAGCAAAATCCCGGCCCCATCGCGAGGATCACACCAGGCGCTCCAGGCTCGGGACGTCGTTTAGTCATCGTCGCCTCGAGCACCTTCAGCACCGACCCGGAAGAGAGATTGCCAAACTCCGACAGGCACTCCCACGATAACGCGAGCTCGCGGTTGCACAGCCTGAGCGCGATTTCGACCGCCTGTAAAATCTTGGGTCCTCCGGGATGAATCACCCAGCTCTTGATTTCGCTCCGGGTCAGCCCGTTCGCCGCCAGGAACGCATCGACATCGGCACCGAGCCGCTGCTTGATCAATTCGGGCAGGCGCTGAGAAAGCACGATTGCGAAGCCCTTTTCTGAGATATCCCAGCCCATAATGTCTTCGGTGTCAGGATAAAAGACCGATCGGCTGCTCACGATCGCGGGACCGGCGTGACTGCGCTCCGCGCCTGCGAGAATCGCCGCAACCGCGCCGTCGGCGAATAGCCCGAGCGAGATCATGTTGACCGGCGTAAGATCGTCGCGCTGGATCGTCAGCGAGCAAAGCTCCACCGAGAGAATCACCGCGACTTGCCTGGGATACGCCAGCACGTAGTCCGCGGCCCGCGTGAGGCCCATCGCTCCGCCGACGCAGCCGATGCCGAAAATCGGCGTCCGCTTGATATCCGGCCGCAGTCCCATTCGGTTGATCAGCCGCGCGTCGAGCGACGGACTGGCGATGCCCGTCACCGACACCACGTAGAGGGCATCGAGATCATGCCGCTCCAATCCAGCGCGTTCGAGCGCCCCGTCGATAGCGCGCTCGCCCAGTTCCGCTGCAACTTTCAGCCACGCCCGATTGGTCTCGCCGAAGGTTTCGAACTGTGCATATTGCTCGAGCGGAAAAGACAGGTAGCGCTGCTTGACGCCGGATCGCGAATGCAGCCGGTCGAGCACTTCGGGATGCTCGAGCCGTTCGCCCCAATGTTGTTTGATCGCGCTCGTGATAGTTTCCTGCGGATAGAGGTTCTGAGGAAAGGCGCTTCCCACGCTCAAAATTCTCATCTAGGGAACTCCGAAGGGCGCTGCCGCCCGAGTCTGTTGCGCAATACTGCTGGCTGCCCGATGCGGCCCGGTCGGAATCGCGTGAACCGAAGTGGCGTATTCCCAGCTTATCACGACAAACTATAGCAATTTCGACGGAACGAAGTGGCTCTCCGAATGTTGGCGCTGGTGTATCAGTTACTTAGAGAACAGAATCTTAACAGTCTCATAATGGTATCGTCTTCACAGGCGTTCTTTGGCTGTCGTCAATTGATAAGCTCAGAGATGGAAATCCGGATCCGAAAACTCCAGTAGGGACGCGCCCCACGAATGTATTTCCAACCCGGGCCGCGGGTCGAAGAAATTCCCGCGCAAGGCCCTCAGCAATCCGCCATCATCTCCCCATTACCGAATGGCTCCCCCTTGCTCGAGGCTATCGGTCTCCACAAGAGCTACGGTCCCCGTGTCGTTCTCGACGGCGTCAGCCTGAGCGTTAACGCCGGCGAAGTCGTGGGCTTGCTCGGCCCCAATGGTGCTGGCAAAACCACCACCCTCTCGCTGCTTGCGACCTTGCTTGAACCCGAAGCCGGAGTGGTGCGCATTGCTGGAGCCACGCCCTCGCCAAAGCATTTCGCCATGCGCCAGCGGCTCGGCTTCGTGCCGCAATCGATCGCGCTCTACCCGTCACTCAGCGGCTTTCAGAATCTCGAGTTCTTTGCCCGCCTTCACGGCATCCCGAAGCGCCGCGCGCAATCTGAATGTATGCGGGTCCTGCAGGAAGTAGGTCTTGCCGATCGGGCGCACGATCCCGTCGGAGTGCTCTCCGGCGGTATGAAGCGGCGGCTCAATCTCGCCTGCGGGATGGTGCATGGGCCCGACCTGTTGCTGCTCGATGAACCGACGGTCGGCGTCGATCCGCAGTCGCGCGATCATATCCTGGAAACTGTGCGCCGGGCTGCCGCGGCGGGCGCGGCAGTCATCTACAGCACTCATTATATGGAGGAAGTTGAACGCATCTGCAGCCGGGCCCTCCTCATCGATCGCGGCAAGGTCGTCGCCACCGGCAGCATCACGGAGCTAATCGCGCTGGGCGGACGCCAGCCCCTGATGGAGATCACTTTCCATAGCGCGGCCCCCTCGAATTGGCGCGACGGCCTTATTGGCGTCACCCTGCTTGCGCACTCCGGCGGGGACGCCAAGGTCATGCTCCAACTCGAAAGTTTCGCCCTCGTTAGTCCGATTCTCCAGCGTGCCCGTGAGGCCGGCGCTCAGATCCTCGAATTCAGTGTGCACAGCCCAAATCTTTCCGACGCCTTCATCGCCCTGACCGGACACGTGCTCCGCGACCAGGTTCCCGACGCGCACTGAGCGGCTTCGATCAGATTCGAACGATGCTGCGCACCGTCCTCCTCACGTTCCTGAATGAGTTCCGCCTCCTGATGCGAGACCGCGTGGGCCTCTTCATGCTGTTGCTCGCCCCCATCGTCATAATTGCGGTCGCCGGGTTTTCGCTCGGCAACATTTACGGCGCGCTGGTTGGCGCCCACGCCTATGGGATTCCATTGGTTGACCAGGATCACGGCGCCGCTGCCAAGGCGATCGTCGCCGCGCTCGATCAACAGGCCGCCGTTACCGTTCTTCCGGTGCCTGACCTCGACGAGGCTCGCGCTTTGCTCAACGGCCGCGCGCGCACACCACTCGCAGTTCTGATTCCGCCGGGCACTACCAGCGCGCTCGCCGCCGGCCACGCCGCCCAGATTGTGCTTTATGTCGATCCGATCAAACGGCTCGAGATCTCCACAATCGAGTTCGGCATCAACGATCTCTGCCAGAGAATCACCAGTGTGGCCCACACGCAGGCGCGCCAGCGTATTGCTTCGGGCGACGCCGATCTGCGCGCACGGCTCACGCGGATTTCTGCCGATCTGGATGCCTTGCAGGATGGCGCGAACGACTACTGGCGGCAAATCGCGACCGCGCACTCGCAGGCGGAGCTTGCCGTCAGCGAACAGGTGCGCCGCCAGATGCACACCGCCGCCGATGCGTTACGCGCACAAACGCAGGCCGCCGTCGATCAATCGATCGCGCAGGCGAAAGCCTCGCTGACCGCCCAACTCGACGCGCGGCGCGCCGCGCTCGTCTCCGTGCGCGACTACCTGGCCGCCCTCCAGGTCAGCGAGAGCGATTTCAATCGATGGTTCACTGCGCTCAAAGCCGCAGCCGGTTCGCATGCCAATGCGATTCCGCCGCCACCCGCCTTTCCTGCTCCACCGGCCTCCGCCGCGATTGCTGAACTCTCAAAGCCGATCGATTTTCCGCTCGCTCCGCCGCCTTCACTCGATTCTTCTACCAGCGCGATTCCCGAGGCGTCGATCAAATTGCCTCCACTGCCGCCACCTCAAGTGCTCCCGACCGCGCAACTCCGCAACCACCTCGAAGCCCTCGCGCCTGCCGTCCTGCCGGTTATTCCGGGCACCCTCGGATGGGCCGAGAGGTCTGCAAACGGCGGCGACGTCAGCATCAACTCCTTCGATCAATATGTCCCCGGCTTTGGCATCACCTTTTTGCTCATCGGCATGCTGATGGGTATCTCGCTTGGCCTCATCGACGAGCGCGACTGGGGTACGCTCGCCCGCTTGCGCGTCAGCGGGGCGCCTCTTGCCGGCACTCTGATCGGCAAACTCCTCGCCCGTTTCTTCGTCGGCCTGGTCCAGATGCTCGTACTGTTGGCGATCGGTTATTGGACCTTCGGAGTCTCGCTGGGCCGCAGCCCCGCGATGCTGCTGCTGCCCGCCGCCGCGATCTCATTCGCCGCCGCCGCCTTCGGCCTCATCATCGCCTGCGTCGCGCGCACCCACGATTCCGTGATGCCGCTCGGCGCCGTGGCCGCGATGGCGATGTCCGCTATCGGCGGATGCTGGTGGCCGCTCGACTTCGAGCCGTCCTGGATGCGCGCTGTCGCCCAGTTCCTGCCGACCACCTGGACCATGCTCGCCTTCAACAACCTGATGATTCGAAATCTGCCGCCCGTTAGCGCGCTCTGGCCCTCCTGCGCAACCTTCGCTCTGGGAACCACATTCCTGATGGTAGGCTTATTCGGCGCTTCGCGGCTCTACGAATAAGCCGGCGCGCGTGCCTTCAAAACCGTTTCCCTGTCCTCAATGCGCCGGTAATACTTCCACATGGCTCGCCGCCCACTCGCTCACGGCGTCCTTCTGCTGGTTGGTAAGTTCGGCAGCCGGATGGAATACAGTGTAATCCCACGGCGGCATCTGTCCGCGATTCACCACACGTCCAATCTGCGCGACCTCATCGCTGCGGCGCTCCTCGCTATATTGATTCCAGCCGGTGAAGTTCAGAGTCTTCCGCGCCGACCCCGAAAACCAATATGACGGGGCAATTTTCACATACCAGCGGGCATCGTTTTGCTCCGAATGACAATCGAAGCACGAACTGGCAAGAATCTGCGCCACCTGCGGGTTCGACGAGAATACCGTCCAGGGATCGGCCGAGGTGGCCGTCGCAGCGGGGAGCGGCGTTTCAACGCTCGACGGGTCAGGCGAATTGCTCGAACAGCCGCCCATCATCAAGATCGCGACCACCATCGAAACCGCTGTCTGCAAACGGAAAATCGACGATGCATCTCGACCTCGAGCATCGTTACCGGTAACGGTCGGTGTCACTCCCCTGTTTACGGCCCAACCCTCCCGCAGGTTCTTTGGAGCACAATAGCCCCATCCACCCGGCAGCGATAGCTAAGCGTGCGACCGAGCACGAAAAGTTGAAACAATCGTAACGCGCGTGCCACATCCGAGCCGGTTCACGTCTGATAGGTGTTATTTTTAACGCTCAGGCCGATTATTAGCCTGTTTGCAGCATATTCCGGCTTGATCATGCCTAAATTGGATTGATTTGCCCCATTAAGGGTCGATTCGCGTTAAAAGCGATGCGTCACGGCGGTAGCCAATGCAGCCATCATCCCGCTATCATGTCGCCTTGATGTGACTCACCGCGTTGGACGCGGATCTGATGTTGACGATAGGCCGAGACGATATGAGCACCACCCCGGTTCCCGATGATCGGACCCCGACCAAGAACGCTCTGCCGGTTACCGGTGATCCGGCCGCTGCTGCCAGTCTCGTGGAGGGAGCTCCCACGGCCGCAATAGCGGACGGCTCCCCTGACGGCGACCTGAACCACCTCATCAAGCCGGACTCCCCGGCCCTCTCCGACCACCTTGATGGCGCCGCGACTTTTGGCGGCGACCCGGACCTCAAGTCGCCGGAGCTGTATCTCAATCGCGAGCTCACTTGGCTCCAGTTCAATCGGCGGGTGCTCGCCGAAGCTGAGGACGCGCGCAATCCTCTCCTGGAAAGGCTCAAGTTCCTCGCCATTACCGCTTCCAATCTCGACGAATTCTTTATGAAGCGGATTGGGGGCCTCAAGCAGCAGGTCGCCGCCGGCGTCCATGAACTGACCGTTGACGGCCGCACCCCCCATCAGCAGATCGCCGAATGTTACGCCGACGTCCGCGACTTTCAGCGCCGCCAGCGCCTCGAGGTCGAGGCCCTCCTGACCGCGCTCGCCCCCCACGGCATCGGCGTTGCCGGCTACGCGGAACTGACGCCCGAAGAACAGGCCGGCGTGCGCGCATATTACTTCGCCAACATCTTTCCGCTGGTTACCCCGCTGGCGATCGATCCGGCTCATCCGTTCCCGTTCGTCTCCAATCTCTCGCTCAATCTGCTGGTCACGATGCTCGAGCCGCGCGAAGCCGAACCTTCGATGGCGCGCATAAAAGTTCCGGTCGGCCTGGGTATCCCGCGCTTCATCCGCGTCGGTGCCGCCAATCGCTTCGTGCGCCTCGAAGACGTGATGGCGAATAACCTCGATCTGCTCTTTCCGGGCATTCGCGTCGGGGCTTGCGAGCTGTTCCGCGTCACCCGCAACGCCAACACCGAGCGCGACGAGGAAGAGGCCGACGATCTCCTGGCGCTCATCGAAACCGAGCTGCGCGACCGCCGCTTCGCGCCGATTGTGCGCCTCGAAGTGTTGCACGGCATGGATCCCACTCATCGTGGGATGCTCGCCGCCGAACTCGGCCTCGACGAAAACGCCGACGTCTTCGAAGCTGACGGCATGCTCCAGATTCGCGACCTGATGGAACTGGCCGCGCTCGACGTTCCCGCACTGCACGACGCGCCGCACCATCCGGTCGATCAGCCGCGCCTGCAGGCCGAAGCCGAACGCAGCATCTTCCATATCATCCGCGATGCGGGATCGATCCTGCTCGCCCACCCTTATGAATCCTTTTCGACTTCGGTCGAGCGTTTCCTGCGCGAAGCCAGCACCGATCCCAAAGTCCGCGCCCTCAAGATGACGCTCTACCGCACTTCGTCGGACGCCAAGATCATCGGCTATCTGTGCGACGCCGCCCGCAACGGCAAGCAGGTTGCGGTCGTGGTGGAACTCAAGGCACGCTTCGACGAGGCCGCGAATATTCATTTCGCCAACCGCCTCGAGGACTTTGGCATCCACGTCACCTACGGCGTGGTCGGCCTCAAGACCCACAGCAAAGTCATCCTGGTGGTTCGCCAGGACTACAACGGTATCCGCCGCTACGCCCACATCGGCACCGGTAATTACCATCCCGGAACCGCGCGGTTGTACGCCGATTTCGGCCTGCTGACCTGCGACGACGCGATCGGCCGCGATCTGACCGAACTGTTTAATTATCTGACTAGCGGTTACCATCCGAAGCGCGATTACGCAAAGATTCTGCCCGCGCCGGCGATTCTCAAAAACGCCCTCCTCGACCGTATCGACCGTGAAATTCGCGTGCATTCGCCGGCAACGCCCGGGCTGATTCAGATGAAGATGAACGCGCTCGAGGACGTTGATATCACTCGGGCGCTCTACCGCGCGGCGCGCGCCGGCGTGAAGATCGACCTGATCGTCCGCGACACCTGCCGCCTTCGCCCCGGCCTTCGCGGCCTTTCGGAAAACGTCCATGTGGTCAGTATCGTTGGCCGCTTCCTCGAGCATGGCCGCATCTACTACTTCCGCAACGGCGGCGCCGAGGAATACTACATCGGCTCGGCCGACTGCATGACGCGCAACCTCGAGAGCCGCGTCGAAGTCGTCACGCCAGTGGAAGATCCGTCGCTGCGCCGCGAATTGCGGGTGGTGCTCGACGCCCAGCTCAAGCCCAACCGATGCCAATGGGAGATGCAGACCGACGGCAGCTACATCAGCCGCGGCACTGACGCGACCGTGAACTGCCAGCAGTACCTGATCGATTTCGCCGAGAAGAATCGCACCCGCAAGAAGCGTCATCGCGGCTTTGCCCGCCGTAACGGCCGCAACAACTGATTAACTGCAAGAGAGGTCCGCTCAAGGCCCGTCTGCCATTCTGAGCGCGGCGAACGAATCGCGGGATTCCTCACTCCGCAGCCTCCGTTCAGAATGACAATCCGAGCTGTGGAGATTGGCCGCCCGCCCGGAAGGTCACGCGGTCAGGCTTTCGCCCGTCGATCGCCAAGCGGCCGATTGCAAATCGACGCCGTCCGCTTTAGTTACAGGTTCATCGCTCTCCGGAGGAACCATCATGGGCAATCGACTAAGGCAGGTCAGCAAGCACGACGCGTCACCCGCGGTTCTCAAAATCTACCAGGAACTGTTTGGCGATCGCGATCCCGTTGCCGAGCCCGGCACCGCCACCGGAACCCCGGGCGACTATTGGACGACCTATGCGCTCGTGCCCGAAATACTCACCGCGTCCCGTGACTCGCTGATGGCGATGCTCCAGCCCGGCCGGGCACTCGATGGCCGTTACCGTGAACTGGCTATCCTGCGCGCGGGCATCGTGGGCGATTCGCGTTTCGAATACTCACAGCATATGAAGGTCGCTCGCATGGTGGGCCTTCCAGAAGAGAAGCTGGCTGCGATAAAGGGTTGGGCGACCAGCGAGCGATTCGACGACGCCGAGCGCGCGGTGATGGCCGCGGCGGACGAACTCGTCGGACGCAACTTGATTGAGGACGCCACTTTCGCCCAGCTGAAGCGTCACTTCAGCGACGAGCAGATCATGGAATTGGTTTACGTCATCGCGCTCTGGCGGATGCATGGACTTATCGTTCGCGCGCTCCACCTCGAATACGACCACGACACCACCGCCCGCATGTCAGAAATCCCCGCCCCATCCCCGAAATCCTGACCGCCTTCGCCACCCTCGAATCACTTGGACCTTGCGCCATTGAAAGTATCGGATGTATATGCCAACAATATACAAGAGACCATGAGTGCCGACTCAGGACGATCTGATAGACAAGCTGGCCGATTGCGAGGGCTTTGAATGGGACACATCGAATGCCGACAAAATCTGGCAACGGCATCAGGTCTCCACAACGGAATGCGAAGAGGTGTTCCTCAATCACTCACTCATTGTCGGGGCTGATGAAGCGCATTCAGAGTTCGAAGACCGGCTCTACGCGCTCGGTTCCAGCGATATTGGCAGGTTGCTCTTCGCAGCGTTTACTATTCGCCGGCGTCTTATTCGAGTTATTTCGGCGCGGGATATGAGTCGGCAGGAAAGACGGATCTTCAAACTAGCTATATGAAAAAACGATTGCCCAGGTTTGCTAATGAAGACCAGGAACGCGAGTTCTGGGCGCAGCACGATTCCGCGGATTATCTTGACTGGAAACGAGGCGATCGTGTGATTCTTCCCAACCTACGGCCCACCTCGCAGACTATCTCCTTGAGATTGCCCAAGCTGATGGTCGATCGGCTCAAGCTCCTCGCCAACAAGCGTGACGTTCCGTATCAGTCCCTACTGAAGATTTTCGTTGCCGAGCGCCTCAAAGCCGAATTCAAGAACTGAGGAGCTGCCTGACCGATTCACGCTGAATCGATTATTTGCCCGTCGCCTGAACAGTCGGCGTTACGTGCTCAGGACGAAAGCCCATCCCGGCCAACCGTCCGGGAATCCTCCGCAAAAGCGGCCAGCCATTCAGTAGTTTCAGCAGTAACGGAGACGCCGGACGCTCGTGGTTGCTGAGCAGGCTGCCAATCACCCGGTCCTGCACGAACCCCTGCACTCGCTGCGTCATCCGCGTTGGCCACTCCCTTCGATCCTGGACTCTGTGCAAGTCGTCTATAGTAACCGCCCGGCGAGCGAGAGGCCCCGCAAGGATATTCGCCGTCGCGACCGCATCCTGAATCGCGAGATTGATTCCCACGCCGCCGATCGGCGACATCGCATGCGCCGCGTCGCCGATACACAGCAGGCCGGGCCGATACCATTGCTTCAAGCGATCGGCCGCGACGGTCAGCAGCTTGACGTCGTCCCAACCCGCCACCTCCTTCACCCGTTCGCCCAGAAAAGGCGCCAGCCGGCGAAGGTCGTCTTGCAGCGCTGGCAGACCGTTGCGCTGAATCTCAGCGAAACTTCCCTTTTTGATCACATAGGCACACTGCCAATGGTCTCCGCGATCGATCGTGATGAAGATCCGGCCGGCATCGAAGCGCCCCAGCGTCTGCGCGGGGTCATCCGGATGTCGCGACAGCCTCATCCACAGTACGTCCATCGGTGCCCCGAGATCCACGACTTTGAGGCCGGCCTTTTGCCGCACCGTTGAATGACGGCCGTCGGTGCCTGCAACCAAATCGGCGCCAACTTCGAGCGGTCCTTCCCGCGTGTCGGCACGCACCCCTGTTACCCGTTCGCCCTCTTGAATGAGATCCGTAACCTCAGACTCCATTCTCAGTTGGAACGACGGATAGCGCCGCGCTTTGGCCGCGATGAAGTTCAGGAAATCCCACTGCGGCATCAACGCTATAAACTTACACTGCGTCGGCAGATGAGTGAGGTCGGCAACCGTGAATTTCTCACTGCCATACTGGGCAACCAGTTCGCGAACCTCCTGATGCGGCAGTTTCAGGAATTCATCGAGCATCCCCAGTTCGTACATGAGCTCCAGCGTTGACGGATGAATCGTGTCGCCCCGAAAATCCCGCAGGAAATCTCCATGCTTTTCCAGCACCAGGACTTCGACTCCCGCGCGCGCCAAGAGCAGGCCCAACATCATTCCGGCCGGTCCACCCCCGGCGATACAGCAGCGCACGGTTATTTTCTGAAATGCTTGCGTCATTGATTAGGAATTCCGCAAGCAGGATTTATACCTACATCCTCCGATCATCCTTCGGCACTTCGAGGCCCGCCTTTGCCGCTGACTCGATCGCCGCCGCGCGAAATATCCCGTGACTCATCGTAGATCGCGAGTCCGCCGCGCGCGCCGCATAGATCTTCATCCGCAGCGCATGCGCCGTGACGTCCTCCGGCGCCGCCATCACTGCCCAGTCGATCAGATGCGACGCCATCGCGAGGTCGCCCGCCTCGAACTTGCTATTGGCCTGCTCGACCAGTTTCGCCGCCCCGCCTGCCAACTCCGCAATCTCACGCGCCTGACTGGCTATTGGCGCGGGCTTCAAATGAGACGGCAATCCGTCGTACCATCCCGCTTCCAGCCGCCAGATATTGCGCACGATAAATTCTGGCTCGTCGTACACCGCCTGCAGGTAAGGTTTCTCGATCAGCTTCGTTGGCGGCGCGACGCTTCTTACGATCTCGTCGAGCGGCGTACCAATATTCATCAACGCGACCGTCTGGCTATACAAACTCTGCAGATAATCCGCCGTATCGGTAAGCACCTGGCGCACCCGCAACGCACCGAATATCGGTACGCCATGCCCCGGCAGCAGCACTTCCGCTCCCACTTTCACCATCGCGCGCAACGCTTCGGCCCACTCGCGCGCATAGCGCACCGCCTTCTGCGGATTACCCGCGTTAGGCGCCGCCCAGATAATAAAGTCGCCGGTACAGAGTACTTTGCGCTGCGGGATATATACCCAGCTCGCATCGTCGGTCTCGCCGCGCCCATGATGGCATTCGAACTTGACAGTACCGGCTGACACGGTGAACCGATCCTCGAAGTAGGTATCCGGATATACATAGTCAGTCGGCCATTTCGCGGGCCCGCTGAATTGACGCGAATTGACTATCTCGTTGTAGCCCACCGTGCGCTTGTAGCGATCGAAGCGCGCCGCCACTCCGCGATGACCCACGACGCGCGCCCGCGCCACCTTGTTCTTCTGCCCCTCGGCGATAAACGCCGCCATCCCCAGCGCATGATCCACATGCCCATGCGTGTAGATAGCCGTGTTGATCCGCTCCGGCCCGAACTTACGCACCAGCGCGACCGTCTCCGTCTGGTTGAAATACGCGCCAGTATCGACCAGCACGATCCCCTCCTCGGTCTTGACCGCAACGAAGTTCGCGAACCACCGATAGAACATCACCCCCGCCGCGACTTCCTCGTAATCGCCGGTGGAAGTCAGCGGATGCTGTTGCGCAACCGTGATTTCGCCGTTCCAGAATTTTTCCGAAGCGTCCTTGATTATTCCCATTTCATTTCGAAGCTCTCATTTCCCGGTTTCCTCACGCGACTGAACTGAGCGGCACATATCTCGCTCGACACCCGGCCCGTTCCTTTCAGCGAAGCTCCCGGCCAGTCAGGCCGCAACTTATCACGAACGGCATGTGCGCGGTCTTTGAGCTGGTCCGTTCTCTTGGTTCTCTCACGACACTGCCAAACGCCTCGATCGTGGCGCGGGTTAATAACGAAGACGTTGCAGGCGAACTACGATAATGTGGGATGTCTAAACTTGAGCATCCCGGCTGCAACGCAGCCGCGTCCATGCAAACCGTCACCGGGCTGCTACCCAATGGGAAGTCTGAAACCTCGTCACTAGGCGAGCTTGCGAGCCGAGCTAACGAGCCTGCGAGGTGCGTCAGGTTAAGGTTTCAGTGAAAACCATAGTTCTTTGTTCCTCGACCATCATCCCCTTCTCTTTAACGGCTTAGTTGCTATCGCCGTGCCGAAAAAGTATGATTTTTCTGGACTTTTGTCGCGGAGATTCAATCTTGTTCACTGGCATCATCGAGGACCTTGGCACCGTCGCCGCCATCAAGCGCTCGCCCACCGGCGCGGTCCTCACGATCCGAACCGCGATGCCTGTGGCGCGTATCACGCTCGGCGAATCCATCGCCATCAACGGTGCCTGCATGACCGTCACCGGCAAGGGCCGCGGCGCCTTCGCGATGGACATCTCCGCAGAATCGCTGCGCCGCACGACGCTTGGCGAATTGAATCCAGGCGACCGCGTCAATCTCGAACGATGCCTCACGCTCGCCAAGCTCATCGGCGGCCACCTGGTCTCAGGCCATGTTGACGGCGTCGGCCGCCTCGTCTCGATCAAACCCGAAGGCGACTCGCGCCTCTACACTTTCGAGGTTCCCGCCGCGCAGGCCCGCTACCTCGTGGAGAAGGGTTCAATCGCCATCGACGGCATCAGCCTGACCGTCTTTGGCATCCACGGCCGCCGCTGCTCGGTCGCGCTCATTCCACACACGCTCAAGCTCACGACGCTCGGCTTCAAACGCCCCGGCGATAGCATCAACGTCGAAAGCGATATGCTGGTCAAATACGTCGAGCGTATTCTCGGTGCGGTTCCCGGAGTCAACTCTGCCAACGGCCGCAAGCGCGCCACCGTCAAGGCTCGGGCCGCCATCGGCGCTCTCAACTCGATCGGAGGCGCGTCATGAGCCTGATGCAGATCCCGCGCAAGATCGAGTACGCCCTGCGCGCCATGATTCATCTCGCCGATCATCCCGACGGCGTCGCTCGCGGCACCGAAATCGCCACGCAAGAGCACATCCCGAAGTACTATCTAGAAAAGGTCATCCGCGACCTGATGCGCGGTGGGCTGGTCCGTGCGCGGCGCGGCCCCGGCGGCGGCTACTACCTCGCGCGCCCGCCCGAGTCCATCTCCTTTCGCGATGTGATCGAAGCGGTCGAAGGCCCGATCGCCCTCAATCTGTGCGTCGAGGGCGGCGCCCAATGTAGCCTGCAGCCGACCTGCCGGATGTTCCGCGTGTGGGAAGAGGGCCAGCGCAGCCTGCTCGACATCTTCTCGCATACCACGATTCTCGAAATCGCCTCGTCGAAGCCCTCGCCCAGCTTCTTCACCCGGATGCAATCTCGCGAGGCCGCTGCGGCCCTCGCCGCCGCGCCGATCAAAAGCTAACCCGCGCCGCCCGCTGACTCCATCGTTTATCGAGCGTGTAATTCGCGTCGCACTCCCCTAATCTCACACTCGCTCCGGGAATGAATTGAACGAAGAAACTCCAATGCCGCCGAATCTCGCGCGCCAAATCGCGCCGAACTTCACCGAAAAGACCTTCTACCTCGAGGAGTTCTACGGCAAGAGTCTCCTTTTTGCCCTGGTTCCACCCAGCGGCGAACGCATTTCCGATCTCGACTCGCTGGTCCTCACCGTACGCCAGTTACGCCGCAATCAGACCCGATGCATCATCATCGCGTCGGCTCATGCGCTACCGAAACTGGTCAAGCGGTTTGGCCGCATGATCCGCCACGAACCGGCCCTCTTCAATCCCGCGACCGGCCTGCGCACGCGCCCCTATCCGCCCGACTCCGCTGTCGCCGCTATCTGGCAAGGACTCCGCGACGGATCGATCGTCGTCGCCGCCGCCGAAACCGAGGATCCCGCCGACCTGGTGGTGTTTGCGCAGGAACTCGCCAGCCGCTTGCGCGTGTTCAAGCTCGTGATGCTCGATCGGGCCGGCGGTCTCGCCGACGCCGAAGGAGAGATCGATTCGTTCGTCGATTTGCGCCACCTCCGCCGCGTCCTCGCCCGCGAGAAGGCTCCCCTGCGCCGCACCATCATCCGCGCCGCCCGCCGCGCCCTCGACGACGGCGTCGCCTCGGTCAACCTGACCGCACCGCGCCAGGTTTACGAAGAGCTCTTCAGCTTCGTCGGCACCGGCACGCTCTTCACCGAGCAGCGCTACGCCGACGTTCGCCAGATTTCGATCGACGACTTCGAGGAGGTCGAAACCCTCATCCGCCGCGGCCAGGACGAGGGCTTCCTGCTCGCCCGCGCCGATCCCGAAATCGCCAACCTGCTCCCGTCATGCTTCGGTTATCGCGTCGGTGACGAGCACCTCGCCGGCGTATGCGCCCTGCTGACCGAGCCTTATCGCCGGGAGCGCGCCGGCGAAATCACCGC
>Ga0302325_10002005_pt1 | contig 50424 bp, 51 predicted proteins | sample Palsa_T0_2_FD_201948 | JGI IMG/M metagenome (GOLD analysis project Ga0302325, IMG submission 201948) | Peat permafrost microbial communities from Stordalen Mire near Abisko, Sweden - Palsa_T0_2 | ecosystem: Environmental > Terrestrial > Soil > Palsa > Peat permafrost | place: Sweden: Abisko...
AGGGCCGGTTACCCCAGGAGCTGCGTCTCCACGGCGTCACCAACTACGCGGAGGCGGACCTCTACCTGGAAGGGACTTTCGTCCCTGACTTCAACCGGCGCTTCACCGTCATACCGGCCGAGCGCGGAAGTGCCTTCGTCAAGGTCGCCCGCACGGACCTCGAGCTCGTCCTGTCCGCTCAGCACGAGCGTGTCGTGCGGGCAGACAGCATCGTCATCTTCGAGAAGTTGCTGCTGCAGCTTCCGCCGAGCACGCACCGACAGCGCTTCGTCCGCTGTCCGGTAGTCGTCCACGAATTCCTAAACGACACCCTTGGCGTGAGCTACCAGGGGCGTCTCATTGCTCGCTTCAATCGAGCTGGAGACCTGCTCCCTCTTCGCAGTCCCACAGTAGTCGCAGCCTAACCAAAGCGGACATCTGTAAGTGCTTATGAAGCGGACTTGTGTAAGTGCTGCGGACACCCCCTCCCCCGCCCTGGTTACTACCCGGGCCGGCCCTTAGGCGGCGGCACAGATGGCCGCGAAGCCCGCGGCGTCCAGGCTTGCGCCGCCCACCAGCGCCCCATCGACGTCCGGCTGGCCGAGGAGCTCGGCCGCATTGCTCGGCTTGACGCTTCCTCCATACTGGATGCGAGTGGCCTGAGCGACGGTGTTGCCGAAGAGACGCCCCAGGCCCTCCCGGACGTACGCGTGCACCTCCTGCGCCTGTTCGGGGGTGGCAGTGCGACCGGTCCCGATGGCCCACACGGGTTCGTACGCCACCGTCACTCGCGCCATCTCCTCAAGAGAAACTCCCGCCAGGCTGCCAGCCAGCTGGCCCTCGCACACGGCCAGCGTCCGGCCGGCATCCCGCTCCCCGAGTGTTTCCCCGATGCAGACGATGGGTTTGAGGCCAGCGGCCAGCGCGCCCCGGGCCCGCTTGTTCACCATGGCGTCCGTCTCGCCGAAGAGGTGGCGACGCTCGGAGTGTCCGACGAGGACGTAGGTGCAGCCGACGTCCACCAGCATCCACGGCGACACTTCGCCGGTGAAGGCGCCCTCTTTTTCCCAGTGGCAATTCTGGGCTCCCAAGGTAAAGCGTCCGTCGGGCGGAAGGACGTTTCGCACCGCCACCAGCGCGGTGAAGGGCGGCAACACCACCACCTCGGCCACTGGACGCGCGGGCAAACACTCTTTCAGCGCCAGCACCAGCGCCACCGCCTCGCCCTGGTTGCGGTGCATTTTCCAGTTGCCGGCGATGAGCGGGCGGCGCGCAGCCATGTTCATTCCTCGAGCGCCTTGATGCCGGGAAGCTCGCGCCCCTCGAGAAACTCGAGTGTTGCGCCGCCTCCGGTGGACACGTGCGACATCTTTTCCGCCAGTCCGAAGGCATGCACCGCAGCGGCGCTGTCCCCGCCGCCGACGACGGTGGTGGCATCGCGGCACTTGGCCATGGTCTCGGCAATGGCACGGGTGCCGGCGGAGAACGCGGGAATCTCGAACAACCCCATCGGGCCATTCCAAAGGATGGTCTTTGCTGCGCGGAGGTGCTCGGCGTAGAGCGCACGCGTCCTCGGGCCGATGTCCAGTCCCATCATCGCGGCGGGGATGGCTCGCTCCGCCACCTCGCGTGGGACTGCGGTTGGACTGGCTTCGGTGGAGACGACGTGGTCGATGGGGAGCAGCACATCCTTCCCCATCCGGCGCGCAGCCTCGAGCGCGCGTCGGGCAACATCGAGCTTGTCGGTTTCCACGCGGCTTCTCCCGACGGGTACGCCTGCCACCGCGAGGAAGGTGTAGGCCATCGCCCCGCCGACGAGGAGCGCGTTGACCTTGGGGAGCAGGCTCTCGATGAAGCGAATCTTGTCCGAAACCTTCGCTCCTCCGAGCACGGCCACATAGGGCAGCTCGGGCGAGCGGAGGAGGCGCCCGAGGAATTCCATCTCCCGCCTCAGGAGGTAGCCACCAGCCCGCTCCTTGACGAAGGGGACCATCCCCACCGTCGATGCGTGGGCCCGGTGCGCGGCACCGAAGGCGTCGTTGACGTAGACATCCGCGTTCTCGGCGAGCGCTCGGGCGAACCCGACGTCATTGGCTTCCTCCTCACGGTGGAAGCGCAGGTTCTCGAGCATCACCACCTGCCCATCCTTCAGGTCCTTGACCAGCTTGCGGACCGCGTCCCCGACGCAGTCGTCGGCAAGCAGCACCTCGAAAGACTTGCCGAGCAGCTCGGAGAGCTTGCTCGCCGCCGGCTCGAGGGAAAGGGCCGCATCTGGCTTTCCTTTCGGCCGTCCAAGGTGGGAGGCAATCATCACCTTGCCGCCGAGTTGCAGCAGCCGCCGTAGAGTGGGCAGCACCTCGCGGATGCGCGTGTCGTCGGTCACTCGCCGCGAGGCGTCGAGTGGGACGTTGAAATCGACGCGCAGAAAGACGCGTTTCCCGCTGAGCTGCAGCTCGTCGATGGAACGCAGCACCACAGCCTCCCCCGAGGGTTTAGGCGCCCTTCTGTGCGAGCAGCTTCGCCAAGTCGACCATCCGGTTGGAGAAGCCCCACTCGTTGTCGTACCAGGCCATCACCTTCACCAGATTGCCGTCGACGACGAACGTCCCAGTGCCGTCGAGGATGGCCGAGTGCGGGTCTCCGTTGTAGTCCACCGAGACGGTGAGGGCCTCGCTGTAGGCAAGCACCCCCTTGAGCGGACCCTGGGCCGCGGTGCGCATGGCCTCGTTCACTTGCTCTGCCGTCACTGGCTTGGAGGTGACCACGGTCAAATCCACGAGGCTCACGTTCGGCGTCGGCACGCGCACGCTCACGCCGTGCATCTTTCCTTTCAGCGCGGGAATCACCTCGCCAATGGCCTTCGCCGCCCCGGTGCTGGTCGGAATCATCGACATCGCCGCTGCCCGCGCCCGGCGGAGGTCCTTGTGGGTGAGGTCGAGGATGCGCTGGTCGTTGGTGTAGCTGTGGATGGTGGTCATCAACCCCTTGTCGATGCCGAACGATTCGAGCAGCACCTTGGCCACCGGCGCGAGGCAGTTGGTGGTGCAGGAGGCGGCGCTGAGGACCTGGTGTTTGGCAGCGTCGTAGAGCTGGTGGTTGATGCCGTAGGCGATGGTGATGTCCTGGCCCTTGGCCGGCGCAGAGATGAGGACCTTCTTCGCGCCCGCGGCGAGGTGCTTGCTGGCACCCTCGCGGTCGGTGAAGTGGCCGGTGCACTCGAGCACCACGTCCACCCCCATGCTCTTCCATGGCAGCTTGGAAGGGTCCTTCTCCGCGGTGAGGGCGAACGTCCGGTTGCCCACGGTCATGCCATGCGCGCTGGCGGTCACCTCTCCGGGCCAGGTGCGGTGCACGGAGTCGTACTTGAAGAGGTGCGCCATCGTGGAGGGTTCGTCCAGGTCGTTGATGGCGACGATGTCCAACGCCTCGTTGCGCGAGAGCGCCGCGCGAAGGATGCAGCGACCGATCCGGCCGAAACCGTTAATCGCAAATTTCAAGGCCATAGGCTGGCTTCCATACGGTCGTCCCCTGCCCGCGGTCAACGAGCCCCCGGGTTGCGGTTGACCACTGTACTGGCCCGGAGCACGCTCTCTGATGGACGGGGCGACTGCCGCCGTGCGTTAGCCCGTCCCGTCGATGACACTGCCCGCCCCTCGAGCGCTTCGTCCTCCGCCCTACCCTCCCCGCCGGCCGGGCTTCTGGTCCTCGGCGCAGCACGCCTGGAATGGGCTGGTGCACACCGTCGAGCACCAGCCGAACATGCGCATCCACTTGCTGGCAGCGCTGATGGTGGGACTGGTGGGAAGTGGCATTCCGCTCGGGCTTGCCGAGCGAGTGACGCTCATCTTCTGCGTCCTGCTCGTCTTCTTCGCCGAGATTCTCAACAGCGCGCTCGAAGCGCTGGTGGACCTGGCCACCCAGGAGTTCGACGAGAAGGCTCGGGTGACGAAGGACGCTGCCGCCGCGGCCGTGCTGGTGCTGGCCATCGGCTCGGTCGTCATTTTCGCCGCGCTGCTGGTGCACAACTGGAGCACCGTGCAGGCCGAGGGTTCGCGCATCCGGCGGCAGGTGGCTCTCGGATTGCCGCTCGTGCTGCTCGTCCGCCTGCTACTCAGGAACGGCCCCCGACCGCTCTACCAGGACGTGCTGGCATTTCTCATGAGCCTTTCGCTGCTCGCCGTGCTGTCCGTGCGGTCCACGAGCAGTGTTTTCACCGCGATGTCTCTGGGGCTTCTCGTCCTGGCGGGCGCCGCGGCATTGAATCGCCAGCGGGCCTGGCGCGGGCAAAAAAAACGGCCCGGCGGCACAGACAACGCCGCAGGGCCTTCAGCTGTGCGTCCCCCCCGGCCGTGAATACCGGAACCCGTCCGGAACACACGCGTCCGGTCGACGGGGAAGCGAGGCTGATGGAGAATCTAACGCAGCAATCGGCCGGTCACAACGCCGGAAAGGCCTCCTCGGCAGAGAGTTCCGGACCGGTGGGGCGGCGACTCTCCTCCTTGAGGTCCGAAGTGACGAGGTCGATGAGCTCCGTCGCGACGCCAATCACCTGCGTCGGCGTGTAGCCGCTCGCTCGGAGCTGGTTGAAGAATGTCCGGGCCAAAATCTTGCTGGCCTTCGCGTCCGTACTCACGGGTTTCTCCTTGGGCGGAACGGCGCCCGACGTCCGGTAAGTGCTTCATGGGACGTGCCAGCCCTGGGTGCCCGTTAACCCCCCGAGAACACGACAAATGGCTTATCGCCTGAGGCTGGCCAGGTGCGTAACGCATTGCGCACTGCTACCGGGACGCGACGCCCAGTCGGTGCAGGTGGACAATGGCCAGGCGATGCCTTTCCGCGTGCGAACACCCGACGGAGAGCTGTCCTACCCGACGCTCCTCGACGTCGAGCGAGCCTTCCACCAGGGCCTGGTCGACCCCGAGGACGAGGTCCTCGACGAGGCGACGGGCTCGGTGCACCGAGCGATGGAGCATCCGTTGCTGAGGCCACCTCCGCCACGGAGGTTCTGGCACAACCATGGCGCACAGCCGGCGCGCATTGCGGTTGCTCTCTCGCTCGCCCTGTCCGCCCTCATCGCCGGCGCTGCACAGCAGTGGTGGCTGGCCCTGCCGGCCGCCGGGGTGGCGGCTTGGATGACGGTGCGCATCGCCGTCACCGCCCAGGCACGGCCTGGAGCCCTGAAGCGCCGGTGAAGGTTTCTCGGGCTAAGTTCGTCCAAAGCGTCACCCCATGCCACTTGGACTTTGCGTACTCCCGGCCCTCCTTTTGCTGCTCGCCGCCGGGTCGGCGGGTGAAGACGTCTACTCCTGGACCGACGCCACTGGCGTCGCGCACTACACCAACGACCCGAGCACCATTCCGCAGCGTTACCGGGACAAGGCACGCACCCTCGACGGACAGCCCGCCTCGTCGGCCAGCACCGCTGCGCAGCCGCCTCCCGCCGAGTCGAAAGCTGGCGCCGGGGAAGAGGCCCCCAAGGCCATTCCCGCCAAACCGTCCGCCGACCGTCTAGAGGAGTCAGAGGACGAATCCGCGCCTCCTCCGCTCTCCCCCGGCGCGGCCGAGAAGCTCAGCGAAGCGGGCTGGCGCAAGCGCTTCCAGACCGCCAACGAGCGGCTGCGCCGGGCGGAGCTAACGCTGGGGCGGGACAAGGAACAGCTCAGCCGCGTTGCCAACGAGGAGGGCTACATGGTGGTGGACGCCTACGGCCGGACGATGACCGCCGGGCGCTCCACCGCGCTCAGAATGCAAGTCGCCGAGGACGAGCGGGTGGCGCATGACGCACGCGATGCGCTGGACGACTTGGAGCGCGCCGCAGCGCGCGAGGCCATTCCCCTCGAGTGGCGCCGCTGACGCGCCAGGGAGCCCGCCCTGAGCCTTCACAGCTGATTAGCGGAGCCAGGCGTTGCTCGGTCCGGCCGACACCCACCGACGCGGGGGACGCACGCCGGGGCGTCGCATCATCCAGCACAGCCCGAAGCCGGCGACGAAACCCCCGATGTGGGCCCACCAGGCCACCCCGCCCTGGGCAACTCCACCGGCTTGCGAAGCCATCCCATAGAAAAATTGGAGCAGGAACCACACCCCGAGGAAGACGAAGGCTGGCACCTCGAGAAGCCACGGGATGATGACGATGGGCACCAGGGTGAGGATTCGTGCCCGGGAGAACAGCAAGAGGTAGCCCCCCAGCACGCCCGAGATGGCGCCCGAGGCGCCGAGCGCCGGAACGCCGGAGGCTGGGTCGGAGATGCCGTACACGAGGAAGGAGGCCACTCCGCACAAGAGGTAGAAGAGCAGGTAGCGCCAATGCCCCAGTCGGTCCTCGACGTTGTCGCCGAACACCCACAAGAACCACATGTTGGAGACGAGGTGCAGCAGGTTGGCGTGGAGAAACATGGCCGTCACCAGCGGTCGCCAGCGCTCCCAGTCGAGTTCCCCCCCGCGCCACGCGAAGAAGCGCCGCGGAACGAAGACCAACGGCCCGAGGTGGGAGGCGCCCACATAGATGAGGATGTTGGCGAGGATGAGGAGCACCGTCACCCATGGGAAGGACCGGGACTTCAGGCTGTCGCGCAGGGGAATCACGAAATTGTCCTGGAGTAGAGTGTAACCAGTCGACGGGCGGCCACCACCCCGAGAAGTGCTAGGTTCCTGGGCCCCGTGAACCAGCCCGACCCCCCCACCGACGAGAGCACCGCGCCCGCCGAGGAGACTGTCCGGAAAGTCTACGTCCGCGACTTGCGCGACAAGCAGCCGGTCTTCACCGTATTTCGCGTCACCCGCAAGACGCGCCACACCTCACGCAACGGGAAGAGCTTCCTGGTCCTCAGCTTCGGAGACCGGACGGGCGAAGTGGACGGCCGCGTCTTTGAGCGCGTCGAGGCGCTGGAGAATTCCTTCGGCCTCGACGACTACGTCCTGGTGAAGGGGCAGGTGGTCTCCTTCCACGGAAAACCCCAAGTCATCGCCGAGTCGCTCGAACGGCTGGACCCAGAACCCATCGACGCCACCGAATTCGCCGTCCCGGCGCCCCCTCCGGCCGAGGCGCCCGTCCCCCAGGCGGCGCGGCCGGCCGTCACCCCGGCCGAAGGCAAACCCCACGACGGCGCGCGGGTGGTGGCGCAAATCCGCGAGCTGGTGGAACGCGCGGACGACCCCCACGTCAGGGCACTCCTTCTGGCTTTTCTCGACGACCCGGAGATTGCGCACGGTCTGCCCATCGCTCCGGCCGGCAAAGGCATTCACCACGCCTACCGTGGAGGACTGGCGGAACACATCCTCTCCGTGATGAGGCTTTCCCAGCGCATCGCCGACCACTACCCGGTGCTGGACCGGGACCTGTTGTTGGCCGGTGCCCTGCTCCACGACATCGGCAAGGTGTCCGAGCTGGCCTATGCCAACGGCGGTGTCGGCTATACCGATGAGGGCCGGCTGGTCGGCCACCTGGTGATGACGGCGCAGGCCATCCACGCCAAGGCAGCGGCCATCCCAGCGTTTCCCAAGGCCCTCGAGCACCACCTCACCCACCTCGTCCTTGCCCACCACGGTCAGCTCGAGCACGGTTCACCGAAGTTGCCCGTCACGCTCGAGGCCTACGCCGTTCACGCCATCGACGCGCTCGACGCCCGTCTGGCGAGTTGGCTGGAACTGATGGCCAAGGACCCAAGCGACACCTGGACGGAGCCCACCCGACTCACCGAGCGGCACCTGTGGAAGGGACCACCGCCCACCCGCGCCGGACGAAGCCCGGTGGAGGCGCGACGACGACGCAAAGGCCGCACCGGACGCGAGCGACCAGCCGAACGCGACGCCGCCGAGCGCAAGGAGCGCGACGCGCCGGCCGTCCCACGACTGACGTTGCCCTCCCTCGAGTCGTTGACCGGGTCGACGACGACCACTGCCGGGCCAGACGAACCCTCCCAGGGGTGACCGCCGCCCCAGGCAGGCCGCGTGGACGCTGCGACCGCGGCTGCGCTAAGGCCTCTGAAGAGAGGCATGAGCAAGAAACTCGGAGAGCGGCTGGTGGAAGCAGGACTCATTTCCGCAGCCGCGGTGGACCAGGCGCTCGAGCAACAGCGCCTCACCGGACATCGCCTCGGGGATTGCTTGGTGGAGATGGGTTTTCTGCCGGAAGCCACGCTGCTCCGCTTTCTCGCCTCGGAATTCAAGACGCGCTACGTCTCGGCAGAGAAGCTGGCGCGGGCGCAAATCCCCACCGAGCTCCTCGACCGGGTCCCGGTGCGGATGGCTGAGTCGAGCCTCTTTCTCCCGCTGGCGGTGGACAACGAGAGGCGCATCCTCTCCATCGTCGCCGCCGAGCCGCAGAACGAGGACTTGCTGCGCGAGATTGCCCTGGTGGCCGAGGTGGACGAGGTCTTCGCCTACGTCGGTCTGCGCAGCGTCATCTACGCCGGAATCCAGAAGCACTATTACGGCGACACGACTGCCTTTCAGCAGCTGGCCACCGGCGTCCTGCGCGCGCCAGTGGCGGCGCGCACCGACCTGGCCAGCATCGCCCAGGCCTACGAGGCCAGCGGTAGCAACCGCACCGCCCCGCCGCCGGTGAGACTTCGCCTCCGGGGCGAGAACAGCCAGGCCCGGCTCCCTCACACCCTGGTGCGCGGGAGGCGCGAATCGGCCAGCGCGCTCGTCTCCTCTCGCGGCGCGGTGGGCGAGAACGACTACCTGGAGACGCTGCGCATCCTCGTCGACCAACTGGAAAAGGACCGCGGCGACCTGCGCGGCCACTCCGCGCAGCTGGCCCGGCAGTGCTCCCTGGTGGCGCTGCGGATGGCGCTGCCTGCGCGCGAGGTGGCGTGCGTGGCACTGGCCGCCTTCGTGCACGACCTTGGCAAGGGCTCCATCCACCTCACCCTGGCCGGGACGTCCCGCAACCCGGAGTGGAAGGCGCAGGCCAAGCAGCTGGTGCGCGCGCCGCTGCAGATTTTCGAGTCCGTCCACCTGCCGGCGCAAGCCAACGGTGCCCTGGCCCAGCTGTACGAGGCCTTCGACGGTTCCGGGACACCGCAGGGCGTCCGCGGCGAGGACATCGCCATCGGCGCGCGCATCCTCGCCGCCGTCGACAGCTACCTGGACCTCACCCGCAATGCTGCCAACGCCCACGGCCGGCGCTTCACCCGGGACCAGGCGCTCAACCACCTCGCCGAGCAAGCCGGCGTGCTCTATGACCCTCGCGTGGTGCAGACGCTGGAGCAGCTGCTCTCCGGCGAGCTCCTCCGCCGGCGCCTCGACGCTGACGGCCGGATGGTGCTGCTGGCCGAGCCCGCAGCGCCCACCCGGGACCTGTTGGCCCAGGCCCTCGAGCAACGCGGTCTCGTGGTGCAGGCCTGCAGCACGCTGGAGGCAGTGGCCGACGCCGCCCTGGCCGGCGAGGGCGACGTGTGGGTGCTCAGCGCCGCCTTCGGAGCAACCGACTTGCTCGACCTGGTAAGCCAGGTGCGGGCCCAGCCCGCACTGGCCGGCCTTCCGCTGGTCATCACCGGCGACCCGGACGCAGGCTTCCGCGAGCGTCTCTTGCAGGCCGGCGCGACGGTGGTGGTCCCGGCGCAGAGCGCAAGCGAGGTGGCCTTTCGCGTCTCCGAGCTGTTCCAGGACCGCGTCACCCACGGCGGCCCGGCCCACGCCGTGTGGGGCACCTTCGAGGAACTCGGCACCCGCGAGGTGTTGCGCGTCCTGGGAGACGGCCGCAAGAGCGGTCGCCTCACGCTCCGGGACGAGCACGCCGAGGGGTTTCTTCACCTCGAGCGAGGCCGTGTCACCTACGCCGCCCTTGCCGAGCGGCGTGGAGAGGACGCGCTCGGTGCGCTGCTCAAGGTGCGGTCGGCCGAATTCAACTACGAGCCGGACGCGCTCCTGCTCGAGGTGCCTCAGCTGGACACGGATGTGGAGCTCGTCCTCCGGGCGCTCGAGGCCTGAGGCTTCTCTAGCCGACGCTGAAACCGAAGAGGCGCGCGGCGTTGGCGGTGGTGGCCTCGGCCAATGCCTCGAGGCTCAGCCCCTTCAACTCCGCCACCCGTCGGGCAGTCTCCAACACGAAGGCCGGCTCGTTCTTCTTCCCGCGGTGGGGAACCGGGGCCAGGTAGGGGCTGTCCGTCTCGACCATGAGCCGCTCCAGAGGGGCGAAGCGGACGGCCTCGGCCAGCGCCTCCGTCTTCTTGTAGGTGACGACACCGGACACCGAGAGGTGAAACCCAAGGTCGAGGTAGCCACGGGCCGCCGCCACGTCTCCGGTGAAGCAATGGATGACGCCGCTCCCAACGCGCTCGGCGGAGAGGATGGAGAGACAATCCGCGTGTGCGTCGCGCACATGCACCACCAGAGGCTTCCCGAGCGACTTGGCCAGCGCGGCCTGCGCGCCGAAGACGCGGGCCTGCTCGGCGCGCGGCGAGCGGTCATAGTAGTAGTCCAACCCCGCCTCGCCCACCGCCACGACGAGAGGGGTGGCGCACACGCGCTCGAGCTCCGCCCAGTCCTCGGGCGTCGCGAGGGCAGCCACGTGGGGGTGAATTCCCAGCGTCGCCACCAGCTGCGTGGGCCGGGCCCTGGCCACCTCCAGCGCGTGCCCCCAGTCACCCGGACCCTGGAACTGTCCGACGACGACGGCCTGGACGACGCCCGCTTCTTGTGCCCGGGCCAGCACCGCGTCCACATCCGGGAACTCGTCTGGCTCGAGGTGACAGTGGGCGTCGACGAGTCTCAAGCGAGCTCCTCGAGCAGCAGGCGGAGCTCCTCGCGCCCCTCGGCGCTGGGGATGGACTGAAGCGCGGCGCCAAGCGCCTCCCGCGCTCCTTTGCCCCGCAGGAAAACCAACCCCTCGGCGGCGTCGAGCCGTGTCTCCTCGACGCCGGAGACATCCTGGAGCAGTCGCTCCAGCACCGGCCCAGCGCGCGCCGAGCCGAGCCGCCCCAGCGCCCGGGCCGCTGCGCCACGCGCGCTGTCGCCAGCGTCGTGGAGAATTGCCAGCAGCGCCTCCTCGGCTTGCTGGACGTAGGCCTCGCCGCACAGCTCTGCGGCCAGCGGCCGGTCGAGCGCCCCGCGCCGTCTCAGCCTCGAGAGGAGGTATTGGCGGCCCTCGGCGTCGCCGAAGAGTGCCAGGGCCCCAGCGGCCTGGGTGCGCTCGAAGGAATTGAGCAACCAGCGCGAGAAAAGCCGCCGCAGCGGCACCAGTGCCCGCGCGTCTCCCAGCTCGGCCAGCGCGCCAATGGCGCGGAAGCGCAAGGTGGGGTTGTCCAGGCCCTCGGCGAGGACATCCAGCCCCGCCGGATGGCGGATGGCGGCCAGGCCACGGGCCGCCTCGAAGCGGACGAGGAATGCCGAGTCCTGCAGGGCCACCGCCAGCAGGGGGCGTAGCTCGGCGCTGGCTCTGTCGGCCAGCTGGCCGACGCCCTCGAGTCGTACGGACGCCGAGGCGTCGCCCAGCGCCGGGCGGAGCCGCACGGCCAGCGCCTCTGGAGGCCCAGGCTGAAGCGCAAGCAGCGCTACCCCGGCGCGACGGACTTCCGCGTCCGCGTCCTCCAGCAGCTGCCGGGCAGTGGCCTCCCATGCGTCCGGGGCCTCGCTGGCCCGGGCCGCCGCCACCAGCTGGGCAGCTGCCTCGCGCCGCACCGAGGGGGGGCCGGGCTGGGCCAGCGCGCGCAGGGCGCCCTCCGGGGCAGCCGCGCTCACCGCACCTCACTCCCCGGGGGCAAGTCGCCGGGGTCCACCAGCCGGAGTGCCGCGCCCCCCGGACCGGAGGCGAGCACCATTCCTTGCGAGAGGACGCCGCGGATGGTGCGCGGAGCGAGGTTGGCCACCACCACCACGCGCCGGCCCACCAGCGCCTCGGGCGCATAGGCCTCGGCGATGCCGGCGGCGATGGAGCGGGGCTCTGCCTCTCCGAGGTCCACCGTCAACTTGAGCAGCTTGTCGGCCTTCGGGATGCGCTCGGCGGCACGCACCAGGCCCACCCGGAGGGCGACACGGGCGAAGTCCTCATAAGAGATGCTGCCCGAGGGGACGTCCGCGCTGGGCGGCGCGCTGGGGGTGGCCACGGCCGGGGACTCCTCCTCGGGGGCAATGAGGGACTTCACCTGGGACTCTTCCATCCGCGCCAGCAGCGGAGCCGGTGTGCCAATGCGGCGCCCCCTGTCCAGGAGTGGGTAGCTCGCCTTCTCCAGGGCGGCGAAGGTGAGCGGCTCGGCATTCAGCTGCTCGAAAAGCTTTCCGGTGATGGTGGGTACCACCGGCTGGAGAAGCCCAGCCACCAGGTAGGCCACCTCGGCTGCGTCGGAAAGGTCCCTGCGAGCAACCTCGGGCTCGCTCTTCACCTTGGCCCAAGGGGCACGGGCCTGCAGAAATTGATTCGCGCTCTGAGAGATTTCAGTGGCTCCGCGGACCGCGGCCCGGAAGTCGAGCCGCTCGTAGGCAGCGCGGACCTCGGCCGCTTTGTGAAGCGCGTCTGCGACCAGCGTCTGGCCCGGGCCCTCGCCCGGGGGGGCCAGGGTGTGCTCGAGCGGTCCGGCGAGCAACGAAAGCACCCGGTTGGCCAGGTTACACACGTTGTTCACCAGCTCGCCGTTCACCCGCTGGCGGAACTCGGTGAGCGACAAGTCAAAGTCCTCGGGATTCGGTCCGAGGTTGGCGGCGAAGAAGTACCGGAGGTAGGCGGGGTCGAGGACGTCCAGATAGGTGCGCGCGGTGATGAATGTCCCCCGCGTCTTGGACATCTTCGTTCCGTCCACCGTGAGGTGGCCGTGCACCACCAGGCGGCTCGGGCGCTTGAGGTGCGCCACCTTAAGCACGGCCGGCCAGAAGAGGGCATGAAAGTAGACGATGTCCTTTCCGATGACGTGGATAATGTCTGCGTCGGCATCCTCGGCCCAGTAGGCGAGCGCATTGGCCGCCCGGCCTGTGTCCTTCGCCCACTTCTCGGTGGTGGCGATGTAGCCGATGGGTGCATCCAGCCAGACATAGAAGAATTTGTTCGTCTCGCCCGGAATGGGAAATCCAAAGTAGGGCCCGTCGCGGCTGATGTCCCAGTCGTTCAGCCCCTGGTCGAAGAAGGCCTGGAGCTGATTGGCCACCGCCGGGTGGAGAAACCCCGGGCTCCGGATGAGCTCCTGCAACCACGCCTGGTGAGCGCTGAGACGGAAGAAGAGGTGCTCCGAGGAGCGGCGCACGGGCGGCGTTCCGCAGAGGGAGCAGTGCGGGTCGATGAGGTCGGCCGGGGTGTACGTCTTCCCGCACACCTCGCAGACGTCACCGTACTGGTCCTTTGACTTGCAGTTGGGACAGGTCCCGCGCACGAAGCGGTCCGGCAAGAAGCGCAGGTCCACCTCGCAATACGTCTGCTCCACGGAGCGCCGGGCGATGTCCCCGGCCTCCTTCAGACGCCCGTAGATGAGCTCGGCGTAGGCCCGGTTCTCGGGCGAATGGGTGGTGTAGAAGGCGTCCAGGCCGATGCCCAGGTCGGCGAAGTCCCGGCGGTGCTGCTCCCAGAAGGACGCCACGTACGTCTCGGGTGGGATGCCCTGGCGGGCGGCGCTGAGCTCGATGGGTGTCCCGTGGGTGTCATCGGCGCAGACGTAAAGCACCTCGCGTCCTGAAGATTTGAGGAACCGGACCAGGATGTCGGTCTGCACGTACTCCACCGCATGCCCGAGGTGCAGGGGGCCGTTGGCGTAGGGAAGCGCGCTGGTGACGAGCGTTTTTCGGGACATGGAGCGGCCCACTGCACCTTTTCTAAAAAGGTGCGGGGCCGCGCACTCTAGCGGCGGCTCTTCTCCTGTGCCATCTCCCGCATCTGCTGAGGCAGGTGGGCCAACGCCAGCGCCAGTCGTGCCTTCTTCTGTGGCGCCAGGCCCGAGGCGAGCTCGGCGAAGAGCTCCCGGTCCATCGTTTCGAGCTGCGCCCTCAAGGTGAGGACTTTCTGGATGGCACCGTCCACCTGGGCAAACGCGGTGGTGTCCCCCTTCGCCGCGCGCCGGAGCACCACCGTCTGCTCGAAGAGCTGGCGCTGCACGGGGGCACGCTTGTCCTCGAAGCGCACCAACCGCTCCCGGAGCTTGAGCGTGGCCGCGTCATCCAGCTCCAGGGCGTCGGCGATGGACAGCGTCCGCATCAGCCGCGCGCGCTTCTGCCACTGCTCGCCCCCGGGCCCCGGACCCTCGCCGGGATGGGGGCCTGCGTCCTGAGCCCGCACGCTGGCTGCGGCGAGCACCGCCAAGAGTACCGTTCCTGTCCATCTCATCCGCTGTCTCCCAGAGAAAATGCCCCATCGCCCTCGAGTGCCAGCCCGTCGTCCAGCGTGGCATCGTCGGCGCCGGGCTCGGTGGCCTCCACCTCATCCACCTCCCAGCTCGCCCCGTCCGTCCAGTCGAGCTGCCCTGGCGTCGCGCTGTCGGCCACCACCGACACCCGGGCCGCCGAGGCCACGGCTGTCGGCCGCTGCGGTCCGTGCCAGACGACGAGGAGAACCGCAGCCGCAGCCAGAAGCCCCGACGCGGCCAGCACCGGCACGCGCTTCCAGCGGTCTTCGCGAAGCCGCCAGGCCAGGAGGGTGCGTGAAGGAAGGTCGCGCATCGCCGCCTCTTCCTTCAGCGTGGGAGGTTGGAGCGCCACCAGGGAGAAGAGCGTCTCCCAATGCCCGGCGGCGGTCCGGCACGGCGCGCAGCCGAGGAGATGTCTGGCCAGCGCCGCGGCCTCGGGTGCCTCCAGGGGACCGCTGGCCCGTTCGGCGAGTAACGCCTCCATCTCAGCGCAGTGTGTGAACTCCGGGGCGCTCATCCGTCCTCTCCTTCCATGGCCGCCTTCAAGCGCTTCACCGCGTGGTGAAAATGCACCTTGGCGTTGTTTTCCGTAATGCGCAGCGCTTCGGCAACCTCTTTGAAGGGCAATCCGCCGTCAACGCGCAACATCACCACCTCTCGCTGGCGCACCGAGAGACATCCCATGGCCGCGCGCACCCGGCGCCGCTGTTCGGAGCGCTCGAGGAGGGCCACAGCGTCGGGGCCCGTGGCCGCAGACTCTGCCAGCACCTCGGCACTCTCGAATCGCCAGCGGCCGACGTCGCGCGCGTGATTTTTCCCGACATTCACCGCGATGCGCACCAGCCAAGCGCGAAACAGCCCTGGCTGCGTGCCGCCCTTCCGGGCGAGAGACCGTCGTGCCGCCGCGAAGGCTCGCAAGAAGGCCGCCTGGGCGAGGTCCGCCGCGTCCTCGGGCCGGGTCACGTAGCGCCGCACCAGGGCCTGCACCAGGCGCTGGTGACGGCTGACGAGCTCGCCGAAGGCGCGCGCCTCGCCACCGAAGAAGTCCACCAGCAGCGCCTCGTCGGAAGCAGCGCCGCCGCCGCTGATGACGGTCCACGCTCGCTGGCCCCGACGGCCGCCGGGGGCCGCATCGCTCCTGTCTGTCATTGCCCTTGCCAGCATGCCGGATCCGTCACCTGAAAACCCCTCGAGCCATCCCGGAGTTAAGGGGGAGGCCGACGCGCCGAGGCCTCCCTACCCGTCGGTGGGCACACCGTCCACAGGAGACGCTCCAGCACCAGCTTCCCGCTCCCGGAAGACTTGAGGGCCAGGTCCGCCTCGGCGCAGGCGAGCAACGAGGCACGCAGCTGGGCACGGCCATACCGTGCACCGGCCAGGGTGGCGAGGTAGGCAGCGTAGGGGTGGGGCACCCGCGCCCCAGCCGCCTTCGCCTCGCGCTCGATGGCGGAAAAGAGCCGGGCCTTGAAGTCGTCGAAACTCCGGGGCGGCTTGCCGCCGCCCAGGTGGACCATCCGTTCCTGTGCCTCCACCAACCCCCGCACCACCGAGGCGATGGCTCCCAGCAGCAGCAGGGGCGGCGCGCCACCGGCGAGTGCCTCGTCGACGTAGGCCAGCGCGGAGGACAGGTCCCGCTTCTGCAGGGCGTCCGCCAGTTCCAGAAACTCCTCATCCCGGGTGTGAGCGACGAGCAGCTCGACATCCGAGCGCTCGATGAGGACGCCTACTGCATGGAGCGCGAGCTTCTCCAGCTCCGACTGGAGCAGGCGCATGTTTCCCCCCACCCGCTCGCGCAACACCTCCTCCGCGCCCGGGCCGAGCCGCTTCTGGAAGGGGCGGAGGAAGTCCCGCGCCACCTGGTTGAGGTCCAGGTCTCGGAGCCGGCTGGCCAGCTTTCGTTCCACCACCGCGCCCTGCTCGCGTGCCAGACGGAGCAGCGGACTCTTCGCCTCGACGTCAGTGGCCGCCACCACCAGGGCATGTCCCGCTGGGAGCCCGCGCTCGAGCAGCGTCAAGAGAGCCGAGGCGTCGGACTCCGGAGCGCCGAGCCCCTCCTCGCGGACGAAGGCTGCCACCTCGCGCAGGAAGTCCAGGTCGCTCTCCGCCAGCGGCACGGACAGCTCCTCCTTCCAGTCCTCCACCGAGGGCGCGCCGGGTTGTCCGGGCTCGAGCGCTTCCTGACCCCACCCGGCCCGGGCCACCAGCGCCAACAGCCGACGGGCGCCTTCCTTGCGTCGACCGGCCTTCCAGGCGTCACGGGCCTTGGCCAGCGCGTCGGTGCGGCCCTTCTTCGGCGCGAGGAATTCAGGGTCATGCAACAGCACCACCTTGTTGCCAGCAAGCAGCGGCAGCGTGGCCAGCTCCAGCGCAATCTCGCGGGGCGAGGCGCCGTCCAGGACGACGAGGTTGAGGCTGGCCAGCGCCGCCGGCACCAGGGCCTCCACCAACGCGTCCGCCTCCCGACGGGCGAGGTATTCCTCCCCCCACGCCAGGTAGAGCGGCCGGACGCGCCCGTCCCGGATTTCGGCCAGCAGCGGGGCGAGGTCATTCACCTTGGGAGGGCCCCGACATCTCCAGCGCCAGCCTTTCCATCTGCAACCGTGGACTCGCGTTGCGCTGGCGGATGGCCACCAGCGCCTCGTCCAGGAGGCGGAAGCGCCAGTGCAGCCGGTCCTCGTCGAGCCGCTTCGCCGCCTCGGCGGCCAGGCTGCGCAGCTCGGGATGAAAGAGCGCCGCCTCGGCGAAGGGCGCCACCGCCACGTCACGCACCCACATGGCCAGAACGCCCAGCGCCTCCTCGGCATCCTCCCGGGAAGCGCCCGCCACCTCGGCGAAGCGCAGGGCGGTGCGGAGGTCCGAGCCCCGCACTGCCTCGAAGGCGCGAATGGTGGCTCGCCGGCTCTCCAGCTGCTCGGGCTTGAGCGCCAGGGCCCGCTCCAGGCTTCCATCGGCCAGGGCCGCCACGGCCTGGGACTGGGCTGCCTCGAGGCCGCGCACCGCGATGAGGCGAGCGGCCACCAGCGCTCTTGGCAGCGGGGCAAACGGGTAGCGCACGCAGCGGCTGCGCAGCGTCGGCAACAGGCGGTCCGGCGAGGACGTCACCAGCACCAGCGTGGTTTCGGAGGGAGGCTCCTCGAGCGTCTTGAGGAAGGCGTTTTGCGCCGCGGGGTTCATCGCCTCGGCCGAGAGAACGAGAACGACTTTCCTGGCCGACTCCAGGCCCCGCAGCGAAAGCCTCTCCTGAAGCCGCCGCACCTGTTCCACCCGCACGTCGCGCGAAGGCACGTGGGCAAAGTCGCTTCGTCCAGCGAGGCGGCGCCGCACTTGCTCCTCCTCCGGCAAGAGCCACAGGACGTCGGGGTGCTGAAAGCGCTCCACCCGGGTGCACACCGAGCAGCGACCACAACCCTCGCCCGGTGCCTCGGGGCAGAGGAGCGCCTGCGCCAGGCCAACCGCCGCCAGCTCCTTGCCCACCCCGGACGGCCCGGTGAAGAGGCAGGCATGGGGTAACGCACCGCGCTTCAATGCGGCACGGAGGGCATCCACGGCCCGAGGCTGTCCCTGCACGGCGGCGAGCGTCATCCCAGCCATGGTGTCATGCGGCTTGGCCGGCTTCTTCGTCAAGCAGCGCTTGACGCCACCTCGGGTGGGCCTGATTCTGTCGCGCCCTCCCGTGCTCCAAGTCCTAAAGAGCAACTGGCTCCTCGTCGGCGGCGCAGCGCTCGTCCTTCTGTTGGGACTGTTTCATACGCTGACGGCCGACCCGCTCTTCCGCCGCGACGCCCGCGGCGCGATTCGCCTCCTCCTCATCGGTGCCGTACTGCGGGGGCTCGACCTCCTCCTTCTGGGCCTCCTTCCAGTGGGGTGGGCCAAAGCGCTGAACGTGGCGTGGATGGTGGTCGTCGCCTTCGGCGTCATCCGAAGCGTGGTGTCGCTGTCGCTGTGGTTGGTGCGCTCGCGCGAGCGCCCGGCGCCGAAAATCCTCCGCGACGTCCTCGACGCCACGCTGTACGTGCTGGCCGCGCTCATCATCGCCAAGCACGAGTTCAACATCGACCTCTCCAGCCTGGTCGCCGGCTCGGCCATCGCCTCCGTCGTCCTCGGCCTGGCGCTCCAGGACACCCTGGGAAACCTCTTCGCCGGCCTCTCACTTCAGCTGGAGCGACCCTTCGAGGTGGGTGACTCGGTGATGGTGGGCACGGAGAGTGGTCGGGTGCTTCAGCTCGGCTGGCGGGCGACGCGGCTAGAGACGAAGCGACGCGAAGTCATCACCCTGCCCAACAACCAGCTGGCCAAGCAGACGGTAAAGAATTTCTCGCGCGGCAACGAGCCGGTGGGCGTCGACCTCATCATCGGCGTCTCCTACGAGGCCCCGCCCAACCGGGTGAAGCAGGTAGTGGCCGAGACCCTGGCCGAGGTCCCCCTCATCCTCGCCTCGCCCAGCTTTCGCACCAGGACGTTGGCCTTCGAGGACATCTCCATCAAGTACCGCATCCGCTTCTACGTGGCGGATTACACCCGAGCCAACCGCGTCAAGGACGAGGTGCTGACCAGACTCTGGTACCGGTTGCGGCGCGAGGAGATTGAGATTCCGGCCGCCCCCCGCACCATGTACATCAGCAGGCCAGCCCAGCCGGTGGGCTTTCCCCTCGAAGCCCGCCTCTCGCTGCTGGGCGCGGTGGACCTCCTCTCGGTGCTGCGGACGGAAGAGAAGGAACACCTGGCCAACGCCATGGTGCCGCGCTTGTTTGGGACGGGCGAGCGCATCATCGAGGAGGGAGCAGCCGGCCAGACGTTTTACGTGGTGGCCTCCGGCACAGTGGCCGTCACCACCCGGAGAGGTGTGGAGGTGACTCGCCTGTCGCGGGGGCAGTATTTCGGGGAGATGTCCCTGCTCACCGGCGAGCCGCGCTCGGCCACGGTGGTGGCGGTGGACGATGCAGTGCTCTTCGAGCTCGACCGACCCGGCTTTGGAAAACTATTCGCCGGACACCCTGGCCTGGCCACCCAGCTCTCCACCATTCTGGCCGAGCGACGCCTGCAGCTGGAGGCGGTGGCCAATGCCAACGTGCCCCCGTCGGACCATCCGGAAGCCAATCGCATCCTCGCCCGGCTGCGGCAGATTTTTGGCCTGAGCTAGACAGACGGCCCCGGCCCCGCTCAGTCACCCCACGGTGCGTTCAGCGGGCCCGAAAACTACCAGGAGCTGCAACTCCTCCAGCACCGAGTGGAAGGCATGCAGCTGCCCGGCCTTCACCAAGCACAGCGAGCCGGCTCGCATCGGCAGACTGGTCTCGCCCACCCGCAGCTCCGCGTGGCCGGCCAGGACGACATACAGCTCGTCCTCGGTGTGCGGCGCCTGCCGGTCCACGCCTCCTGCAGGCAGGACGTACAGCCCGGCGCTGAGGTGCGGGACGCGGAGGAATTCGAGGTAGGGGGTGCCGCCGGCAACGCGGCGTGCGAGGAGCTCCGCCAACTCGAAGGGCTGACTCATGCGCGTCGCGCTGGCCCGGCGGCGCGCGTGGCCCTGCCCAGGCGCACACCGACGCGGCACACGGTGCGCAGCTCACAGGAGCAGCAGGCCTCGGCCCGGGCGCGCGGGGAGCACACGCCACTCATCCCATGGTGGCAGAGCGCGAAGTCGAAACGCACCGGGTCCGCGGCGTCGATGCGCCGGAGGTTGCCAGTAATCTCCAGCGCTGTCCGCCAGCTCAAGTCCTTGCGCGTGGTGAGCCCCAGTCGCCGGGAAATGCGGCCGATGTGGGTGTCGAGGGGAATGACGAGGCAGGAGGCGGGAATGGCTCGCCACAGCCCGAGGTCCACCTCGTCTGGCCCGCGCACCATCCACCGCAGAAACATGTTGAGGCGTTTGGCCGCGCCCCCTCCCAGGGGGACGGGGAGGAGGTGGTGCAGCGCGCGCGGGGGGCCGAGTGCTTTGACCAGCGGTCCGAGCGGGACGTCGCGGAGCGCGCGGACGAAATGGGTGAGCGAGGCGTGCAGGCTGGCACCGGCGGCGAGCGGCTCGGCCACCCACGGCTCGAGGGAGCCGCGCTCCCTGAGGAGTCTGCCCGCGCCCAGCAGGAGCACCCCGACATCGGCGGCGAGGTTGAAACGGTAGACGAAGCCTTGCAAGAGACGCCGGGCCCCGGCGACATCCAGCGTTCGCACGAAGGCCCCGGGGTGGCCGCCCATGCCCGAGAGAAGTTGTTCCACCTTGGGCACGAAGCCCTCCACCCGGCCGTAGGCCAGCGAGGCGGCCAAGAGGCCCGCCATCTCCGCGTCCTCCCGGAGGGCGTAGCGTCGGGGAAACTGCACCGGGTCAAAGCCCACCCGCAACCGGTTGGGGGCCCCGGCCAGGAAGCGCTGCAGCCGAGGGCGCAACCGCGCTGCCCGGGCCGCCGACAGCCGGAGTGAGACAGGTGGCACCAGGTTCCCCCTGCTTCCCTAACGAGTCAACTCGCGGATGGCGTGGCCGAGCTCGGGAAGAATGAGGCGCTCCAGCGCCAGCTTGGCCGCGTCCGGACTGCCCGGCAGAAGAAACACCAGCATCTCCCCGTGCGTTCCGGCCAGCGCCCGGGAGAGCCAGGCTGCGCTGCCAATCTGCTGGAAGCTGAGCATCCGGAAGAGCTCGCCGAAGCCGGGAAGCTCCCGGTCCAGCAGTGGGCGCAGGGTGTCCACCGTCTGGTCGCGCCTGGTGAGCCCGGTGCCCCCGGTGAAGAGGACTGCCCGGGCCCCCGCGAGCTGGGCTGCCTGCAGCGCCCCGCGGATGGCGTCGGCCTCGTCATGGACGATGACTTGGCCCACTACCGGGTGACCGGCGCGCTCCAGTCCTTCCCTGAGTGCACGACCGCTGGTGTCGTCGGCGCGGGCGCGCGAGTCGGAGCAGGTGACGACGTAGCAGCTGACGCGCGTCGGGGCGTGCGCCCGGTGCTCGGCTACCGCCGCCGAGGCCGGCGCCTTCGGTGACTCCGGCCTTCCGTCGTGCTCGTGGTCCTCGTGTCCCATGGAGTCCTGTGCGCCCCAAGGTTATGGGGGAATAGCCACGTTCTGCAGCACCATCTTGCCGTCTTCTTCCACCACAGCGAAGGCGGGCTGGTCGTCGCACACGCCCGGGCTGGTGAGGTTTTTCCCGGTGTCCAGGTCGAAGCCCACTTCGTGGCACGGGCACACCACCATGTTGCCTTCCAGCCGCCCTCCGCTGAGCAGACAGCCGGCGTGGTTGCACCAGTCATCGAGTGCCTTCAGACGCCCTGCGACCCTGGCCACACAGACGTTGAGCTTGCCGACCTCGTAGGCGCGGAGCTCGCCCTCCTTGACATCCGCCTCCCCGAGAACGATGCGCATCTGTTGCATTCACCTTAATCGCCTCGGCCCACCCTCCGCATGCCCTCTGACGTCCTCGATGCCACCGCCGTCGCGCGTGCCCTCCGCGACGTCTCGCTCTACCTGCAGCTTCAGGGAGAAAACGCCTTCAAGGTGCGCGCCTACGACTTGGCGGCGGACCGCGTGCTGGGCGTCAGCGACCGGCTCGCCGCACTGGTGAGCGCCGGGAGCCTGGCGGAGCTCCCCAACATCGGGCCGGCCCTGGCCGAAAAAATCGTCACCCTCCACACCACCGGCAGCCTGCCCCTGTTGGAGACGCTGCGGGCGGCGTACCCAGCCGGCATTCTCGAGTTGCTCCAGCTGCCGGACCTCGGGCCGCGCAAGGTCGCTGCGCTCTGGACATCGCTGGGCGTGGGTGACGTCCCGGCCCTGGAGCAGGCCCTGCGGGAGGGGCGGGTGCGCGCCCTGAAGGGCTTCGGGGAGAAGAGTGAGACCCGGTTGCTCGCCTCCCTGGAACGCCACCGCACCGCGCACGCGCGGCGGCGGCTGGGCGAGGTCTTGCCGCTGGCCACCGCGCTCAAAGAAGAGCTGCGCCGCGCCCCGGGCGTGGTGCGCATCGAGGTGGCCGGCAGCGTCCGGCGCTTCTGCGAGCTCGTGTCCGATGTGGACATCGTCGCCTCGGCACCTGAGGCCGGCCCGGTGCTCGAGGTGCTTGCCAAACGCGCCGGCGTGGCCCAGGTGCTCGCCCAGGGCGACAGTAAGTGCAGCGTGCGGCTAACGGACGGCCTGCAGGTGGACCTCCGGGTGTTGCCCGACGAGGATTTCGCCACCGCGCTCCACCACTTCACCGGAAGCAAGGCCCACCACGTGCGGCTCCGGGGCCGAGCTCGGGACCTGGGGCTGACCATCAGCGAGTGGGGCGTCTTCCGGGGCGAGGAAAAGCTTCCCGTCGCGGACGAAGCTGAGCTCTACCGGCTTCTGGGCATGGCCTACGTGCCACCCGAGCTCCGCGAGGATGCGGGGGAGTTCGAGGCTGCCCTATCCGGGACACTGTCCAAGGACTTGGTCGAGCCGAGCGACATCCGGGGCGCGGTGCATGCCCACACCACCTGGTCCGACGGGCGGGCGTCACTCCTGGACATGGCCCGCGCCGCTCTAGGACGCGGGCTCGAATACTTCACCGTCACCGACCACAGCGGAGCTGCTGGCTACGCCGGGGGCCTGTCCCCCGAGCGCTTGCGCCAGCAGTGGAGGGAGATTGAGCTCGTCCAGAGGCAGGTCCCAGACATCCGGCTCTTGCGCGGACTCGAGGTGGACATCCTCGAGGACGGTTCGCTCGACTTGCCCGACGCTCTCCTGCAGGAGCTCGACGTCGTCATCGCCTCGGTGCATGTCCGCCACGGCCAAGATGCTCGAGCCATCACCGAGCGCGTGCTTCGCGCCTTGGACCATCCCTGCACGGACGTCCTCGGGCACCCCACCGGCCGGCTGCTCCAGAGGCGCGACCCTGCCCCCCTCTTGATGGATGAAGTCTTCGCCCGAGCGGCGGAGCGCGGGGTGGCGCTGGAGGTCAATGGGAACCCGGACCGCCTGGACCTCCATCCAGGCCACGTCCGCGCCGCTCTAGCGGCCGGCTGCCAGCTGGTGGCGTCGGTGGACGCCCATGACACCGAGGCGCTGGACAACGTCCGCTACGCCGCCAACACCGCCCGGAAGGGCGGCGCGCGCCGCTCGGACGTCCTCAACACGCTTGGCCCGGACGCGTTCCTCAGGATGCTGCGCGAGCGACACCCGCGAAGTTAAACCGGCCGCTGGCGCTCCAGGAGCCTGCCAGCCGCTTCCGCCCGGGTGGATGGGCGTGGGACACTCCGGAGTCGGTCGTTCCCGTCTCGGACCGACAGATGCCCACCCCCACACCAGCCACCGCCGACGCCGTCGACCCGCTTCTCGGGACGACGCTGGGAAGCTTCCGTCTGGTGAAGCGCATCGGCCAGGGCGGGATGGGCACCGTCTACCTGGGCGAGCAGACGCTCATCGGCAGTCGTGTCGCGGTGAAGGTGCTTCACGAGCACCTCGCCTCGGACCCGTCGCTGGTGGCGCGCTTCTATGCCGAGGCCCGGGCCGTCAACCTCATCGTCCATCCCAACATCGTCAACATCTTCGACATGAATGTGGTGCCGCCGCGCCGCTTCTACTTGGTGATGGAGTACCTGGAGGGCCAGTCGCTCTCCGCGGCGGCGCCGGGGCGGATGAGCGCCGAGGTGGCCCTGCCCCTTCTCATCCAGGTGTGCCAGGCCCTGGCCGCGGCGCACCGCCACGGCGTGCTCCACCGGGACCTCAAGCCGGAGAATGTCTTCCTCTGCCACCGCGAGGGCCCGGTTCCCTTCGTGAAAATTCTCGACTTCGGCATCGCCAAGCTTTTCGGCGGAGACTTGCAGGCCGGCCAGACGACGGCCGGGTTCATCGTCGGGACGCCCGAATACATGGCCCCGGAACAAGCCACCGGCGATGCGCTCGATGGGCGAGCGGACCTCTACGCCCTGGGTGTCATCGCCTACCGGCTGGCAACCGGAAGGCTGCCCTTCAGCGGGGGGGGACTCACCGGGGTGCTGCTCGCCCACCGCGACCAGGCACCGAGGCCACCCCAGGAGCTGGCCCCGGGCATTCCACCCTCTTGGTCGAATGCCATCCTCCGCGCTCTGGCCAAGCGACCGGAGCACCGCTTCCAAAGCGCCGACGAATTCCGCATGGCGTTGGAGGCCAGCCTGGCCTCCCTGGCCGGGGCCACTGCCTCCGAGGCCCCGCCTGCCGCCGGTGTCCCCCCAGCGCCCGGCCGGGCGACACCGCCGGTGGAGGCCCCGGCCGCTGCCTCGAGGCCGTCCGCCACGCCGAGTCCGCCGACGCCGCCGGCCGTCCCGGCGACCTTCGCCGGCACCCTCGTCCTTCCAGGCGCCGCGCCCCGCGCCGTCTCCATGCGGGACATCTCCCGCGGCGGCCTCTTCATCTGTCTCGACGGTGCCCAACCGGCCTCCTTCACGCGGCTCAAGCTGTCGCTCCAGGCGCCGGCCGCGGAGATGGTGGACGCCGAGGTGGTACGCCAGGTGACGAAGGAGCAGGCGGCTGGCTGGGGGATGGCGCCCGGGGTGGCCGTGCAATTCGTCTCCCCGAGCCGTGCCTTCAAGGAGGCGTTGGCTCGCAGGATGGAGGGCCAACCCCTGGACGGGCCCGGAGCGGCGCCCCGGGTGGAGCGCCTGGACCCTGTCTGCGAGAAGGCGCTCGCCAGCTGGCGCCCCAAGCTGGCGAAGGACCCCTATTCCTTGCTCGGCTGCGCGCAGGAGGCGGAGTTTTCCGAGATTCGAACGCGCATCCGGGTGGTGCGGACCGAGCTCCAGAAGCTGCGAGACCGCGAGCTCGCGCCCTCCCAGCAGAATGAGCTGGAGCGGGTGCTGGGCCGTCTTCAGGAAGCAGGCGATGCCATCGCCACCGCGGCCCGTCGGGCAGACACCGACGCCGAGCTCGGCAACTGGCGGGGGGTGGCCCGCTGCATTGCCGCCGGCCTGACGGTGACGGAGCTCGACACCCGGCGGGAGCGCTACCTCAAGAGCCACCCCGGGGCGGACGCCAAAGCCCATGTCCACCGGGTGGTGGGCAAGGCATGGGAGGGAAAGAGCGCCACCTCGCAGGCCGTGGAAGAATACGAGCGCGGGCTGCAGCTCGACCCGCTGAACCTGGCCCTGCACCAGGCTTACTCGGCGCTGAAGCGCCGCGCGCCGTCTCCGGAAGGGACCCGGGCTTGAAGAGCTTCCTCCTCTCGACGCTGCTGCCAGAGCTCGACCTCCGCGACGCGGTGGCCTTCGCCCGTGCCTACCCTCACCCCTGGTTGCTCCGCGAGTCCATGCCCAGGCACTCGGCGCACGCCTCGGGGGCCACGGTGCTCATGCCAGCTCCGGGGGTGCCGTCCAGCGAAGTGACGGCACTGGCCATCGCCCTCGAGCCGGCCCGCGCCGGGGCCACCCAGGTGACGATGGGACGCGGCCACGCCTGCGACGTGGAGCTGGACGACGGAACGCTGAGCCAGCTGCACTGCGTCTTCCTCAAGTCCGCCGACGGCTGGCGCGTCGAGGACCTCGGCTCCACCAACGGCACGTGGGTGGACGGCACGCGGCTGGTCAACCGCCAGCCCGTCCTGCTCAGCGACGGCACACCCATCCAGGCGGCGCAAGTGCGGCTCACCTTTCATGACTCCACCGGCCTGTGGCGGCGGCTGGAGGCTGAGGCCCTGCGTCCCTGAGAGGAACCTGCCCGTCCCTCCCTGACAGGACGCAAGAGACACCCCATGCCCGCGCTCCTCGCGCTCGCGCTCCTTCTCGCGTTGCCGGCTCCTCCGCGCCCCAGCGCCACCGCAGTCCGCCGTGCCCGCGAGGGCGCGGAGCGGGCGCTGGTGGAGGTGCACGGGCGGCGCCCCGGCGGCGCCGGCGTCCTGGTGGGCGCGCGGGGAGAAGTCCTGACGGCGCTGCGCTTCGTCGACGCCGAAGGCACCAACGTCCGCCTGGGAAGCACCGTGCTTGGCGCGCGGCTGGTTCTGGCCAGCCCCACCCTGCGGGTGGCGGTGCTCAACATGGTGGGGCCCGGGCCCTTCCCGGCCATGGCTGTGCAGCTGCAGGCGCCGGCGGCCGGAGCCTGGGTGGTGTGTATTGTGCTGCTCGCCGACGGGCTGGCCGAGCCGCACGTCGGTCGACTGCTCCGCGTCCCGAGCGAGGGCGGGCTGTGGCTGGACGTCTCCTTGCGCCTGCCGCCGGGAAGCCTGGTGCTGGACGAGTCGGGCCGGCTGCTCGGAGTGGTGGTGGAGGCACGGCACCACGACTCGCTCGCCGCCCCGCTGGCGGCGGTGCGGGCCGAGCTCGAGGGCGCTGCGGCCAGGTGACGACTGGCTCCGACAGCTCGCCATGGCGGGAGGCGCTGCTTCTGTGGGCCATCGCCTTTCTCGCCATTCTGGTGACGCACGCCACCATTCCCTACCTGGCCAAGCCGGCGGCGACGGTGGCCTTTCTCTACCTGCCGCTGTGGGCAATGCGGCGGCGGGGGGAGGACATCGCGGACTATGGCGTCACCCTGCGCGCCTGGCGCGCGGACCTTCTCCTGGTGGGGCTTGTGTGCCTGCTCGTGCTGCCCCTCTTCAGCGTCGGCTACTGGGCGACGACGGTGCAGCGGACGCACTTCCCGGCGTGGGTGCAGGCCATCCTCGCCCCCCTGGGGGGCCAGGGCCGGGTGTTTCACGCCCGGCTACCGGACAACTTTTCGCTGTGGGTGGTGGACCAGCTCTTCGTGGTGGCCTTGCCGGAGGAGTTTTTCTACCGGGGCTACCTCCAGGCGCGGCTGACGCTGGCCTGGCCGGGGGGGGTGCGGCTGCTGGGGGTGCGGGTGGGGCCGGCGTTCCTGCTGGTGGCCGTCCTCTTCGCGCTGGGCCACCTGGCCGTCTTTCACGTCTGGCGCCTGGCCGTCTTCTTCCCCGCCCTGCTTTTCGGCTACGTCCGCGAGCGGACGGGGACGGTGGTTGGGTGCACCCTGCTGCACGCCATTTTCAACCTGTACTCGATGTTTCTCGAGGCGTCCTTCACGCCGCTGTGGCAGCGGCGCTAGCGGCTAAAGCACCTCGGGCTGGAGGCTTTGGCCCACCGCGAGCGCGTGGCCCTCCTTGAGCTCGAGCCAGGGCGCGCCGGGCTCGGGCGCCGTCGCCAGCACCACGGCCCGGGCTTGCAAATGCGCGCGCACCGCTTCCTCGCGGCCCCGGGTGGAGGCGTCGAGCTGGCAGCGGCCGCAGTCGGCGCTTCCTTCGAGGAGACGGAAATACACCGGGAAGCCACCGAGCCGTGCAGCCAGGAGGCAGCGGGCGTCGGTGGCCAGCAGCAAGAGACGGGCGGCGTGCGCCGCCCCTCCGGCGGCAGCCTTCTGGGCGAGGGCCTGGCCGACTTGGAGCAAAAGCCGGGCAGCCTCGGGCGGCGGGACGTCCGCATCGGAGCGCTCGAGCGCCCGCATGCCCTTGAGGAAGAGCCCGAAGGCCGCGGCGCCCAGCGTCCGCGCTCCCACCTGGGTGAGAAGGTGCGGCGGCAGCTCGGCTTCCACCGAGGCCTGCACCGAAGGCCAGGCTTCCAGGTGGCCGTCCTGTGCAAACAGCCAGCGCCCGAGGCGCAAGGGCTGGCCGGTGTCCTCGGCGGAGGCGCTGGGGTGGAGGGACTCCGCCCGGAAAACGAGCGCCGTGGCGGGGTCTCCGAAGACAGCGTCAGCCAGGGAACGGGGCGCCTCGGCGGACGCGTAGCGGCGAAGAAGGAGCGTGTCGTCACAGACGGAACCGACGCCAACGGTGGAGACGCGCGCTGGTTCCGGGCGCAGGTGCACCTGGGCCGAGAGCCGGCCAAGTTGACAGGGAAGCAGGCTGGGGTGCGACGTCAGGACGGCAACGGTGACGGCCATGGGGACTGCGAACCTCCGCCCCAACCGTATAATGGTGGTCGGACGGCCCTCAACGCCCCCGGCCCCTCGGCCGGTTCCTCGCCGAGCTGTGTTTCACGGTGCTAAATGTCATCTGGCGCCCATGACCGACGACATTGCCATCGGCATCGACCTCGGCACCTCCTACTCCTGCGTCGCCCTGGTGAAGGACGGCGTGCCCACCGTACTTCCCAACGAGTGGGGAGAGCTCACCCACGCGTCGGTCATCTCCTTTCTCGCCGACGGCAGCGTGCTGGTGGGCAACCCGGCGAAGAAGAACATCATCACCAACGCCGAGCACACCGTGTACTCGACGAAGCGCCTCATCGGCCGCTACTTCTTCTCCGACGAGGTGAAGAAGGCGATGACGGTGATGCCCTACCGGATTCTGGAGGGGGAAAACAATTCCGTCCGGCTGCAAGTGAGAGACAAGGTGTACTCACTCCCGGAGATTTCCGCGCTGGTGCTCAAGGAGATGAAGGCCATCGCCGAGACGGCTCTCGGCCGGCCAGTGAACAAGGCCGTCGTCACCGTCCCGGCCTACTTCAACGACAACCAGCGTCAGGCCACCAAGGACGCCGGGCGCATCGCCGGCCTGGACGTGCTGCGCATCCTCAACGAGCCCACCGCCGCGGCGCTGGCCTACGGGTTTGGACGAGACGTCAACCAGCGCGTCGTCATCTACGACTTGGGCGGCGGCACCTTCGATGTGTCGATTCTGGAAATCGGTCGTGACGTCTTCGAGGTGCTTTCCACCGCGGGCGACACCTACCTGGGCGGCGACGACTTCGACGACCGCATCATGACGTGGCTGGCCGAGGACTTCATCGCCCGGACGCGTCTGGACTTGCGGGTCAACCGCTTCTGCCTGCAGACGCTGAAAGAGGCGGCGGAGCGGGCAAAAATTGACGTTGGCCGACACGGCAAGGCGGAGATTGTCTGCGAGGCCATCTGCCAGGACGCCTCGGGCAAGGTGCTCGATTTGCGCGAGACGCTGAGCGCCGAGCATTTCAGCCGGATGGTGATGGACCTCGTGCAGCGCACCTTCAAGGTGTGTGACGAGGCCCTGCAGAGCGCCCGGCTGACGGCGGCGGACATCGACGCCGTCATCCTGGTGGGGGGTCCCACCCGGCTGCCCATCGTCCGCAATTCGGTCCGTCACTACTTTCAAAAAGAGCCGATGGAAGGGGTCGACCCGGACCAGGTGGTGGCCATGGGGGCAGCGCTTCAGGGCGCCGCCCTGCTGAATGAGAAGAGCGCCACTTTCCTGGTCGACGTCACGCCACTCTCGTTGCGCATCGGTACGGTGGGCGGCTTCGCGGAGAAAATCATCGAGAAGAACACCCCCATCCCCATCGACCGCAGCAAGACCTTCACCACCAGCAGGGACTTGCAGGAGAAGGTCAAAATCCGTGTCTACCAGGGCGAGTCGAATCGGGTGGACGAGTGCGAGATGCTTGGCGAATTCGAATTCTCCGGCTTCAAGGTGGGCTACCGCGGCGATGTGAAGATTGAGGTCACCTTCGAAATTAATACCGACGGCATCGTCCAAGTCTCCGCCGCGGACCTGGACACCGGGCAGAAGACGTCCACCACCATCTCCCTCTCCTCGGGGCTGAGCGAGGCAGACATCCAGCGCTCCATCGCCGACAACCAGGCGACCCGTCTCCAGCACACCGCCGCCAGTACGGAGCACTTTCCGGAGCTGCCGAGCGCCTAGGGATGGCTTAAGGGAATGGCCGACCCGAAGGACAAGAGCGGAGCAGCCGAGGCGCCGAAGGCGCCCGGAGCCGCCGTGCCGGCCATCCCGCGCCTGACGCCGGCCATTCCCGAGCCGGTGGGTCCCGCACCCTCCGTCCCGCGGCCTGCAGCCCCACCGCCCAGCCAGCCACTGGCGAGCCCCGCTCCCCCGCAAGTCCCGATGGTGCCCAAGGTGCCTCCCCTCCTCAGGCCGCCTGCGCCGCCGGCTGCCCGCCCTCCTTCCCTCACCCCGCCTGCTGCGCCCCGGCCACCAAACCTCACGCCACCGCCGGCACCCCGGCCACCAAGCCTCACACCCGCGCCCTGGCCCACGAGCCTCACGCCCGCGCCCTGGCCCACGAGCCTCACGCCGCCGCCGGTGGCGCGGCCCCCCGGGCTGACACCCGCGCCCTGGCCAGCCAGCCTCGCGCCACCGCCAGCGGCACGGCCACCCGGGCCGACGCCAACGCCCACGCCTCCCACTGGACGGACGGGTTCCTTCCCGGCGGTGCCCGCCGTCCCGCCGGTAGTGCCCGTCCTGTCGCGGCCGGGGGTACCCAAGGTGCCGGCTGTCGGCCCGACGGGGGCACCGGCCGTCGCCGCGTCCGCGGAGCGGGTGGAGCTCGAGCGCCGCTTCGCGGTGCTCGACGAGCTCGACTACTTCGAGGTGATGGAGCTCGACTCGACGGCCACCCCGGCCGACATCAAGCGCGCCTTCCACCACCAGAGTCGCACCTTCCACCCAGACCGCTTCTTCCAGTCCGCGGACACGGTGCTGCGCGAGCGGGCGCATGCCGTCTACAAGCGCGTCACCGAGGCCTACTTCGTCCTGCGCGACGACACGCGGCGAAGGAAATACCTCTCGGACATCACCGGACCGGACCGCTTGGGAAAGCTGCGCTTCGACGAGCTGGCCGAGGCCGAGGCGAAGGCAGCGGTGAAGAAGGAGGTGGCCGAGCAGATTGGCACCCACCCCAAGGGCCGGCAATTCTTCCAGACAGGGGTGGCGGACCTGGAGGCGGGAAGACTGGCGGCCGCCGAGCGCAACATCAAGCTGGCGCTCACCTACGAGCCCACCAACCCCCTGTATTTGCAAAAGCTGGAGGAGGCCCGAGCCAAGTCCTACGCAGAGTTCAAGCGCCTCGGCAAAGGCTTCCGCATCGAATGATGTTGGATTTGCTCATCGCCGTCCTGGCGCTGCTGGTGGGCATCGCCGGGGCGCGGCGCGGGGCGTCGTCGCAGCTGGCCGGCTGGGCGGCATTCGTCCTGGCCGTTCTCGCCGCCAGGCCCGGAGCGCAACTCTTCGGCCCCCTCTTTGCCTCCTTCCTCCACGCCGCACCAGGCACGGCCCGCATCGCGGCGGGCTTCTGCACCTTCGTGCTGGTGCTCGTCGGGGCGCGCCTGGTCCTCGACTTCCTCTTGCGCGGCGTGCTCACCCTCGGAAACCCGGAGCGCCGGGGCCTGGACCGGACGCTTGGCTTCGCGCTGGGCGCCCTCAAGGTGCTGGCCATCACCTGGGTGGCACTCTCGGCGCTGGCCTTCGTCGAGGAGCGCTTCAGCCTCTCGGGCAATGTGTTTGGAATCTCTCCTGAGCGGTCGCTGGCCTTCGCCGCGGCCCGGCGCTGGAACTTCTTCGGGATGGCTGACTTCGGTGCGACGCAGTCGCTGATGAAGCTGGAGCAGGCCCTGCGCCGGCCCGGGGGCCAGGCCCGGCTGGCCAGCGACCCGGCGGTGGCCGCCCTGTTGAAGGACCCGCGCTTCAAGGCGGTGGCCGAGGACCCGGTGGTGAAGAAGGCCGTGGAGCAGCACGACGTGGCCACCTTGCTGCGGACAGACTCGGTGAGGAGGCTGCTGGCGGACGCGGACTCCCGGGAGAAACTGATGGAGGCGCTCTCGGCCGTGCAGACACCCGGCCCCGCGCCCGGGCCCTGGGTACGCCCCGGACCAGCCTCGACGAAATGAGTTGCGTCCCGCGGCCTGGGGCTGAAAAGAAAGCCCCATGGCGATGCCCGAGGTCGGCAAGAAGGCCCCCGCGTTCAGTCTGCCGGACCAGGACGGAAAGCCGGTAACGCTGTCCGACTTCAAGGGCAAGGCGGTGGTGCTTTACTTCTACCCGAAGGACGACACGCCGGGCTGCACGCAGGAGGCCTGCGACTTTCGCGACCAGTCCTCGGCGCTGAAGAAGGCCGGGGCGGTGGTGCTGGGGGTGAGCCCGGACGACGCCAAGAGCCACGGCAAGTTCGCCGGGAAATTCAAACTACCCTTCCCGCTATTGGCCGACACCAACCACAGCGTGGCCCTGGCCTACGGCGCCTGGGCGGAGAAGTCGATGTACGGCCGCAAGTACATGGGCATCGTCCGCTCCACCTTCCTCATTGGCCCAGACGGCGTCCTGGCCCGGGTTTGGCCCAAAGTGAAGGTGAAGGGCCACGTGGACGACGTCCTTGCGGGGCTCGCCGCGCTCTAGCGACTCTCCGGGCAGCCCTGGCCCCTTGCCGGACAGCGCAGTCGTCGGCGCCCGAGTTTTCGCCTAGAGTGCGCGGGCTTTCGACTGCTCACTGCAGGCGGCTCCCCGGCGCGCCTTTTAGGAGAACCACACAAGAGATGGCCACCCTTCCTGCAAAGGCCTGGACCAAGGAAGAAGCGCTCGAGACGTACCTCGTTCCCTACTGGGGTGCCGGCTACTTCGGCATCAGTGACAAGGGACATGTCATCATCCATCCGAGCGGTCCTGGCACCGCCTCGATGGACCTCAAGGAGCTGGTGGACGAGGTGCGCCGGCGCGGCATCCACCCCCCACTCCTCATCCGCTTCACCGACATCCTCAAGAGCCGGGTGGTGCACCTCAACGAGTGCTTCCGTCGGGCCATCGCCGAGCACGGCTACAAGGGCATCTACCAGGGCGTCTTCCCCATCAAGGTCAACCAGCACCGCTACGTGGTGGAAACCATCGTCGAGGCGGGCAAGCCCTACGGCTATGGGCTGGAGGCCGGCAGCAAGCCCGAGCTCCTGGCGGTGATGGCGCTGCTGCAGGAGGACGGCGCGCTCATCGTCTGCAATGGCTACAAGGACGAGGAGTACATCGAGACGGCGCTGCTGGCCTCCAAGCTTGGCCGCAAGGTGGTGCTGGTGGTGGAGAAGCCGAGCGAGCTGGCGCTCATCGCCGACGTCTCGCGCCGGCTGGGCATTCGCCCCACCATCGGCATCCGGGTGCGCCTCTCCACCCGGGGCGCCGGCAAGTGGGAAGCCTCGGGCGGCGACCGGAGCAAGTTCGGCCTCTCCTCCGGCGAGCTGCTCGACGCGATGAATTTCATGCGCCAGGTGGGACTCCTGGACTGCTTCGCGCTTCTGCACTTCCATCTGGGGAGCCAGGTTTCCAACATCCGCAGCTTCAAGAATGCGCTCCACGAGGCGAGCTGCTTCTACGTGGAGCTGGTGCGCGCCGGCGCACCGCTGCAGTACCTGGACGTGGGGGGCGGCCTGGGCGTCGACTACGACGGCAGCCAGACCAACTTCGCCTCTTCGATGAATTACACGCCCGAGGAGTACGCCAACGACGTCGTCTTCGGGGTGATGGAGGCCTGCCAGTCGGCCGGCGTCCCCCAGCCCACCCTCGTCTCGGAGTCCGGGCGGGCGGTGGTAGCCCAGCACGCGGTGCTGGTCACCGAGGTGCTGGGGGTGAGCGAATTCAACACCCAGGGCGTGCCGGACGTGCTTCCCGAGACCGCCACCCCGGTGGTGAAGAAGCTGTGGAGCACCTTCCGTGAGCTGACGCGGAAAAACCTCATCGAGGGCTACCACGACGCCTCCGAGTACAAGGAGGAGTGCCTGACGCTGTTCTCCCTTGGGCACCTCACCCTGGACCAGCGCGTGGCGGCGGAGAACCTCTACTGGGCCATCTGCCACAAGCTTTTACGCATGGCGCGCGAGCTCGACGAGATGCCGGAGGAGCTCGAGGCGCTCGAACGGCAGCTGGCCGATACCTACTTCTGCAACTTCAGTGTTTTCCAGTCCCTGCCCGACAGCTGGGCCATCGACCAGCTCTTCCCGGTGATGCCCATCCACCGGCTCCTGGAGGCACCCAGCCGCCGCGCCGTGCTGGCCGACATCACCTGCGACTCGGACGGCAAAATCGAGCACTTCATCGACCGGCGAGAAGTGAAGGACGTCCTCGAGCTCCACCCCGTCAACCAGGACGACTACTACATCGGCATCTTCCTGGTCGGCGCCTACCAGGAGATTCTCGGGGACCTCCACAACCTCTTCGGCGACACCCACGCCGTGCAGGTGTCGCTCGGGCCCACCGGCGGCTACCTCATCGACCACGTGGTGTCGGGCGACACGGTGACCGAAGTCCTCAACTACGTCAGCTTTTCCCGGGACGACCTGGTGGCCAAGGTGCGGGGGTACGCCGAAATCGCGCTGCGGGCCGGGCGCATCAGCCTCGACGAGTCCCGCATGCTCCTGCGCGCCTACACCGACGGGCTGGCCGGCTACACCTACCTGGAGCGCGAAGTGGACGCACCGGCCATGGCCGCCAACGGGCAGCTGCGGCTCGTGGAAAAGGCCGAGCCGGCCACCACCCGCACCGGGACCTGAGGGCTGTTGTCCGGAGGGGCCCCCCCTTCCCACCCTCAGTGGTAGCGAACCGACACCTGCACCTCCGGGTGCAGGGTCTTGTGCACCGGGCAGCTCTCGGCCACGTGCTGCATCCGCGTCCTTTGCTCCGACGTCAGGCCTGCCGGAAGCCACAGCTCCACCACCAGCTGCCCAATCCGCCGCGGGGCAGCATTCATGTGCTTTTCCACCCGCCCCCGGGACTTCCCCCAAGGAATGTTTTCCCGCTTCGCGACCAGGGCCATGGTGGTGAGCATGCAGGAGAGCAGGCCCGAGGCCACCAGGTCCGTGGGCGAGAAGGAGCGGCCCTCCCCGCCGTTGTCCTTCGGGGCGTCGGTGGGGAGCAGCGCGCCGCTCGGGCCGTGGCTAAGCCGGGTTTGAAGCCCGCCATCGCTCTCGGCCGTCACTTCGACAAATGCTGGAGTCGTCATGGTGACTGCCCTTCTATCGCACCGTCGGTCCGGGGGGGGGAAGCTTGGCCCGCTTCACCTCACCCACGCTCCAGTCGATGGTCCCCAGGAGACCCGGGCGTCTGCGCTTCACGTCGCGGTCAAGCAGGGCCACCGCGCTCGGAAGCTCGTCCATGAGGCGCATCGGTTTACGCCGTGCGCCGCTGGAGAAGAGGGCGTGGGTGAGCCAAGGGAAGACGGCCGTCACGTCGCAGTGCACGTAGACGCTGCCCGTCTGCACCGCGTCCATGGAAACCTTTCCCCAGGTGTGCCCCTCGCCGGCCGGGCAGCTGCTGAGGGCCCCGTTGTCCACCGGGTCGACGCAGAATTGCACGTCGATGTCGAAGCCGGAGGTGGGTACGCCGAAAATCTGGTCGAGCAGCGGCTCCCCCTGCAGCGTGTAATTCTTCGGGACCCCGCCCCCGAGAATCCAGATGGCCAGCCGCTTGCTGCCCCGGTGGCGGCAGAAGTGCTGCATGGCGGCCATGGCGAAGACGTCCTCGGCAATATCGAGCTCGAACTTGAAGTCCTCGCCCAGCAGCCGGCGCAGCTTGACCACGTTGAGAAAGATGGAGCCGTCCTGGACCGCGCCCACGAAGATGGGCACTGCGTAGCGGTAGCAGGTGGAGAGCAGCGAGGGCTTCTTCACCCCCAGCGAGCGCTCGATGCGGTGCATGGCCTTCCCCAGCAGGAAGTGAAACTCCGGCGTCGTCATCCTCCTCTGGAATTCCTTGCCCCGAATGAGGGCGGAGAAGAGGCGGTCGGTGTCCAGCAGCGCCTCTTCCCAGAAGCCCAAGTCGTAGATGCGGATGATGCGGGCCAGCCGCAGCTTCAAGTCTCCGGCGTCTGGATTCACCTCGCGGATGGCATGGCCGAGGACGCGGTGGGCGTCGTGGTAGAGGTTGGCGCCGGTGGTGGTGAGGACGCTGAGAATGCCGCGCTCCACGAGCGGGATGAGACAGCTCTGGTGCAGCCCGGCGGGCGTCATGGCGCCAGAGAGCGTGAGGTAGACGGAGGCGTCCTCGGTCAGCGAGCGGCGCATGAGCTCGAAGGCAGTGCGTTCCTGCCGGCCGACGTAGGCCGGAAAGGCATGGGCCAGAAGCTCCTCCGGGCGCTCCTTGCCGGTGATGGGACGCGGGTCGACGCTCCGGGCCCGGGCGTACGCCTGGCGAAGCGAAGTCTTCTTAACCAAGGACATGGCCAGGGGGGTGGCCATACCCTGAGGCCCCGCCGATGCGCCAGCCCCTCAGCCGTGCGCGGCGGCCGCTTCCGGCAGCGTCGCCGGCGGGGGCTTCAACTCCGCCATCGCCAGCTGGTCCAGGGTGGCCGAGCGGTACACCTCCAACATCCGCTCCTGGCCCCGCTGCCAGACGCCATACATGGTGCAGGCCCGCGTCATCTTGCAGGACTCATGCTCCTTGCCGCCGCCGCAGAGCGAGACGACGAAGGGCCCTTCCACCGCCTCGATGACGTTGAGGAAGGTAATCTCCTTGGGCGGCTTGGTGAGCCGGTAGCCGCCGTGGGCGCCCCGCGCACTCGTCACCAGTCCCCGGCCGACGAGCGTCTTGAGAATTTTCGCGAGAAAGTCCTCGGGGACGTCCATCCGCCGAGCAATCTCCCGAAAGGGCACCACCGTCCCCGGCGGCTGCGCCGCAAGGCACACCATCGCCCTGAGGCCGTACTCAATTTTCCGGGAGATTTGGAGCGCCTGGTGCTGCATGGAAACCGCTTGAATAACGAGGAGTTAACGCTTGAAGTATAACCGCTGTGGGGACGGCCTCGCAAATGGAACAAGGCGCAGGTTGCGAGGCGCTTCAGAGGTGCCAGCGCAGGGCGGCGCAGCCGGAGTCCAGGGATGATTGACCTTCACAGCCACACCACCGCCAGCGACGGGGAGCACTCCCCAGAGGCGCTCCTGGCGCTGGCGCGGGCCGCAGGCGTGACGGTGCTGGCGGTGACGGACCACGACACGGTGTCCGGGCTGCAGCGGGCCCGGGCCGCGGCGGAGGTGGAGGGGCTGGGCTTCGTGCCGGGCATTGAAGTCTCCGCCACCGCCTCCGGCCGCGAGGTGCACATCCTTGGCCATTTCGTGGACTTCACCGAGAGCGGGTTGTCGCGCTACTCGGACCGGCTCCGGGGCGAGCGAAGCGTACGCATGGGGCGGATGGTGCAACGGATGGGGGAACTCGGCTTCCCGGTGACGCTGCAGGAGGTGGAGCAGATTGGTGGAGGCGCGCACTTGGGCCGGCCCCACCTCGCCCTGGCGCTGCTCAACCGCGGCTACGTCAGCTCCACCAAGGAGGCCTTCGACCGCTTCCTCGCCGACGGCCGTCCGGGGCACGTGGACCGCTTCCGGGTAAGCGCCGAGGACGCCGTCCAGCTGCTTCACGCCGCCGGCGGGACGGCCACCCTGGCGCACCCGGGCCCCTCCAAAGTCACCGGGCCCACGCTGGAGGCCCTGGCCCGCGCCGGCCTTGACGGGCTGGAGGTGTTTCACGCTGACCACGTCCCGAGCCAGCGGGAGGCATTCCTGCGCACCGCGGACGCCCTGGGCCTCATCCCCACCGGTGGCAGCGACTACCATGGTGCGCGCGTGTCGCCGGGGAGGAAACCGGGCGGCTCCGCCACCCCACCCGAGGCTTTCGCGCGGCTGACGGCGCGGGCCCTGGCCCACGCCGAGGCAGCGGGCCGGAGACATCCGCTTTGACAGCCCCGGTCGCCTCGGCCAATGTGCGTCGGCCCTCCGCCGGTCCCGAACGTCAATGAATCCCTCCCCCTTCGCTCCCTATTTGCCCCTGGCCGTGGTGCTCATCCTGGCCACCGTCATGGGCGCCGTGGTGAGCTCGCTGTCCTCGCTCTTCGGCCCGAGCAACCCCAACCCCGTCAAGTCAGTCATCTTCGAGGCGGGCAGCGAGCCGGCGCCGGGCACCGCCCGGCAGCGGTTTGCCGTGAAATTCTACGTGGTGGCGCTGCTCTTCATCGTCTTCGACGTGGAGACGGTGTTCCTCTACCCCTGGGCGGTGAATTTCAAGGCGCTGGGCTGGTTTGGCTTCACCGAGATGCTGGTCTTCGCCGCGACGCTGGTCGTCGGGCTGGTGTACATCTGGAAGAAGGGCGCCCTGAGCTGGGAGACTTGAACCACCCATGTCGGACCACGAACTCGCACCCATCATCACCACCCGCCGCGACGAGAGCATCGGCTTCCTTCAGGGGATGCTGAGCAAGGGGCTCGGCTGGGCCCGCAAGTACTCGCTCTTCATGTACCCCTACGCCACCGCCTGCTGCGCCATGGAATACATGTCGGTGGCCAGTAGCCGGCACGACATCGCCCGCTTCGGTGCCGAGTACCCACGCTTCTCCCCCCGCCAGGCCGACTTGTTGATGGTGGTGGGCACCATCAACCAGAAGCAGGCGCCGATTCTCAAGCGCGTCTACGAGCAGATGACGGAGCCCAAGTGGGTGGTGAGCTTCGGCGTCTGCGCCTCCTCGGGCGGCTTCTACGACAACTACGCGGTGCTGCAGGGCATCGACCGCATTCTCCCGGTGGACGTGTACATCCCCGGCTGCCCGCCGCGCCCGGAGCAAGTCCTCGACGGACTCATGCTCCTGCAGGACAAAATCCAGCGCCAGGTGCACCGCATCGGTCGCATGGTGGAGGACCGGCCGGGCGCCCGCGACCTCACGCCGCCGCTGGCCACTCCGCGCTGAAGCGCCTGCTGGGCCGGCCTTCACCAGCGGTAGTAGGCCGGGTGCCCCGGCTTGACTGCGACGAAGGTGCCGCGGCAACGGGCGCACACCTTGCCGTTGGCGCTGAGCGTCGCTTCGACGATGGCCCGGTCCTCCTTCACCTCCACCGCCTTGGCCCACAGCTCGAGCTCGGCATCACTGGGCGTCGGAGCACGCAAGGTGACGTGGAAGTCCGACGTCACCGTGCAGGGCGGCGTGCTCTGGCCGCTCTGGCGCATGAGGGCCACCAGGGCCGCCCAGTTGGAGTGGCAGTCCAACAGAGCACCGACAATTCCGCCATTGAGGACGCCGGGGAAGGCCTCGTGGTGCTTCTGCGCACGCCAGCGAGCCACCACCGTGTCGCCCTCCTCGAAGCTGCGGATGCGCAGGCCTTGAGCATTGCTTTGCCCGCAGCCGAAGCACGAGTTGCCCGGTGCGTAGCGCTCCTGGAGGCTCTGGTCAGCCACGGTATCTTGCTTCCCTCTCGACAGGGCCGCGTGCGGCTGGCGCTTGTCCGCTTCCGGCGACGCACGGAGCAATCAAAATCCAGGTCCCGGACGTCGGACCTGGCACCTCATTCGGGCGGCCCGCGATGCAGTGCTGGCTCCTGTTTCAGCCGCGCATACTCCTCATCGGTGAAGACCCGAGACCGGGTGAGGAACCGGACGCCCTTGGGCGCTTCGAGCGAGAAGCCGCCCCCGCGCCCGGGGACGACGTCCAGGGTGAGGTGGGTGTGCTCCCACAGCTCGAACTGCTGCGCACCGATGTACACCGGCGTACCGGCCACCTGTCCCAGCAGCACGTCGCGCTGCCCGACACGGAACTCGCGCGCCGGGTAGCACATGGGAGAGCTCCCGTCGCAGCAGCCACCGGACTGATGGAAGAGCAGCGGGCCGTTCTCCGCTCGCAGCTCCTCGATGAGCTCGACGGCCGCGGGCGTGGCAGCAATCCGTTCCAGCATGCTGGCCGCCTGCACCGTCAGAAGAAGCCCAGTGCCTTGGGGGAGTAGCTCACCAGGAGGTTCTTCGTCTGCTGGTAATGGTCCAGCATCATCTTGTGGTTCTCCCGCCCGATGCCGGACTGCTTGTAGCCCCCAAACGCCGCGTGAGCCGGGTAGAGGTGGTAGCAGTTGGTCCACACCCGGCCGGCCTGGATGCCGCGCCCCATCCGGTAGGCCACGTTGCCGTCGCGCGACCAGACGCCAGCACCTAGCCCGTAGAGCGTGTCGTTGGCGATACGCAGTGCATCCGCCTCATCCTTGAAGCGCGTGACGGACACTACCGGACCGAAAATCTCCTCCTGGAAGACCCGCATCCGGTTCGTCCCCTCGAAGATGGTCGGCTTCACGTAGAAGCCTTCCTTCAGCTCGCCTTCCATCACCGCGCGCGAACCGCCGGTGCGCACCGTGGCGCCTTCCTTCTTCCCGATGTCCAGGTAGCTGAGAATCTTCTCCAGCTGGTCGTTGCTGGCCTGGGCGCCCATCATCGTGGACGGGTCCAGCGGATGGCCCATCTTGATGGATTCGGTCCGCTTCACCGCGCGCTCCATGAAACGCTCGTAGATGGATTCCTGGACCAGCGCCCGCGAGGGGCAGGTGCAGACTTCGCCCTGGTTGAGGGCGAACATCGCGAAGCCTTCCAGCGCCTTGTCGAAGAAGTCGTCGTCCTTCTGCATGACATCTTCGAAGAAAACGTTGGGCGACTTTCCACCCAGCTCCAGCGTCACCGGGATGAGGTTCTCCGAGGCGTACTGCAGGATGAGGCGGCCGGTGGTGGTCTCGCCGGTGAACGCGACTTTCCTCACCCGCGGGCTGGAGGCGAGCGGCTTTCCGGCTTCGGTCCCGAAGCCGTTGACGACGTTCACCACCCCTGGCGGCAGCAAGTCGGCCATCACTTCCATGAAGACCAAGATGGAGAGCGGCGTCTGCTCAGCCGGCTTCAAGACGACAGCATTCCCGGCGGCGATGGCCGGTGCGAGCTTCCAGGTCGCCATGAGCAATGGGAAATTCCAGGGAATAATCTGCCCGACGACTCCCAGGGGCTCGTGGAAGTGGTAGGCCACCGTCGTTGCATCAATCTCGGAGAGTCCACCCTCCTGGGCGCGAATGGCGCCCGCGAAGTAGCGGAAGTGGTCGATGGCCAACGGCAGGTCAGCCGCACGCGTCTCCCGGATGGGTTTGCCGTTGTCGAGCGTCTCCAGGGTAGCGAACCGCTCCAGGTTGGCTTCAAGGCGGTCGGCGATTTTGTTCAGGACGTTGGCCCGCTCGGCGACGGGTGTACTACCCCAGCCAGGAGCAGCCGCATGGGCCGCATCGAGGGCCTTTTCAATGTCTTCGGCGGTGGAGCGCTGCACCTCGCACAGCGGCTTACCGGTGATGGGCGTGGGGTTGGTGAAGGTCTGACCTTTCACCGAGGGAACGAACTTCCCTCCGATGAAGTTTCCGTAGGACTTCTTCACCTCGGCCGCCTGGGTAGCCTCGGCAACACTCGGGAATTTCGACATCGGCGCCTCCTGGTTCAGTGCAGGGCGCGGACTCTGGCTCCGGCCACCAGCCGCGTCAATGCCGGGCGAGGATGAAGGCCGGACAGACATCGAGTGAAGACTGGAAGCGCTCGTCGCTCTGGTTCCCGACGCCCTCTTCTCGGCCGAGCAGGCTCCTTGTCAGCCATGGGCGATGCTCAATAGTGTGGCCTTCGTTGATGGGTGAGACGGCCCCAGCGTCCTGAGACAGACCGCCGCCTAGGCGGGCCGCTCTGCGTTCGAGCGACCCTTCGCGATGACCGAGCTGCGCATCTGCATCGACGTGCCGGACCTGCAGCGGGCGCTGGACTTCTACACCTGCGCCCTCGGGCTTCTCCCCGGGCGCCGCCGCGGCGATAGCTGGGCGGAGTTGCTCGGTGCCTCGGCGCCCATCGACTTACTGGCCAAGGGCCAAGAGACGCCCGCTGCCCCTTCGTCCGAGGCGCTGCGCGACTACCGCCGGCACTGGACGCCCGTCCATCTCGACGTCGTCGTCGAGGAGCTGGAGGAGGCGGTGGCCCGGGCACTGGGCTGCGGGGCGACGCTGGACCAGCCGGTGCAGGTGAAGGAATGGGGACGGATGGCAAACCTGGCCGACCCCTTTGGACATGGCTTCTGCCTTCTCGAGTTCCGGGGCAAGGGCTACGACGAGGTGCTCTGAAGGACGTTCCGCTTGCGGCCCTCGGCCTCCCTGGAGGCCGTTTCTCCCGCTCGAGCGCTTGTCAGCAGAGGGGCTGCTCAATAGTGTGACTGCCATCCATGCGTGAGGACATCCGTCGCATCCAGGAGCTGATGGAGCGCGAGGGGTACGTCACCGACCGCGCGGTGGCCACGTCTGTGTACCTGGCGACGACGCTGGGAAAGCCCCTCCTCGTCGAGGGTCACCCCGGGGTGGGCAAGACAGACATTGCCAAGGTGCTGGCCCGGGTGCTCGACGGCGACCTCATCCGGCTCCAGTGTTACGAGGGCCTCGACGCCAACACCGCGCTCTACGAGTGGAACTACCCAAAGCAGCTCCTCCACATCAAGCTGGATGAGCGCAGCGAGCGCCCGGTGGGGCAGCGCGAGGCGGACATTTTCTCCGAGGCCTTCCTCCTCAAACGCCCGCTGCTTCAGGCCATCACCCACCAGGGCCGCGCCCCGGTGCTGCTCATCGACGAGGTGGACCGCGCCGACGAGGAGTTTGAGGCCTTTCTCCTAGAGGTGCTGTCCGACTTCCAGGTCAGCATCCCCGAGGTGGGCACGGTGCGCGCAAAGACGCGGCCGGCCGTGGTGCTCACCTCCAACCGCTCGCGGGACCTCTCCGACGCCCTGCGACGCCGCTGCCTGTACTTGTGGATTGACTACCCGTCGCTGGAGAAGGAGCTGCGGATTGTCCGTTCCCGGGTCCCGGGCATCTCGGAGAAACTGGCGCTGCAGCTCACCACCTTCATGCAGTCCATGCGCCGGCTGAAGCTGGCCAAGACGCCCGGGGTGGCCGAGTCCCTGGACTGGGCCGCGGCGCTGGTGGCCCTGCACGCCTCGGAGCTCGACCCGTCCCTGGTGCAGGAGACGCTGGGCTGCTTCCTCAAGGACGAGGCGGACCTCCGGGCACTCTCCTCGCGCCTGGCCGAGGGCGAGCTGGCTGCGCTCTGCTCGCCGCTCGGATGAGGCGTCCAGCCGCCGAGGCGGACCTCCTCGTCCACACCACGCACTTCTGCCGCTTCCTGCGTGAGCACGGCCTGTTGGCGACACCCGGGGACACCGTGGACGCCGCCCGGGTGCTGTCGCTGGTGGACATCACCGACCGCGCGGACTTCCAGGCCGCGCTGAGGAGCGTCCTCGTCCATCGCCTGGAGGACATGGGTCCCTTCGAGGAATGCTTCGAGGCCTTCTGGGGCGCAGCGCAGAAGGCACCCGCGGCGTGGTTGCGGCGCAATTCTCCGCCCGTCCCGAAGAAGGAGCAGGCGCCGCTCTCCCTCGACCATTGGGCGCAGGGGCAGGATGAAGGGGAGGAGCGCGAGGAGGCGATGCTGCCCGCGCCGAGCCAGCTCGAATCCCTTCGCAGGCAGGACTTCGGCTCCTTCCACGATGAGGCGCTCCGGGAAGTGACGCGGGTGGCGCGCCACATCGCCCGGCGGCTGGCGATGCGAAGGAGCCGCCGCTGGGAGCCGGCCCGGGACGGCGCGCGCCCCCACCTGCGGCGCACCTTGCGTCTGTCGGTGAAGACGGGCGGCGAGCTCTCCGAGCTGGCGTTTCGGCAGCGAAAGGTGCGGCGCACGAAGCTGGTGGTGCTGGCCGACGTGTCCGGGTCGATGGAACTCTACGCGCGGCTCTTCCTGCAATTTCTCTTCGCACTCCAGCACAGCTTCGCCAGGGTGGAGACGTTCGTCTTCTCCACCCAGCTGAGCCGCATCACCGAGCAACTCAAGAGCCGGGCCTACGCCGAGGCGCTGGCCGAGCTCTCCTTGGAGGTACGGGACTGGAATGGCGGCACGCGCATCGGCGAATCCCTCCGGGCCTTCGTCCAGGGCTGGCCCCGGCTGCTGGACCGACACACGGTGGTGATTGTCCTGAGCGACGGCTGGGAGACGGGCGACCCACAGCTGCTAGGGGAAGCCCTGGCCGCCATCCACCGGCGCGCCGCGCGACTGGTGTGGCTCAACCCGCTGCTCGGAAGCCCGGACTACCAGCCCCTCACCCAAGGCATGGTGGCCGCGCTCCCCCACCTCGACGTCTTCGCCCCGGCGCACGACTTGGCCAGCCTCGCGCAGCTGGCGCGCCACCTGGCGCTGTGACCCAGCGGCACGCCCTCCCCCTTCCCTCGGGCCGCGTGGCGCGTGTTTCAGCCGGCCTTTTCGGCGGCGCGGGGGTGAATGGGGCCGGCCCTTAGACGCAAGGAGGCGCCTTCCCGCGCCGAGGCGCTGGCCAGTACCTCGCCCAGAATGGCGAGCGCAATTTCCTCGGACTGCTCCCCGCCCAGGTCCAGGCCGGTGGGACTGTGCAGCCGCCGATGGTGCCCTTCGGTGAGGACGAAGCCCTGCTGTTGAAGCTGGTTGAGCATCTCCTCGGTGCGTACCCGCGGACCGAGCGCCCCGACGTAGGCGCACGGGGACTCGAGCGCCAGGCGCAGAAAGCCCTGGTCGTGTGCCAGGTTGTGCGTCATGACGATGACGGCGGCATCCTCAGCGAGGACCACCTTGGCGCCGGCCGTCTCCGGCGTGGCGGTGAGGAAGACGTCGGCCTCGCGGAAGGCGTCGGGGGGAACACCCGATGGACGGTTGGCCACCAGGGTGACGTGAAAGCCGAGCTCGGCAGCCAGCCGCACCAGCGGGACGGCGTCCTGGCCGTTTCCAAAGACGAAGAGCGGGCGCGCCGGGCGCACCACCTCCACCAGCGCATCCACCGCTGACTCGGCATTGCCGTAACGGTGGACAGCCGTGCGGCCGCCCGCCAGGGCGGCTTCGGCGTCGGCGTGCAGCTTCTCGCGCAGCGCGATGTCCTTCACATCCGAGCGCACGCCATCCTCGTCGAGGAGGAGGCGCTCGCCCACCCGGGCGGCGGCGGTGCGTCCGACACGAAAGACGGTGGCCATGACGCCGGCTCTGCGCTGCTCGAGGCGGCCGGCGATGAAGGCCAGCGGGTGGGTGGGGGTGGGCTCCGGGCTGATGCGCTCCTGGAGCACCTCCACCCGGCCGTTGCACCCCAGGCCGAAGCTCCAGGACAGCTCGTCGTCGGCGGTGGTGGCGTCGTAGCTCAGCACCAGCGGCCCGTCCCGCGTGCGCCACCAGGCCTTCTTCAGCACCTCACCCTCGAGGCACCCGCCGCTGATGCCACCGGCCAGCCAGCGGTCCTGGGACATGAGGAGCCGGGCGCCCGGCCGGCGGTAGGTGGAACCCGCGGTCTCCACCACCGTGGCCAGCAGGGCCTGTTCCCCGCGTCGGCGAAGGTCCGCCCAGGCCACCGCAATGCGACGCAACTCCTTCATCCCAAACTCGCGCTCCAGCCAAGGGCCACCACCCCGAGTCCCGAGGGGCTTACGCCGTTATTTAGCGCCCCCGCGGCGCTCTGGCGACACCCAGGCGGCCGCTGGCCCGCGTCCTCTGGCGTTGACGCCCGGTGGAACAGGCCGCTAGAACCAACCTGGCGCAGGCCGGCCGTTTTCCCCCTGGTTCCCGAGGTTTTCCGCCCACGTGAGTGCCTTCGCGCTGGACCGAATCGCAAGAGTGTTGCCGGAGGCTCTCCTGGAGCGGCCGGTGGACAGGACGGGCGGCCACTGGGGGGTGGTGCGCGCCGAGGCACTGCCGGCCGTGGCCCAGCTCGTCAAGAGCGACCCGGAGCTGGCGTTCAAGCTTTTCCTCTCCATCGATGCGGTGGACCGGCTGCAGTTGTCGGACAACACCCCACGCTTCGAAGTCGTCTATTTCGCCTTCTCGGTGAGCCGCGGGGAGCACCTGCGCCTCAAGGTGAGAGTGTCCGAGGAGCGGCCCGAGGTGCCGAGCCTGACGAGCGTCTACCAGGGGGCAAACTGGTGGGAGCGTTTCGTCTGGGACTTTTACGGCATCCGTTTCCTCGGCCACCCGGACTTGACGCGCATCCTCATGTACGAGGAATTCAAGGGCCACCCGCTGCGCAAGGACTACCCCCTGCGTGGCCGGCAGCCCCTCACCCCCGAGCGCCCCATCGAGGACATCTTCCGCGGTCCGGGCACCTCGGGCGTCGCCTGAGGGCCGTCCGGGCGACCCGTTCCTTCCTTTTCTAGACGAGGCTCATGGCGGACCCAATGGACATGGCGGTCGGTGGCGCGGGACCGGACGCGGAGGAAGGCGAGCTCGAGGCGCACCTCCACACCAAGCGGATGCTCATCAACATGGGCCCCTCCCATCCGGCCATGCATGGCACGGTGCGCACCCGCATCGAGCTCGAGGGGGAGACCATCGTCCGGGCCATTCCGGAGATTGGCTTTCTGCATCGCGGCTTTCAGAAGAGCTGCGAGAACGTCACCTGGAACCAGTGTCTGCCGTACACCGACCGGCTCAACTACGTCAGCGCGTTGATGAACAATTTTGGCTTTCTCAACGCCGTGGAGCGCCTGGCGGGCATCACCATCCCCGAGCGCGCCCAGTACATTCGCGTCATCGGCGCGGAGCTGCACCGCATCCACGACCACCTCACCTGCGTGGGGTCCATCGGGCTGGAGCTGGGCGGCTTCGCGCCCTTCCTCTACGCCATCGAGGGCCGCGAACTGGTGATGGACCGGGTGACGGAGCTCACCGGCGCCAGGCTCACCACCAGCTTCGGCCGGGTGGGCGGACTCAACCGCGACTTGCCCGAGGGCTGGACGGCGCGGGTGCTGAAGACGCTCGACAAGTGCCATGAGTTGATTGGGGAAATCGACACCCTGCTCACCGCCAACCGCATCTTCGTCGACCGGATGCAGGGGGTGGGCATCATCACCTCCGACGACGCACAGGACTTCGGCTTCACCGGGCCCTGCCTGAGGGCCACCGGGGTGCCCTACGACGTCCGCAAGGCGTACCCCTACTGGGTTTACGACAGGATGGACTTCGACGTCCCGGTGGGCGTCAACGGCGACAACTTCGACCGCTACCTCATGCGGCTCGAGGAGCTGAAGCACTCCGAGTCCATCGTCCGTCAGGCGCTGAAGGACATCCCGACCGGCCCCATCATCGTCGATGACTGGCGGATTGCCCTGCCCCCCAAGCCCGAGGTGTACGGCACCATCGAAGGCGTCATCGCCCACTTCAAGTTGGTGATGGAGGGCGTCCCGGTGCCGGCCGGCGAGGTGTACGACTGCACCGAGGCCGCCAACGGCGAGCTTGGCTGGTACCTCGTCTCGGACGGTTCGGGCCGCCCCTACAAAGTCCACGTGCGGGCGCCGGGCTTCGCCATCCTCTCCGGGCTGCCGCGGATGATTGAGGGGCGGATGCTGGCGGACCTCATCCCCACCTTCGACACCATCAACATGATTGGCGGCGAGGTGGAACAGTGAGCGAGAGCGACGACACCGAAGCCGCGCCCAAGCCCCCGCCGCCGCCGGCCGGGCCTCCCCGCCCCGCTCCGAAGCATCCGGGCTTCATCACCCTCAGCGTGGACGGCAAGGAGGTGGTGGCCAAGGCCGACACCAACCTCATCACCGCCGCCAAGACGGCCGGGGCGGACATCCCCTACTACTGCTGGCACCACCGCCTCTCCATCGCTGCCAACTGCCGGATGTGCTTGGTGGAGAGCAGCACCTCGCCCAAGCTCGTGCCCGCCTGCCAGACCGCGCTCCAGGAGGGCATGAGCGTCCGCACCAACACCGCCCGCGTGGCCGAGAGCCAGCGCTCGGTGATGGAGTTTCTCCTCCTCAACCACCCGGTGGACTGCGCCATCTGCGACCAGGCCGGCGAGTGCAAGCTCGAGGACTACTACCAGCGGCACGACTTCAAGCCGTCGCGGGTGGAAGGCAGCAAGCTCTTGCGCAACAAGCGCAAGGTGCTCGGCCCGCTGGTGGTGCTCGACCAGGAGCGCTGCGTCCAGTGCACCCGCTGCATCCGTTTCATGGACGAGGTGGCCAAGGAGTCCCAGCTGGGGATGTTCGGCCGGGGCTCGGAGGAATACATCGACGTCTTCCCCGGCACCCAGCTCACCAGCAACTACTCGGGCAACGTGGTGGACCTCTGCCCGGTGGGCGCGTTGCTCAACCGTGACTTCCGCTTCCGGGCGCGGACGTGGTTTCTCTCCACGGTGGCCTCGGTGTGCACCGGCTGCTCGCGGGGCTGCAACATCTACGTCGACTTCATGGGACAGGACACCTACCGCTACCGGCCCCGGGAGAACGACGCCATCAACCAGAGCTGGATGTGTGACCAGGGCCGACTCTCCTACAAGCCGCTCAACCTGGAGCGCGTCCTGTGCCCCTCGGTGGGCCGGGCGGACGACAGACGCGAGACGACGGCGGCCGAGGCGCTGGCCAAGGCCACGGTGCAGCTCAAGGCCATGGCCGGGACGGCGGAGCTGGCGGTGCTGGTCTCCCCGACATGCTCCAACGAGGACCTGCTGGCCGGGCTCACCTTCGCCAAGGATGCCTTGGGCGTGCGGCAGCTGTACGTCGGAGGGCATCCCGACGGGCAGGCGGACACCTTCCTCATGCGGGCTGACAAGAACCCCAACCGCAAGGGCATGGAATGGATTGCGGCCGCCCTGGGGCTGTCGCTCCACCCCTTCACCGAGCTCCTCCAGACCATCGATGCCGGGACAGTCAAAGCGCTCTACGTCCTGGGGGCCGAGGTGCCGATGGCCGAGGCGGAAGCGGCGGCGAAGGTGGCCAAGGTGGAATTCGTCGCTGTCCAGGCGGCCAATGCCTCGGCGCTCACTGCCCAGGCCGACGTGGTGCTCCCCGCCGCCGCACACGTGGAGGAAGAAGGCACCTTCGTCCAGGCCGACAGTGTCATCCAGCGCTTCCGCCGCGCCTACCCGCCGCGGCGTGAGACGCAAGGGCACTGGAAGTGGGCGGTCGACATCATGCGGGAATTTGGCTTCCCGGTGACGTACGCCTCGGCCCGGGACGTCTTCCACGCGCTGGCGGGGAAAGTCCCGGAGCTGGCCGGCTTCGACTGGGACAAGGAAGCCCCACCCTTGAAGACGACGCGGGGCCTTGCTCCGCTGCCCTCCGCGGCCGATGGCCGGCCGCCCGGGTACCGCGAATTCGGCACGCCCCGCATTCGAGGGATTTGAGCCCGAGAGGACACCACCCGCGCCATGCGCCGCACCATCACCATCGTCGCCGTGATGTTTCTTCTCATCCCGGGCATCTTCTTCACCCTGGGTTGGGCCCAGTACCGCCTCGGCGGCTGGCTCGCCGAGGGTTGCCCGGCCTTCAGCTGGCACCTATGTGACACCGGGGGCCCGAGCCTGGTCTGGGTGAGCGCGCTCTTCTTCAATCTGCTCATTTTCATCATGGTGCTGGCCACGCTGCTCACCGTGGCCGAGCGCAAGTGGAGCGCCTTCACCCAGGACCGCATCGGTCCGGAGCGGGCACGCATCGGGCCGGCCTGGCTGCAGAAGCACGTCTCCTTCGGCGGCCTGCCGCACGTCGCCGCCGACGCGCTGAAGATGATTTTCAAGGAGAACACCCGGCCCAAGGCGGCGGACAAGGATAAAATCCTCTTCTGGCTCGCTCCGGTGATGGCCTTCGCGCCGATTTTTGCCCTGGCCGCAGTCATCCCCTTCGGTCCCACCGTCCCGGTGAATGGCTACAGCGTCGCCGCCATGGTGGCCAACCCGGACTTCGGCATCCTCTGGGTGTTCGCCATCGCCTCGCTCGCCGTCTACGGGACGTCCCTCGCCGGCTGGGCCAGCAACAGCAAGTTCGCGCTCCTTGGCGGAGTACGGGCCGCCTCGCAGATGATTAGCTACGAGGTCGCCCTCGGGCTTTCACTGGTGGGGATGATGGTGGCCTTCAGCACCGTCCGGCTGCCGGTCCTCATCGGCTCGGCCGCCGCCGGGACCGGCCAGGCCCAGTACCTGTGGGGAGGCAGCCTGTGGGGCATCGACTTCGGGCTCCCGGCGTGGGGGATTTTTCTTCAGCCCTTGGGTTTCTTGCTCTTCTTCGCCGCGGCCTTCGCCGAGACCAAGCGCGCCCCCTTCGACATTCCCGAGGGCGAGAGTGAGATTATTGGGTACTTCCTCGAGTACTCGGGGATGAAGTTCGGCACCTTCATGATTTCCGAATTCGTGGAGGTGGTGGTGCTCTCCGCGCTCATCACCGGCATCTTCCTCGGTGGTTGGCATTTCGGCTTCGCCTTGGACGGCGCGTTGGCCCAGGGCCTCGGACAGAGCCACCCGGTGGTCTACGGGGCGTTGTGTGCCATGGTGTTCGCGCTCAAGGTGCTCCTGCTTTGCTGGTTCCAGCTGATTGTTCGCTGGACCTTCCCCCGCTTCCGGTACGACCAAATCATGACGCTCGGCTGGAAAATCCTCCTCCCGCTCGGGCTCTTCAACCTCTTCCTCACCGGCGCCCTGGTGCTCCTCGACCCGAGCCTCCACTGGTTGGCCCTGGCGGGACTCCTGGAGATTGCGCTGCTCATCGGCCTTACCCTCACCCAGGCGGCGAAGGCTGGACCTGGCCATGAAGCGGCCGGGCACGGCGATGCCCAGGCACTTCCGGCAGCGGCCGCCTCCGCCCACCACTAGAGCGATCGCACCCCCCCATGGCCTACTACAAGGCAACCAAGGACCCGACCACCGACATCCGCGAGCGGACGTACGTGCCGGAGTTACTGCACGGGCTGGCCATCACCATCCGCCACTTCATGCGGAACCTCTTCTTT
>Ga0302325_10002007_pt1 | contig 50389 bp, 46 predicted proteins | sample Palsa_T0_2_FD_201948 | JGI IMG/M metagenome (GOLD analysis project Ga0302325, IMG submission 201948) | Peat permafrost microbial communities from Stordalen Mire near Abisko, Sweden - Palsa_T0_2 | ecosystem: Environmental > Terrestrial > Soil > Palsa > Peat permafrost | place: Sweden: Abisko...
CCACCCTCCACTCCCCTGCCGCCAAACAGGAGTTCTACGCCATCCGTATCTACCAGCTCAAAACCAGCCAGCAGGAAGCCCGGGTAGACAGTTTCCTGCAGCATGCCCTCCTGCCGGCACTACACCGCCAGGGCATCGCCGAAGTGGGCGTCTTCAAAGCCATTGGAAATGACACCGCCGCCATCCGTCGTATCTATGTCTTTATCCCGCTGAAAAGCCTCGAACAATTCGCCGCCCTGCCGGGCTCACTGGCCAAAGACGCACAATACCTGACCGATGGCAAATCCTACCTGGACGCCGGCTATGACGATCCGCCCTATGTCCGCATCGAATCGATCCTCCTCCTTGCCTTTCCCGACATGCCGCACCACGCCACCCCCTGGGCCTCGCAGGGCTTCAGCGCCGACCGGGTCTACGAACTGCGCAGCTATGAAGGTCCTACCGAGCAGTATTTTGCCAATAAAGTGCAGATGTTTAACCAGGGAGGAGAAATCACGCTGTTTGACAAATTAAGCTTCCACGCCGTTTTTTATGCTTCCGTCCTCTCCGGGGCCCACATGCCCAACCTCATGTACATGACCAGCTTTGAAAATATGACGGCCCGGGATGAGCACTGGAAGACCTTTGGCAGCGACCCCACCTGGAAGCAGTTGTCTTCCTCACCGCAATACCAGCACAATGTGTCGCATATCGACGATATTTTCCTGCATGCAGCGGCCTATTCGGAGCTATAAGCCCCCTCCCGGTCCTGAAAAGCTTCTTTTCTACGCGCATACTATTTGCCACACCTTCTTCGTTTACCGAATAATCAATACCCGGTTTATGAAGAACGCAGACAAGCCATTTATCGGCATTATTATCGTAACGATTGCCGTCCTGTACAGCGTGATTGCGTTGTTGAGCTAGGACGCCCACGAAGCCGGTCCTAAATAAAAAAAGCCATACCTGTCTGCGAAAAATAGCATTTTCGCTGTCTGGAAGGCTCTGTAGGCAATATAGGACACCAAAACAAGGGAAGAATTAAAAACGGGCTAAGCCGAAGGGACACAATCCCCGGGAAAATAAATCGTAATCTCCGGAATCATAGATAAGTTACGACGGAAGGATACAAAGGGTTGTCCGAACGAATTCCCTGTCACGGAAGTTTTATGAATCGCGGCAATGAATTTATCAAAATTTAAGAATTTCGGTTCCAACACCGTTGGAACCTCATTCGCAACCTTCGCCTTCGGCTCGGTTGTGCCGCCACACCACAATGTCTATATTTTTCGGCCTAAGGCCTTAAAATATAAACCGGCCTTCGTCCGGTTTAAGAAGCCGGTTTCACTTCATAAATCGGACTGAAAAGATACAACTTTCCCGTGGCTACTTCCACACATTGATATCTTTTTCTCAATTTTTTTCCTTTTCGAAAGACCCGCTGATCCTCCAGACTGAAACAGCCGCCCTCCGGAATCTGCTCAACCAGCAAAAGCCCCTCTTTATCAACATCATACCGCCGCAGGACACGCATCAGGTTCTCATCGGCACAGCTGCTGGCCGGAAGGTCGTGCAAATTCCTTTTTAACGCCGCCAGTACATCCGTGGGAAAGACCCCCAACTTGATAAATTCTTCTAATATCTTCCTGTAAATTCCCTTCCATTCCCTGCCATGCGATTGCACCCTGTTGCCAAATTCCATAAAGGTCACCAGATGAGCCAACTCATGGATCAGGGTGATCAAAAAAGAATAATGATTCAAATTACCATTGATACTGATCCGGTGATTGCTCGACACCGTCGCATGCCGGTAATCACCTAATACGCTCTTCCGCTCACGGGTAATAGTCAAATGCACCTGGTAATGATTTAGGTATTCCAGGATCGGCTGCGCGGCTTCACCCGGAATCCAGCGGCGCAGATAATCGAGCGGCGCTTCTTTCTTAGGCATTTTTTGGCAACTTCTTGGTCAATTGCGTTAATATCCTGACTTCCAGGAAAGTGTAGATGATATATAATATAAAACAACCGATGATGGCATTTCTGTTAACGACCGCGGTCAGCTTCGCATACAATAGCACCGCCACAAGGCATACCAGCATTTTGACCAACAGACTGCTATAAACTATCCGGACAAACACATGGGGATTTTCGCTACGTAAAGATTTGACATGCAGCCAGTAAGAAATGGCTGTCACCGCATATAGAATCGCGTTGCCAATCGCCAACACCATAACGTCGGTATTCAACCTTTGAAGTACCGAAAATGAAATGAAGCTTAGAACAACTAAGATGATAAAAACGATCCGAACGGGCAGAAAAGCCCTCCTATAGACATTATTTTTCATTTTTCCCCCCTGAACCTGCTTTTATTAATTGCACGAGCAGGAACACAATTACCAGCAAAGGTAAGACGCAGGAAAAGATTGGAAAAGAAAGTTTCAGCCATTTGTCCGCCTTGATACCCAGCCATAGAGAAACACCCACCGAAGCAGCTACCTGGGTGGACAGCCCCGCATAACGTATCAACTGACGACGGCCATCATCGCCCCCGCCCGCAGATCCGTTTTTAACGGAGCCGGTTTCCTTATTTTCACGATCACCCGGCTGCGATGGCGGTTTCTGCATGCTTGACCTCCCTCTTTATTTCAGGAGCGGACTTCCCGGCCAGGACGGCAGAATCGGAAGCAGGAGTCATATGACATTCCCCATTAAAATTTGCCGAAGGCTCGATCTGTAGCTTCGCGGCCTGGATATTGCCATTCAGATGGCTCCCGCCTTTCAACTGTAAAAGATCTTTAACCTTGATCGTGCCGGTCACCTTGCCCATGATATCGGCTTGCTGACCATTGATATCCCCCTGGACTACGCCACCCGCACCGATCACGACTTTTGCCGAACAGTGGATATTGCCCACTAAGCTGCCGTCAATCCGCAGATCGCCATTGCTGGTGATATCGCCTTTCATGGTGGTTCCAGCCCCGATCAGGCTTGTGCTGGTGCCGACAGAAACTTCTCCCGGCATGTCTGATTTGGTTTTTCCGTTGAACATATAAGTATCAGATTTTATTTCAAACAAAAGTCTTTTCATCGGCACCCGTCAACGCATTTCCTTTACCCCTTATCATCACTCAGTCACTGATTTTCTCGGGCTTGGGTATCTTCAACGCCGTCGTATCCAGTTTCACCGTCGTATTACCCTGCAAGACCGTTCGGATACTCTCCAGGTACTGATCCTTATACCTTACCTCTTGCTCTAACGAATCAGTCCGTATTTTTAGTTCACGCAGGTCCCTGGTATTATTCACATCCCCATAACCGGGAATATACAGCTTCAGGGGGGTGAAAACGATCAACGCCACCGTCAACCCGGTCAATAATACAAAAATCGTGCAGAGAAGAGTATAAACGCTCAGGCGGGATAATTTGAAGGTTACCACTTCCTCATAGGTATCGTCATTCATAACTACAAGCCTGTAGCGGTTTTGAAGACGTTTCAATGTCGAATTAGCATCGAATTTGGCCATATTGGATTAATTGCAATTTTTTCGGCCGTCAGCCAAATGCCAAAGGCTTATTAAAGATATAAAATAAATTAGTCAAAAAGGAGTTATTGTCATTAGTTTGCCGATTTCAAAAGGACAATGTGACGAGTAGTAAAATCCTGCTATCGATAGTATTTTTTTTGCTCCTCCGGACTGCCTCCGGTCAGGTAGGCGTCGACTATGACCTAAAAAAACCGCCAAAATGGGAAAATCGCATCCTCGCCTCTGAAACCTCCAACAACGGCAAGAAATTCAAGAAGTTCCGCCACTTTGTCCAGAACACGATCACCCACTATAACTATTATTATAACGCCAACGAAAAGATCAGGGTGATCCTCGCCCGCGCCAAAGCCCAATTCCGCGAAGACTATACCCGCCTCCTCCCCTTTTATAATTATACCCCCGATGCCACCGCCGCCCAGAAAAAAGAGCTTGACTCAGTCGTCTATAAATGCACTATGGGCATCCTCATCCATGATACCCGCAACGACTGGATAGATAACCTCTACCTCCTCATGGGTGAATCTTATTATTATAAGAAGTTTTACGATTCCGCCTATATCACCTTCCAGTTCATCAATTTTGCCTTCGCACCAAAGGAAAAGGATGGTTATGCTATTCCGATCGGCAGCAATTACAACCAGGATGAAGGCGGCAACGCCAACAAGGTCTCGACACCCGAAAAACAGACGACGCTGGATAAGCTGTTCGAACTGCCCCCACCCAGCCGAAATGACGCCCTGATCTGGAAAATACGCACCTACCTCGCCAAAGACCAATATACCGATGCCGCCGCCCTGATGGAAGTACTGGACCACGATCCGCAGTTCCCGGTGCGTCTCCGGCCTTCTCTCGAAGAAGTAAGAGCCTTATATTATTACAAACAAGGCGTTTACGACAGCACCGCTTTTTTTCTTATAAAAGCCTTGCCGGCTGCCGGAACACACGAAGAATATGCCCGCTGGGAATACCTGATCGCCCAATGCTACGAAAAGATGGACCGCTCCTATGAAGCAAAAACCTTCTACGAGCGGGTAGTTGTACATACTTATGACCCCGTCCTCGATATTTATGCCCGCCTGAACGCCATCCGCCAGAATAAAGAAGGCGGCGCGGATTATATCGACCGCAATATCCTGGCGCTGGTGAAAATGGCCCATAAGGACCGGTTTGAAGCCTACCGGGATATTATTTATTACACCGCCGCCCAGATGGAGCTGGAACGAAAGAATAAGTCCGGCGCTATCTCCTTCCTTCAATTGTGCATTAGGAGCTCAGCCACTAACGGTGCTCAGCGCAATAAGGCCTTCCTGCAGCTCGGCAACCTCTCCTTCGAAGCAAGGAACTACCGGATGGCCAAAAAGATGTACGACAGCGTAAATATGATCACCCTCGCCAAAGAGGATGATATCGGCTGGCTGACCGACCGGAAATCCGCCCTCGCCATTATCGTGCCCCAGCTGGAGATCATCGACCGGCAGGATAGTCTGCAACGTATCGCCGCCATGCCCCCGGCCCAGCGCGACGCCCTGCTGAAAAAAATGGCAAAAATATTACGCCGGCAGCAAGGCCTTCACGACGAAGACCAGGATGACGGCTCCAACGCTTTCAACAACAGCCAAAATAAAAACATCCCCGATCTCTTCGGCGCCACCGCCGGCAGCGCCGCGGACTGGTATTTCAATAATCCCAACCTGAAAGCAAAAGGCTATTCCGACTTTAAAAATAAATGGGGCACCCGGCCCAATGTCGATAACTGGCAGGTATCCTCTATCGCGAAGAACAGCATCCAGGCCGCTTCAACCCGCAATAACGCGGGCTTCGGACCTGACAGCACTGCCAAAAAAGGCGCCGCCAAAAACGGCATCGACTACAAATCCCTGCTGAACAACCTTCCGCTGACCGCCGACAAAATGAAGATATCCATGGACTCGATAGAGAACGCCATGTTCCTGCTCGGCAAGACCTACCAGGAAGGAGTCATGGATTACCAATATGCCATCGATACCTATGACAGCCTCCTGACGAAGTTCCCCGATACCCAACTAAAAGAACAAACCCTGCTAAACCTTTATTATTGCTATACAAAACTTGGCGACCAGGCAAACGCTGCCCGGATGCTGGACCTGCTAAAACAAAAGTTCCCCAACGGCGCCTTTACAGCCAGGGCCGCTAATCCCGACTCCGTCGCCGAAGCCGAAAACAGCCTTAAGGTCAATGCCACCCACCAATACGAAAAGATCTATGACGCCTTTATCGAAGGCCGGTTTGATGAGGCGATCGAACAGAAAAAAACCGCCGACAGCCTCTATGGAAACAAATACTGGACTCCCCAGCTGCTCTATATCGAATCCATCTATTTTATCCGCAGCCGGCGGGATCCGCAGGCAAAAGCAGTACTGTCGGATATCCAAATGAAATTCCCTAAAACCCCCATGGCCGAAAAAGCAGCCACCTTGCTGGATGTCCTCAACCGCCGCCGCCAGATAGAAGATTACCTGACCCGGCTTCAGGTGACCCGCGCAAAAGAAGACGACACGGTGGCCGCCCAAATCGACACCGCCGCACAAGGCATCGCCAATCGCAGACCAAGACTGATTCGCAACGACTCCAATATGCTGAAAAAGGAGGACACCTCCCAATGGGCCCGCGCAAAGCTCCGGGAACAAGCCCTGGCCGGCACAAAGGACAGCGTCGCCGGAGTGGCCCCCGCAAAGCTGAAAGTCGATATGGGCAATATGAATAAGATCAGCATGGACGCCAACCAACTGGCCATCCTGCGCCGGCAACAGGATTCCCTGGGAGCCGCCCTGGTCAAAGCCGCGGCCGACTCTCAGCAATCAGGCCGCCTGCGACGGCAGGCTGACTCTATCCAGGCTGTGGTCGCCCGGCTGAAAGCAGACACCGCCCAGCTGTCCGCCAAATTGCGCACCATGAACTCGGCTTTTGCCCTCGATCCGGACAAGCCCCAATCGGTGATGATCGTGATGAATAAGGTAGACCCGGTCTATGTGTCCGAAGCTAAAAACGCTTTCAACGGCTATAACCAGGAAAATTTTTATAGCCAGGGACTGACAGCAGAAAATGCTTCCCTCAACGATTCGGTTAAAATGGTCGTTATCGGCGGTTTCCCTACAGACAAAGCAGCACTCGATTATCTTCAAAACGCAAAAGCGCTCGCCCCACGCCAGATCGTACCCTGGCTCCCGGCAAATAAGTATACCTTCCTCATCATTTCAGGCACAAACCTGCAAATACTGCTAAGCAATAAAGACCTTAACGCTTACCATCAATTCCTGACCGCCGCCTATCCGGGGAAATTCTAGGCCACCCCCATCCGGCGAAATTCCAGGCCGCCGCCTGTCCGGCGAAATTCTACGCCAATGCAACACCCTACTGAAATCAGCACGAAATTTGAACACATACTAATTAACACGATTTTTAGGATGCTTAACGCTATTTTTACGTTTACCGTCCAATACTAATTACAAGAATTAACTATATGTCAGCTAAAACGGTCCCTATCTTTTGGAAAGTGTTTTTCTATGGCCTGGGAGCCTTTCTTCTTTTCCTTGTCCTGATCAACCTTGGCGTCTTCGGTCCGCTGCCTTCGCTAAAAGAACTGGAAAATCCTTCCATTACGCTGGCTACCGAGGTCTTCGCAGACGACGGTACCCCAATGGGCAAATATTATAAGGATAAAGGTAACCGCAGCAATGTGGAATTTAAAGATATTTCCCCAAACGTCGTCAACGCACTCGTTGCCACCGAGGACGCCCGCTTCTACGAGCACTCCGGCATCGACGGCTTCTCGGTCATGCGGGCCGTAGTCAAACTGGGCAGAGACGGCGGCGGCAGCACGATCACTCAGCAATTGGCAAAAAACCTGCTCGAACAGGGATCGAAGAATTTTATGCTGCGCTTTATCGAAAAGCTAAAGGAATGGATTATCGCCATAAAGCTGGAACGCAATTTCACCAAACAGGAGATCCTTGCCCTATACCTCAATGAAGTGCCTTTCGGCGATAACGTCTACGGCATCCGGAATGCTTCCCGGACTTTCTTCCAGAAAGAACCCGACCGCCTTACCGTTGACGAAGCCGCCGTGCTCATCGGGATGCTAAAAGGCAATACCCTCTACAATCCCCGGAAGAACCCAAAGATGGCGATCGAACGGCGCAATACCGTCATCAACCAGATGGTCAAATACAACTACATTACAGACAAAGACGGCAACGGCTACAAAGCCCGCCCTATCGATCTCAGCAATTATAAAAAAGTCGATGAGAACAACGGTCTGGCTCCCTATTTCCGCGACGTCATCCGCGAGGAACTGCGCAAATGGTGCAAAGACCACAAAAACCCCGCGACCGGCGAACCTTATAATCTCTATGAGGACGGCCTGAAGATCTACACGACCATCAACCCCCGCATGCAGATCTACGCGGATGAGGCAGTGGCCAAACAACTGCCCGTGCTGCAAAAAGCGCTCAGCTCCCAGTATAATATCCGTAAAGGACAGATCTGGAAAGATCACCTCAACGTCCTCGAAGCAGCCATGCACAACAGCGATCGCTGGCGAAACGAAGAAGACAACGATATGAGCGATGCGGATATCCGCAAAACCTTCCTGAAACCCGTTGCCATGAAAGTCTTTGCCTGGAACTCCCGGCGGGAAAAGGATACCGTCATGACACCCATGGACTCGATCAAATACACCCAGCAAATGCTGCAGACAGCCTTTATGGTCATGGACCCGGTCACCGGGGCCGTAAAAGCCTGGGTCGGCGGCATCGACTTCAAAACCTATAAATTCGACCACGTCAATATCAATACCAAACGACAGGTAGGCAGCGCTATAAAACCCTTCCTCTACAGCCTCGGTATCGAAGACTTCAACTTTACCCCGGGAACGGAATGCGAGACCAGCCAACAGTATTTCCCCGGTTTTGGCTATGTGCCCGCCCGACCCGACAAACACGAAGGGGGAACTACTACCATGGCAACCGGTCTCGCCTGGTCCATCAACGGAGTAGCGGCTTATATTATGAAACAGGTTGGCCCCAAACGATTCTCGGAATACATGAAAGAGATCGGCATCCCTACCAATATAGACCCCTACCCTTCCATGGCCCTCGGCGCCTGTGACCTTTCGCTCTACGAAATGATGTGGGGCTACACCATGTTCCCTTCCGGCGGCTTTAGCACCAGACCTTACTATATTTCACGCATAGAGGACAAGAACGGCAATGTCCTGGACCGGGGCGATACCAAACGGAAGGAAGTCATCAGCCAGGAGACCGCTTATACCATGGCCCGCATGATGCAGGGACCCGTGGATTTCGGCACCGCCGCCGGCCTGCGCAACCGCCTGGGCATCGCAGAAATGGGCGGAAAGACCGGTACGACCAACGACAATTCGGATGCCTGGTTCATGGGCTATACCCCCCAGCTGATGGCCGGCGCATGGATCGGCTGTGATGACCGCTTTATCCACCTGGAAGGCGGTCTGGGCTACGGCGCCCAGGCAGCACGACCCATCTGGGAATACTTTTTTAACAAAGTACTAAATGACAAGACCCTCGGTATCGACCGCCAGGCCAAATTCGTCCAGCCTGCAACGATGCACGAAATGCTGGGCGACTACATGAACCTGATCGAAAAAACAGCGCCACCCGGAGCAGAAGGCGCCAATGAAGGCAATGGACGGGCCAACCAGTATCTGGACACCAGCCCGCCGACCGTGCCGGTAGATTCAAAACTATCCCCGGAAGAACAAAAAATACTAAAAGAAGCTACCACGGAAAAAAGCAACAGCCAGGGATCCGTCAAGATCACCGTGACAGATGCACGGCCACAACAGCCGCCAAAGAAAAAACAAGGTTTCCTCAAGCGACTGTTCGGCGGTAATAAAAAAGAGAACTGAGCGAAGCGAAAGTTCCCGCACCCCTATTTCAAATGCGCCCTTAACATCCAGGCCATTTTCTCATGCTCTTCCATCAACCCGGTAATAAAATCACTGGTGCCCGCATCGCCATATTCGCCCGCAAAAACATTGATCTTCTCCCGGATGAAGATAATGATGTTCTCATGATCGACGACCAGCTCCTTGATAAATCCAAGGCTGTCGTTTTTCTCACCCGATTTCTCCGTCAGATGCGTGAGAGAAAGAAAGCTTTGCAAAGTTGCCGGCGCATAATGACCCAGCTGGCGTATCCGTTCAGCTACGCTGTCCATCGTGTCATCCAGCTGCTCATACTGCTGCTCAAAAAAGATATGCATGGAATGAAAATCAGGGCCCTCTACATTCCAATGCGCATTCCGCGTCTTGGTATAAAGGACAAATTCATCCGCCAGCAATTTTGACAATTCCGTCGCAACAGCCTGGAGATTCTTGGGACTAATGCCAATACTTGTGTTCATGAAATATAATTTTTAAGTAGAAAAACGATTTTGTGTCGCCATCCCGCCGACATCCCCGCCGCCATCTCCCATCCGCCCGGCTGCGATTACCCATCCGCCGGCCGGCGCCCCTTCAAAATGACCGTTACCGGACAACCGAACGTTCGAAACCGGACACTTCCCTTACGCACCCGCCAAAACTCCCCCTTCACTATCAACGCATTATATGTTTTAACGGGTTTGGCATTGCATTGGCCTTACAGGATACAGCTAGCAAAAAGAAAAACAAATCCGATAATTAATTTAAACAAAAAAGAAATGAAACAGTTATCAATAGCCGCAGTTTTATTTTTATCCATCTCCTTCAGCAGCTTCGCCGGAAATCCGGTAGAAAAAATGCCCGTATTCAAAGGAGCCGAAAATTTTATGCACACCTTCCCGCAAGCCATCGAAATCGTATGCAAAAATAAGGGAGAATTTACAGAAGTGAGCTTCACATGGCAGGGCCTTAAATTAGTGGCATTTTACGACCGGGAGGGCAATCCGGTTGCAACCAGCCGTCAGATCAGCACAGACAACCTTCCGCTGACGGTCCAGCTCAATCTGAAAAAAGAATATGCCGGTTTTATCCCCACAGAAGCCATCGAATTCGATGATATTGACAACAGTTTGAGCTACTATGTCACCGTAGTCAGTATAAAAACGACTTATCTGCTACATGTTTCAGCAGATGGATCTATTAGTGTTTTTAAGAAAATGAAAAATTAATCCTGCTCTAAAAAGAGGCCGTCTACTTTTATTTTGAGGCGGCCTCTTTTTTCTTTCCCAGCACATCGATCCGGACGCGCGTCAGCCCCCTGCCGGCATAACCCAGCTGTTCGGCCGCCGCCCAGGTAAGATCGATCAGGCGCCGGTTATGGGGATGCATTTTGTCATTGATCTGAACGACCACCGTCCGGTCATTACGAAGATTGGTCACCCGCACCCAGGTATGCATGGGCAGCGTATTGCTGGCGCCGGTCAGCTTTTCCTGGGAAAAGATCTCATCGGTATAGGTCTTTCGGCCTTCAAATTTATCGGCATAATAGCTGGCTATCCCAAATTGTACTTTTACAGGCGAGTGGCGGGATTTGACCGGCGTAGTATGATGCTGGCCGCCGGATGGGATAGAATCGCGGGAATCATAGTTTTCCCTGCCAAAAACGACAACAGGAATAAACAGACAGGCAAGTAATCCTTTGTGAATCTTCTTAGGCATAGATTTAATCCCTCAGGGCACCCACAAAATACTAAATAATCGGCTTTTGTGCAAAATACCTGTTCCGAAGCGCCCTGTCCTCGCCATAAATGTCGTCATAGAAAAACACTTTCCCCTTTTTCCCTTCCACCGTAAAATACCGGATAAAAATAGGTATCCGCGTAAAACCCCATATCGTATGCTTCTCCTGTCGCTGGATCCACGCCCTCAGGGTATCCGGGTGATATTTCATCGTATCGTTTCGGGTCAGAAAATCCGACAATTTGCGCCATTCCTTCACCCGCACGCATCCATGGCTCAAAGCCCGGAAGGTCTTGTCAAACATCCACCGGACATTGGTATCGTGCAGATAGACATCGTACTTGTTTTTGAAGTTAAACTTCATGACCCCCAAAGAGTTATCATCACCTTGCCGCTGCTTGATCTGATACGGAAAATTATTCTTGTTCAGCCTGCGCCAATTTATCTTCAGCGGGTCCCGCACACTGTCATTGTCATCCACCACCATCAGGTTCTGTTTGCGGAGATAATCCACATTGTTTTTGATGGCAGGCAGCATCTCTTTAAAAATAATACTGTTCGGCACCGTCCATTGAGGATATGTGACAAAATTGGAGATTTCACTGGTCAGCAGCGGCGTCCTGGTTTTCGGCGCGCCCACGATCACCTTCGATTGCATCGCCACCGTATCGGAATCCACTACATCCAGATTAAATGCCGGCAGGTTCACCCAAACATAAGTCCGGGGCAACGTATCCGGCAACTGTTTATACCGGTCAAGCGTGATAGCGATCCGTTTGAATTTTTCCCAATCGGAATTATCCATCATCGTCACCATATCCTGCGATACCCTACCCGACACTTTCAATTTGTTCACCTGCTGATATTGCCGGATCGCCGCATGCAGGGTGGCCGTATCCACTCCCGGTCCCTGGCCGCCCGTCCCAATCACGACCGCCGAATCGATATACCCCGATTCCTGCAGCCGCCGCGTCAACGCCTGATCAAATACCGCCGAATCCTTATAAGGATAATCCAGCCACGTCAGCTTCCGGAAATGAGCCGTCGCGAGAAAGTCATGGAGATAGGCTTTCAGCGAATCATATCCTTTATGCCTGGGCTCCATGGCCTGCAGCGTAGCCGTAATGCTATTGGTCTGAATGGCCGCCGTCAAAGCTTCGGTGAATAACGAATCCGGTACCACCGAATCCTTGCGGAGCGTAACACTATCATAGTCCAGGCGACCCTGCCTGAGATCTTTCACCAGCATAAAAAAAGCATCGGTCAGCATCAGATCGGCCCTTGTCCAGATAGCGGCATTCTTTTTCGCCATCGTGTCTTCCTGTAGGATCCGCTGAATAAATTGCAGGGAATAGTAATGATAGTCCGTGGGGAAAAGACCGTATTCCTTGCTGTTCTCTATAAAGGCCAAAAGAGAATCAGCCGGCCGCCGCCAATGTTCTTTATCGGACCAGATCGGAACATAGCCGTTATTGCTGTAGAGACTGTCCTCCAGCTTACGGTAATTAAGCAGGGTCGAATCGTTTAATTTGTCCTTGTTTTCCGCAACATACCGGAGAACGCTTTTCAGGTCCACAGCAACGTGCTGATCCATCTGTGCCGGTTTCACATCGTCCTTATCTTGTTTCCCATTTCCCCCATGACAGGCTACCAGGAGAATCATTGATACAACAGGAAGAAAAGACAGGACGCTTCGCTTTCGATAATTCATATACGCCCCAATATAATACAACGTGTTAATATTTCTGAGCACAAACGGCTATTTTTCTGTTATTTCAGGACAATACTACTCCTATCCCGGCCATATTCTTGCTATCAGCTGCTCCAGCATCAGCAAGTCCGCCAGTACGATCGCAGTAACCGCCTCCAGGATGACCGGCGCCCTAAGGGCCACGCATAGATCGTGCCGCCCCTTGACGGAAAATTTTTCCTGCTGCTCCGTTTCCCAGTTTAGCGTCATTTGCTCCCTGGGAGTAGAAGAGGTAGGCTTAATCGCAATACGATAGACCAGCTCATTACCATTGGTAATCCCACCGACAACCCCACCGGCATGGTTGGTCCGGGTACGTCCCGTCATATCCTCGATCGCATCGTTGTGCTGGCTGCCGAATAGCCTCGCCGCCGCAAAGCCGGTGCCGAATTCAACCCCCCTTACCGCCGGTATGGCAAACGCCGCATGCGCCAGCAACGATTCTACCGAATCAAAAAAGGGTTCACCAAGTCCGACCGGCAACCCGCTCACCCTGCACTCCACGATACCCCCGATAGAGTCCTTGGCATCGATAGCCCGCTGAAGCCCCTTCTCCTGATCCTTCTCCCCGCCCACTTCAAGGATATCAGCCGTAATAGAAATAGCCGCACCCATTAATTTTTTGGCAATCACCCCCGCCGCCACCAACCCTACGGTCAACCGGGCAGAAAAAGCGCCCCCCCCACGATAATCTTCAAACCCGCCAAATTTTTTATGCGCCACAAAATCGGCATGCCCGGGCCTGGGGACCGCACGCTGTTTCTCATAGTCCGCCGAACGGGTATTGTTATTCTCGAAAAGAATGCTGATGGGCGCGCCCGTCGTGGTTTGATTAAAAAGACCACTACGGAAGATCGGCAGATCATCTTCTTTCCGTGGAGTGGTCCCCTTCTGAATCCCGCCCTTCCGGCGTTCCAGGTCGGGCAGAAAATCTTCCAACGCCAGCGGCAGACCCGCAGGGACGCCGTCGATATTGATACCCACGCTCTCCCCGTGGGATTCACCAAATATGGTAACGCGGAACAATCGGCCAAAGGAGTTCATATTCCGAAGGACTTTTAAGATGAGGAAATAATAGCCAACGTCGCACCCAACTGCTGCAAGTGCTGATAGAAGTCGGGATAAGATTTGTCGATCGCCTGCGCCTCTTCAATGGTCAGCTCCCCATCAGCCCGCAGCGCGCCCACCGCACAGGCCATAGCAATACGGTGATCGTGACGGCTATGCACCCGGGCTCCCCTTACCTCCCCACCCCGGACCAGCATTTTGTCTCCCACCAGGTCGATGGCAATACCCATCTTGCCAAATTCCTCCTGTAACGTGAGACCGCGGTTGCTTTCTTTATGCGCCAGCCGGCTGACGCCTGTAATAACCGTCGTCCCTTCACAATAGGCCGCCAGGGCCACCAGCGGCGGGAAAAGGTCCGGGCAGTCCGTAGCATCGAATTGAAAAGCTCGCAGCCCCGCCGGCCCGCTCCCCGCCATTCCGTCTCCAATCAGCCCACTCCCCGCCGGCCCGCCTTCCCTCGACCCGCTCCCCGCCGGCCCGATCTCAATGCCCTCTTCCCCAATCTGCAAGCTGGCCCCGCAATCGCACAACGCCTGCAAAATAGCTTTATCAGCCTGCGTCGACCAGGTATCGAGCCCCTTCACGACGATCGGCCCGGCGATCGCCCCCGCTACCAGCAGGAAAGCACCTCCGCTCCAATCCCCTTCCACCGTATATTCCAGCACACCCGTCCGATCACTGTCCCCAACCCCTGCGCCAACCCCATTACCCGCTACCCCAGCACCCACGCCACCCCCATTACCCGCAGCGCCACCAAAATAAAATTCTTCATAATTCCTGTTCTCCACCGGCCATCCGAAATGCTTCATCACCTGAAGCGTGAGATCTATATAAGGTTTGCTCCTGAGATGATGAACATGGATGGTAACGCCCTCTGCACCGGCAGCGGAAAAAGACAACAACAAACCGGTCAGAAATTGCGAAGACAACGACCCGTCGATATCGATGCTGCGAGGCCGCAAAGGCCCCTGTATCTCCAACGGCAATTTACCTTTATTGGACACTACCCGGATCCCCAACTGCGGGAAGATCTCATCAAAGAAATCCATCGGGCGGCTCAATAAGCTACCTTCACCCAACACCCGGATCGCTTCGCCGCTCAGCGCAATAATTGGCGCAAACATTCGCAGGCCCAGACCACTCTCACCGCAATTCACTTCTTTTACCGCCCCGCTCCCCGCGCCCGGGGAGCCCACCCCTTTACTGCGAATGTGTAAAATATCACCCGTCAGACTATCCACCTCCGCCCCCAGGTCGCGTATCACCCCCAGGGCCGCCTTATCGTCATTGGAATGACCCGGGTGCCGGATAATCGTCTCCCCCACCCGCAGCAGCGCCGCCGCAAGGGCCCTTTGCATGGAGCTCTTGGAGGCCGGCGCCAGGATAGCCCCGGAAAGTACCGATGGTCGGATAGTCGTTAACATCAACGTGCCGTTATAATAGATTGTACCAGTTTCTCCAGCTGCACGATCGGGATCACCTTTACCACCGCCTGGCCGATCTTGCTTAATAAAATATAATTCATGGAATCCTTCACCCGCTTCTTATCCATCCGCAGCACATTCATCACTTCCTTAGGATCGAATACGGCCAGCGTGGGGAGGCCGTACTTTTTAAGCGTGCCGATAACCCGCTCCGTATCCTTGAAATCGGTGAACTCTTCGGAGATCATACAGGCAGTCACCATCCCAATGGAAATGGCCTGCCCGTGCGACAATTCATAAAGGTTCTCGATGGCATGCCCAAGTGTATGACCAAAGTTCAGTAACCGTCTTTCTCCCTGCTCGAACTCGTCCTTTTCCACGACAGCTGACTTGATCGTCACATTACGGCGGATTAGCCTGCCAAGCGCGGCTTTATCTTTCTGATATAAGGTCAGCTTGTTCTTTTCCAACTCTTTGAACAGCGCGCCATCTTTAATGGCCGCATGCTTTATAATTTCCGCAAAACCATTTACCCACTCTTCCTTCGGAAGGGATTTCAAAAGACTATAGTCATACAGCAAAAATTCCGGCTGCCGGATCGTCCCAACCAGGTTCTTATAGACCCCCACGTCGATACCATTCTTACCGCCAATGGACGCATCCACCATGGCCAGGATAGAAGAGGGAACGAAGCCAAAGGAAAGCCCCCGCATATAAATAGCGGCTACATAACCCGTAAGATCCGTCACCACCCCGCCACCTACGCCTATCAGCCGGGTCTTGCGGTCTGCACCAAATCCAATCAGCTGCTTAATAATGGAGTCGACCGTCTCCTGCACCTTATACTGCTCCCCCGCATTGACGACGATCGTATTCCAGCCACCAAATTTCTTCTGCTGGGCGGAAAAAATATGTTCGTCCGTAATGAGCACCGTCTGATCTCTGTCCACCAACTTCTCCAGATAAGAGAAGTCGGCATCGAGATAGTAAGTGGTCGTCTTCCTGGAAAATTTGTATTGCAATTTGTTCATACCAGCGTCTCCTTGAACTTTTCGAAAATCTCGAGCTCGTTCTCCAGCGTCTTTGACCGGTGTACCTCTTCCTGTTTACCAATATAATCGACGACGGATGCAACACCGCTGGGGCTTACCGAATACGCCGCATAACCTTCCTCCCACCCGAAGGCCGCCGTCAGCAGCTTATTATCGTTGAGCCAATCCGCCGAAGATATCCTTATGGCTTTGACCACCTGCGCCAGATTCTGCGAAGGCATCAACTGCAACAGACAATGAATATGATCTTCGACACCACCCGCTAATATAATCTTCATTCCTTTCTCCCCGGCATCCTTCTGCATATGTGTAAAAAGTATCCGCCTCACTGGTTTGGTCAGGATAGCCTCCCGGCGAGCCACACTCCAGATCACATGAACATAGAGGTAGACCACGACCTATGAATTCATTATCTTATTCTGATGGTTGATGGATTCCATATGCACCGCATCGTAGTATTTAGTGATGAATTCCTTGCTGAGGTTGAGCTTATCACCTTTCGCAAAAGCTTTTTCCAGGATGGAATTCCACCGGTTGGTCTGCAGGATAGTGATATTATTATCCTTTTTATAGGTTCCGATCTGGTCAGCTATCCGCATCCGCTGACCCAGCAGCTGGATCAGCTCATCATCGATATGATTGATCTGCTCACGCAATTTTTCCAGCGCGGTGATAAAATCCTTTTCCGTACTGGTCTCGTGACGCCACTTGATGCTGTCCAGCAATTCGGCCAGACGCTCAGGGGTGATCTGCTGCTTGGCATCGCTCCAGGCCTTGTCAGGATCGATATGCGTCTCGATGATCAGACCGTCCATACCCAGGTCGATGGCCTTCTGCGCTACATCCAGCAGGATATCCCGGCGACCGCTGATGTGGGAGGGATCGTTGATCATCATCATCTCCGGACTGCGACGTTTCATTTCGATAGCCAGATGCCACATGGGGGCATTCCGGTATTCGGTGTTGCCATAAGAGCTGAAACCGCGATGGATCAGGCCGATCTGCCTGATGCCGGCCTTGGCGACCCGCTCGACCGCCCCAGTCCATAATTCTATATCAGGATTGATGGGATTCTTGATGAGTACCGGCACATCGACACCGCGAAGCGCATCGGCCACTTCCTGTACGCTGAAGGGGTTGACCGTCGTCCGGGCGCCGATCCACAGTACGTCTATGTCAAAGTGAAGGGCGTCTTCTACCTGCTTGCCGGTAGCAACTTCCACCATCACCGGCAGACCGGTCATTTTTTTTGCCTGTTGGAGCCAGGGCAGGCCCTTGGTGCCAACGCCTTCAAAGCTGCCGGGACGAGTACGGGGCTTCCAGATGCCGGCCCGCACCATGTCTACTTTGCCGGTGTTCGCCAGCCGGGAAATCGTCTCCACGGTCTGTTCTTCCGTCTCCGCGCTGCAGGGACCGGAAATGATCAGAGGACGTTTATTCCAGGCGGCCTGGACAACTTCCTTCGCGCTCTTTGTTGCTGTTGCTTCCATATCGAATAAAATTTGACTTTTATAATGCCCATACCCGCGGCTTGAACCGCCGTGGGCCCGCTGATTAAGAGTCAGCTGCTCTACTTGATATTCGCATCATTCATCCTTATCCTCCTCCCTTTGAAGTTCTTCCCGTCTATCGCCCGTATCATCTGCGGCGCAGACCGCCGGTCGACTTCGATCCAGCTGTTCATTTCCTTCATATCGATACGCCCCAGCACCTCCTTCCGTAAATCGCTCATATCCAGGATGAACTGCAGAAAACTCGCCTTATAAAACCCATCCTTGGTACCAAGGTTCACAAACAGCTTCGCATAATCGCCATTGCCGTTGTATTCCCTCGTCCTCGTCCTCGTTTCACCCTCCCGGCGGCCAAATTCCCTCCTTTCTCCACCCCGGCTGTCCCGGCCAACATATTCCCTGGTCCGCTCGCGGGCATTCAGATCTTCCGCATTCTCATAATATTTCAGGAAGCGATCGAACTCCATGGCAGCGACCCGCTTCAACACCTCCTCCTTGCTGATATCGGCAAATTTTTCCGCCAGCATAGGAACATAGGTCTCATAGTCCCCATGGCTGATATCCGCCTGTAATAATTTTTCCATAAAATGAAAGAACTGTTTGCGGCAAACATCCTTACCGCTCGGTATCTCCATCTTGTGAAAGCTCGCCTGCGCGATCCGTTCGATCTGCTTTAACTTGCCTATCTCCCGGCTGTGTACGATGGATAAAGATATCCCCGTACTGCCGGCCCTGCCCGTACGGCCGCTGCGATGCGTATATACTTCCAAATCATCCGGCAATTCATAGTTGATCACATGAGTGATCTCTTTCACATCGATACCCCTCGCCGCCACATCCGTTGCAATCAGCAGTTGCAAGGTTTTTTCCCGGAATTCGCCCATCACCTTATCCCGCTGCTGCTGCGTCAGATCGCCATGCAAGGCATCTATATCATAGCCTTCCCGGGTAAGCTTCTCCGCAATCTCCTGGGCATCGGCCTTGGTACGGGTGAAAATGAGCCCGTAAATGCCGGGATTGAAATCGATCAGCCGCTTCAACGTCTCATAACGGGAATGCGCCGCCGTGACATAATATTGATGGTCGATATTCTTGTTGGTCGTATTCATTTTGCCGACCGTGATCTCCATCGGCGAATTCATATACTTCTTGCTGACCCGCCGGATCTCCGGAGGCATAGTGGCACTGAACAGCCAGGTAGCCTCCCGCTGCGGCGTATTCTGCAAAATGAACTCGATATCATCCTGAAAACCCATATTCAACATTTCATCCGCTTCATCCAGCACCACATATTTGATCTGCTCAAGGTTGATCGCCTTTCGTTCGATCAGGTCGATCAGCCGGCCCGGCGTCGCCACGACGATCTGCACCCCTCTCTTGATGTCCCTGATCTGCATGCCAATGGAAGTGCCGCCATAGACGGCCACTACATTCATGCCGGGGATGAACTTCTTGAACAACTCCACCTCATTCACGATCTGGATACACAATTCCCGGGTGGGACATACTACCAATGCCTGCGGGTATCGCTGCGCCGAATCTACCAACTGCAGCAGCGGCAACCCAAAAGCCGCTGTTTTCCCCGTACCTGTCTGCGCCAATCCTACCAAATCCTTCGTGCCGCTCAATAGTACAGGAATGGCCTGCTCCTGTATGGGCGTCGGTTGCTTGAATCCCAATGCATCAGTTGCCTGTACCAGCCTGGCATCCAAACCTAACCCTTCGAATGTCGTCATATACTGTATAAAATTTGCGCAAAGGTACGACTTTGGGCCCGAGGGCTCCCGGAAATTTAGCCCTCAGCCCAAAGGGCCAATGTCGGGCCTCCGGCCATCGGAGAACTTCGTCGGAGCTGCTTCGCCACGCTCCTCCTCGTTCGTAACCTTCGCTCCGCCCGGTTAGGTCCGATCGGCCGCCTCCAGCCGATTTTTTGTTTGGCGGCCATCTACCCTTGTTCGTTGATATTCAATCCCTACAATGCCTGCCGCCCCCGCGGTTTCCGACCCCCGGGCCAATGCGCCACCCCGGCCTCCCCATCGTCTTATTTGATGATCCTTTTAATCTTGTTGGCGCTTTCCATTAATTCCTGCAAATAGTCATAATTTTCTTTTTCCAGACAGCTCTTGAATTTCCGCAGCTGCGCAATATGCTCATTCAGCACATCGAGCACATGATCCCTGTTTTGCTTGAAAATAGGCAACCACATCGAAGGATTGCTCTTCGCCAACCTTACCGTGCTTTCAAAACCACCACCGGCCAGATCGAAAATGGCTTCATCCTCTTTTTCCTTTTCCAGGACCGTATTAGCCAGGGCAAAAGAGGTGATATGCGAAATATGGCTAATATAAGCTGCATGCATGTCGTGACTGTCAGCATCCATATAGACGAGGTGCATTCCCATCTGCCGGTACAGGTCTTCCATCAGCTTCGCCGCATCCGGGTCGCTCTTTTCTTTTTCGCAGATCACACAGGTCCGTCCCGTAAATGCATTATGCACCGCCGCCTCCGGTCCACTGTATTCCGTCCCCCACATGGGATGGGTCGCAACAAACCGCCTGCGCATCGGGTGATCGGAAAGGCTCTCACACAACGCTTTCTTGGTAGACCCGGCATCCGCCACGATCTGCCGGTCCGTGACAAGGTCCATGATCTGACCCATCACCGGTACCGTAGCATCCACCGGAATAGCGACATAGATCAGCTCGCTCTTTTTTACCGCTTCCGCCAGCGGCAGCGCCTCATCGATCAAACCCAGTTCCAGCGCTTTTTCCAGGCTGCCATCCGTACGACTCACGCCGATCACGTTGCGGACCATCCCCCGGTCTTTTAATGCCAGGCTGAAGCTACCGCTGATCAGCCCCACCCCTACTATCGTTATTGTATCTAACATATCCCCGCCCCCCGAACCCGATCGATGCTTTCGGTTATTTTTTCTTCGGTGCAGCACAGGCTGACACGTACATAGCCCTCACCCGCAGGACCAAAGATGCCCCCAGGTGTAATAAATACCGCCGCCGAATCCAATACCCGGTCACTTAGCGCATACCCATCCTTATACCCAGCCGGTATCTTCGCCCAGACGAACAGCCCCGCCTGATCCCGGCTAAAATCGCATTGGAGCTGTTCCAGCAGTTCGAAGACCTTCGTTCTCCGCTTACGGTAGACCGCATTGACGCTGTCATACCAATCCTTTCCCAGCGACAGGGCCTTGGCCGCAGCCAGCTGTACCGGCAGGAACATCCCGCTGTCCATATTGCTTTTAAATCGCAGCACCTCATCGATCCTTTGTTTTGCCCCCACCAGCGTCCCTACCCGCCAGCCGGCCATATTCTGCGATTTGCTCAGCGAGTTCAACTCTATCACAATATCCTTTGCGCCCGCCGCCGACAAGAGACTCATCGGCTTATCATTCAAAATAAAGCTATAGGGATTGTCATGACAGATCAGGATATCATGCTTTTTACCAAACGCCACCAGCTTGTCAAAAAGACCCGGAGCCGGCAATTTTCCCGTAGGCATATGCGGATAATTCACCCACATCAGCTTGCACTTCCCGCCTTCAACCAACCGTTCCAACTCCCCAAAATCCGGCAGCCAGCCCCTATCTCCGCTCAACGTATAATCGATACAGACACCCCCCGCCAGTTTCACCGCGCTCCGATAGGTCGGATACCCGGGGTTAGGCACCAGCGCTCCATCCCCCTCATTCAAATAGGTCATACAGATATGCATGATCCCTTCCTTCGACCCGATCAGCGGCAGGATCTCCGTATCCGGATCAAGCTCTACGTTATACCATTGCCGGTACCAGGCAGCGACAGCTTTGCGAAGTACCGGCGAGCCCTTATACGACTGGTAACCATGTACGTTGGGTTTCGCGCTTTCTTCCTGCAACACCCGGATCACCTCCGGATGCGGCGGCTGATCAGGGCTGCCAATACCCAGGCTGATAATGTTTTTCCCCTGCCTGTTCAATTCATCGATCTCCCGCAGCTTTTGGGAAAAATAATATTCGCCGATACCTTCCAGTCGTTTGGATGTATTCATACTGTTCTGCCTTTTTTGTAAATGCCATAGATCTTTAATTCTGCCGTTACCGGTCGCAACTCCTCGATAACCCGCTTAAACTGCCCGATATCCTCGAATTCCATGTCTGCATGAAAAGAATATTCCCACTCGCTGCCGGGTATCGGAAAGGACTGTAGCTTGCTGAGGTTAATGCCGCCGTCCGCAATCTTTGTGAGCACCCGGGCCAGACTGCCCCGCGAGTGATCTGTATGAAAATTCACCGATGCCTTATCAGGATGCTCCACCGCCACTGCACTATCCTCCCGCTGCAAAATAAGGAAACGCGTATAGTTATTCTTCATCGTCTGGATATCCGGCGCCAGCACACAAAGTCCAAAAAGGTCCGCCGCCCGACGACTGGCGATGGCGGCCGTATGCCGGCCACGATGCTGTGCCAGATGTTTGGCGCTAAGCGCCGTATCTTCCGTTTCCACCAGTTTCCAGCCGGGATGCCTTTCCAGGAAGTCGATACACTGCAGCAAAGCCATATGATGGGATTGCACCTCCCGTATGTCTTCCAGCTTTACCCCGGGGTTCACCAACAGATTTTGCCCGATCTGGAGATAGATCTCCCCAACCACCCGCAAATCGCTTTGCTGCAAAAGGTTGTAGTTCGGCAGGATGCTTCCGGCAATGGAATTTTCGATGGCCATCACCCCACCGTCGCTTTCCCGCCGGTTGGCCGCTACCCGAACGACCTCCCGGAAAGTAGCGCAGGTAATGACCTGTACATCCTTGCCAAAGAACTGCTCGGCCGCCACCTGGTGGAAACTGCCCTCATACCCCTGGATAGATACTTTTGTCTCACCCGCCTTCGATTCTGTATTGAGCATAATGCTGTTGTTTACCTGCCGCCCCCTGGGAACCGCTTATCCTAATTGCCATCTACCCGCTCCTTCCAGTCGCCCTCCCATCCCGTCAATTCTAATTATGCCGAATTCGGCACAATTAACTTTCCCACTAAAAAACAACCCCCCCCGCCAAAGCACCCAAAAAAAAAGTCCCGGCTTTTGACCGGGACTCTTTATGTTAATTTTTTTGTTTATTTACTGGTTAACAAAAGCAATCCCGGTCTACTGGTAAAGTAGAAATAAAAATAAAAGTAAAAATAACGGTATGCCTTCGTTGTAATCATATCAGCGCTCCAAAATTAGTCACTAATCCGGAAAAACAAAATTTATTTTTGGGCCTGCGCCTGCCTCGCATCCTGCCCTGCTACCGTTTTCGCCCTGCTGCGTCCGTCTCACACCCCTACTCCAACCGCTTGAGGATCTGCTCGTCGATCAGTTTGAACAGGTGAAACGGCTTGTAAGTCCGCCAGTTCGCCAGCTCGATCAACTCGATATAGCGGTTGAGCTTGGCCCTTCTAAAGTCATACTGCGTCTGTTCCGGCATGTTGAGGACGGCAATCCAGCCCCCCGCATCGGTCACTTCTTCGAACCATTCATCATAGTAATCCTTATCGCCGCTATGAAAGTTCAGGACATTCTCCGCAATAAAGATGAATTTGGTGATGCCGGATTCAAAAAATTTGTCCGTCACCTCCCGTTTCAGAAACATGATGTCGTTCTCGATGGCATCATTCCATTCCCCGAACAGCTCTATCACCACATAGTGTTCGTCATAATCCGCCAGCAACACCTTCAGGTACAGGGTGCGGGACCCAAAGTCGTCCCACTGCGGATGGATATAATAGTTGTAGATCGTCTGGGAAAATTCAAACTCGGAATAGATCCTCCCATAGAAGGGCGATCGCTCGTCTTCCTCGCTCACATAGATATGGCGCCAATTGTAAAAAGGTTCTATTTCGTGCATAAATTACTTCGATTAAATGCCCGCGATATCTATTTAAATGCCCGCAGCATCTATGGCCTTTTTAACACTGCCCGATTTAAGCAATAACTCCCTGGCCCGTTCATAATCTGTCAGCCCGGTGTTGTCCATCAGCATCCTGGTCCCGCGGTCCACCAACTTGCTGTTCGTCAGCTGCATGTTTACCATCTTGTTACCCTCCACCCGACCGATGCGGATCATGACGGCCGTGGACAACATATTCAATACGAGCTTCTGTGCCGTACCGCTCTTCATCCGGGTACTGCCCGTTACGAACTCGGGCCCTACGACCACCTCGACGGGGTAATCGGCCTCGGCTGCAACCGGCGAACCTGGATTACAAACGATACAGCCGGTCGGAATATCTTTGCTCCGGCTTTCCTGCAACGCCCCGATCACATAAGGCGTTGTACCGCTGGCAGCAACACCTACTACAATATCCCTTTCCGAAATAGCGTACTGCACCAGATCCAGCCACCCCTGCCTCCCATCATCTTCTGCATTCTCAACCGGCCTGCGGAGAGCCGTTTCACCACCCGCTATGATTCCGATGATCAGGTCAAAAGGCATACCATAGGTAGGCGGGATCTCGCTGGCATCCAGCACCCCCAACCTCCCGCTGGTCCCCGCGCCAATATAGAACAGCCTGCCTCCCGCCAGCAGTTTGTCGGCGATAGCCGTAACCAGCCTTTCGATCTGCGGTATGGCTTTCCCCACAGCATCCGGCACCGTTTTGTCTTCCCGGTTGATACCGGCCAGTATCTCGTGTGTGCTCATCTTCTCGAGCCCATGATACTGGCTTTCCTCTTCTGTAACCTTTTCAAAAACCATACATTCTATTATTTTGACCCTGGTCTATCGATGATATTTGATCAGTCCGTCCATGGGTTTCTGCAGGATAATACCCAGCTCGAATTCATAGCTGCTGCACAGTTCCCTGACCACATCTTTGAACCCATAGGCTACCCCGCCTACAAAATGGATAGGCAATTTCCAGCTTTCCCGGTATTTACACAAATGCTGGAAGAAAAAATCATTCAACCCATCCTCGATGATATTTTCGATCATATAATGCCCCCTGTTCTCCATCAGGAAGAGACTAAACGACGCGAGGTAACGGTTTGGCAAAGACTTTTTGTACACATTTTCCAGTATCTCCTGCCTGTTCGTAACGTATTTGGCGTCGAACTTATACCTCAGCTCCTCGTCAAAAGTATTATAAAGATAGTATTGTAACACTTTTTTGCCCAGGTAGGCCCCGCTTCCCTCATCCCCCAGGACATAGCCAAGCCCGGGACTGTTTTTCGCTATCTTTTTTCCGTCAAAATAACAGGAAAAACTGCCTGTGCCCAGGTTACACACCATCCCCCTGGAAGATCCGCACAGCGCTATCGCTGCCCCCATAAGGTCATGGGTCACATGCGCCTTCACGCCCGGAAAGGCAAGCCGGAGCGCCTGTGCGACGATTTTCCGGTTCGCCGGACTTGCGCAGCCTGTTCCATAGTAATAGATTTCATCCACCGGCAGTTTTTTCAGCGCCGGCAACAACTCCTGGTCCAGCACCCGTCCAATCCCGGCCGCGTCGAGAAAATAAGGACTGATGCCCACGGTATCTACCCTTTTTTTCTTCCCGTTATGAAGAAGGCACCACTCACATTTCGTGGAGCCGCTGTCAGCGATTAATGTGTTCATGCCAATCGATTAGTTTATTTTCCGACAATCCTTACCTTTTCCTATAACCTGCCCCTCCCAACCGCGTGCGCCTTCGGCGCTTTTTCCCGCTAATGTCGGGCCAAACCGAGCGGCGTCCGCCGGTGGCGGGCGTCGCGAAGACAGGTGAACCGAAGGCGAAACCTGCGAACGAGCCCTTTCCTGTGGAAAGGGTGAAGTTCAGCGTAGCTCTGCCAATCGGGCTCCGCCCGATTTGGTGCAAGTTAAATATGATTGCTTAATTTGCAGCCTTCGGCATTTGCCGGAAGCGTAAAATTTCTGCTCGAATGAAAAAAATACAAGTCTGGCTACCCTTATTATTTGCGATAGTAATGATCGTCGGAATGGTTATCGGCTTTCGCCTAAGAGGAAATATCCGCCCCACCGGCTTCTTTAAAACCCGGAAACAGTCTACCGTACAAGAGGTGCTGGACCTGGTGAACAATTATTATGTAGATTCCGTTGCAATGGACAGCCTTGGCGACAACGCCATCGAAGGGATGCTATCCCATCTGGACCCCCATTCCTCCTTTATCCCAGCCGTCGACCTTTCCGAGATGAACGAGGACCTGCAGGGCAATTTTGAAGGCATCGGAATCGAATTCCAGATCTTCGACGATACCGTTAATGTAATGAATGTGCTCGCAGACGGCCCCAGCGATAAGGCTGGCCTCCGGGTAGGAGATAAGTTCATCAAAGTAGGCGATTCCCTGGTAGCCGGCAATGGCATCAGCAATGAAAAGATCCGCCGTATGCTGCGCGGGCCGGGAGCCAGCAAAGTGACCATCTCGCTGTTAAGGGCAGGCGACCCGGGCGGCCTCCGGCAGATCACGATCAGCCGCGGCATCATCCCCCTGCCTTCCGTGGACGTAGCCTATATGGTCAATAAAGAGATCGGCTATATCCGTATCAATCGATTCTCCGAGACCACCCACGCGGAATTCGCCCGGGCGATGATAAAATTGCAGGAGCAGGGCTTGCAGCGCCTGATCCTGGACTTGCGGGAGAATGGCGGCGGCATCTTGCAGGAGTCGATCGAGATCGCAGATGATTTCCTCGATGGCGACAAACTGATTGTCTATACCGTAGGGGTACACTCCCCAAAAGTGGAGTACCGCTGCCGGCGCGACGGCTTGTTCGAAAAAGGTAAACTGGTCCTCCTTACCGATGAAGGAACGGCCTCCGCCAGCGAGGTCCTGACCGGCGCCCTCCAGGACTGGGAACGGGCCACAGTCATCGGTAGAAGAACTTTTGGCAAAGGCCTGGTACAACAGCCTTTCGAACTCACCGATGGATCTTCCCTTCATCTTACCATCGCCCGGTATTATACCCCAACCGGGCGCAGCATCCAGAAACCCTATAACAACTCCGGACACGATGACTATAACGAGGAAGTCATGAAGCGCTTTCATGACGGGGAAGTCCTGCATGGCGACACCTCCACCCGACATGCCGGACTGGCCTTCAGGACACTCGGCCCGGAAAAAAGAACGGTCTATGGCGGCGGTGGGATCACCCCCGACGTCTTCGTCGGTTTCGATACCAGCACCCTGACCCGGAGCATTACCACCCTTTTTGTCGATGGCACCCTCCACCGGTTCATCTATAGCTATTATATCCAGCATTTGCCGGCTTTCCAGGTCTTCAAGGGACCTGCTGAGTTCCATGCGGAGTTTCATGACGATGAAAAAGTCTGGAATGCCCTGACCGCCTATGCCGTAAAAAAAGACAGCATTGACCTTCGCTCGATCCCGGCAAAAGAAAAAACGACCCTCCAGCATCGGATCAAAGCGCTGCTGGCCCAGCAGATCTGGCGCAACGAAGGCTATTATGAGGTCAGCAACGACTACGATCCGGCCTTTGCCAAAGCTCTCGAAGTTGTCGGCAAATAAAGCCGCCCCAAAGGCTCAGACCGTCTATAATAAAATAAAAAAAGGCCGGATTACCGCATCCGCGATGATCCGGCCCGATATTCCGGCCCTGCGCAAAAGGTTTATTACTTTTCTTCCTTGTCCAGCAATTCCTTCTTCTCGATCCGGTAGGAAGTGATCAGCCCAAGCCCTCCGCCGATGGCGATCAGCGCGAAATAAATGCTCACATTGGCGCCATTCACTTCTTCATCCCCCCCGCCATAACGGCTGACATAGTGGCCCACCTTATAAAGCAGGGTATTATCGAGCAGATACGCGACGAATAAACCCAACCCCGCCCCCACTAACAACAACCCCCACTTAAGGCTCCGGAAAGGGGCGGGTCTCGGTTTCTCTGGCTTGAAATGCGGGTCCAGCCCTTTCTCAACCATCGCCAACGTCTCGCGGTTACGCATATACCGGATGCCAAATAACAAGGCGCAGATGGCCAGGGTCATAATGATAAACCACAAAAAAACTAATTGATCGGGTCCCATACTATAATTTTTAACGTTTATTGATTTTCGGCCTTCTTATCCATCTGACTACTGCAGCAAGCCTGAGGTTACAGTGTCGGCCTTTTTACCCTATCTCTGACCCAGGTTGTTCCGGTCAGGTTACAGCCAAACCCCGATCCGGCACTGATTTATTTTTGTACCTTACTATGTAACCTGCCATAGCAAATGTAAGTCTTATAGTGGTGACATATATAGAACTCACTGATACAGAGATTATTAAAAGAGTCCTGCAAGGCGAACAGGCATTGTTCGCCCAATTGGTCCAACGGTATCAGCAATATGTGTTTACCCTGGTTGGCCGTTTCACCGCCAGCCGGGAAGATGCCGAAGAGATCAGCCAGGACATATTTGTCAAAGCTTATCGCTCGTTGGCGGATTTTAGAGGAGAGGCCAAATTCAGCACCTGGCTATATACTGTCGTCCGGACAAGCTGTATCACCTTTTTACGTAAAAAAAAGCTGGATACCACCTCGCTGGACAATGAAAGAACCTTCCTGCAACTGGAAAGCAAGGAGTCTGGCTTTAAAGCAAATATGATCGAACAGAAATCCAGGCACGCCATGGTAAATGCCGCCATCCAACTGTTGAGCCCCGATGATAGCCAGGTCCTTACCCTCTTTTATAAAGGAGAACAGACCCTGGAAGAGATCGGACGCATAATGGGCCTGGACCCCAATACGGTGAAAGTGAAATTGCATCGGGCGAGAAACCGCCTGAAAGAGAAGATGGAAAAACACTTTAGCTATGCGGTACAGGAATTACACGAGGATTAATCATTTAACACCCGGTTTGCAAAATGAACCGGAATTTTATACTTTCAATGCCAATCGCATGAACACGGAAGATACAAACCACGATACCCCCCACATTACCATGGAAGATCGGTTGTGGGACTATATCGACGGGCTTGGCAGCCCGGCCGAGCAGTCCGCGATAGAAGCGCTGATAGCCGCCAATCAGGAATGGCTCCGGAAATACCGGGAGTTGCTGGATGTACATCAATTGATGACCAGTTCCGAACTGGATACCCCACCGATGCGCTTCACAAAAAATGTGATGGAAGAAATCGCCCGCCATCACGTGGCTCCCGCTACAAAAAACTATATCAATAAGAATATCATCCGCAGTATCGGCGCCTTTTTCCTGAGCCTTATCGCCGGCCTGCTCATATACTGCCTCAGTCAGTTCAAATGGTCCGGCAGCAGCTCTTCCAGAATGGTTCCGTCTTATGATCTCGGTCTGGATAAATTCGACTACAGCAAAGTTTTCAGCAGCCTCCCGGTCATCCTGTTTATGCTCATCTCGGTTATCCTGGGACTCGTCTTGCTGGATCTCTACCTCCAGCGCAAAAAACAACAGGTCTCCTAGAAGACCTGCTAAATTACTTTTTTTGAAAAGGAATGCCTTTATTTCGGAAGTCCGGCTATCGCAATCATCTTCCGACCCTTATCAATTTTATCCTTAATAAGCTGTGGCGCAGTTTCGTACGTCGTATCCTTGAGATCTTTATTGATCCTGGTACGAGGCGCCTTCTTTCTTGCAGCCACTAAATCAAGTTTTACCACTTTCATGCCCCAAATATACCACTTTTCTTTATCAAAAAAGCCTCATAGTCCTTCCCTCTTTCAAAAACCTCCCATACGTCGTCGTAAAATCCATAAACTACAAAATCGATAGTTATTTCAGCTAAATTATTGGTTATCCCCATCCGGTAAAGCCTTGTCCTTGCCTTGGTGCTGCCGGCTGCATAAATGAAGCAATCGGGATGTTTTTCGAAAAAATCATAAGCCGTATGGGCAACAGTCGCCAAAACTTTTTGGCTGTCATTGTTATTGGTAACTCTCAGGTCATCTATCTCACCATTTGCGGCTACATTACCAAAAGCCAGATTATATGCTCCGGAACCATTTCCGAAAGGGACTATCTTTACTCGCTTCTTAACTCTCCCTTTCGGCCCCTCACTATAAAACTCCAACTCCAATAATGAAGCCGATGCTTCAACAGAGTATCTATCATGTCTCATCGCACAGACCTTTTATGTCACCATTTAATATACACCCTGATCGCCCTCATAATCCACCCTAATCCTTAAACTTTTTCTTCAGTGCCAGCAGCTTCGCCTGAAAATCATCCACCGGCTGTTCCTTCTTCGCTCCACCCCCTGCGCCTTTATCGACCGGCTTTTTACCAGCTCTGCCACCCGCATCCGGTCGCCCGGACGACTCCCTACCCACCGGCTTGCCTGATCCCAGCTTACCACCCGCCGCTTTCTGCCCCCCATCCGCCGGTCGTTGCCCGCCACCCGCCCGCTGCCCTCCGCCACCCTGCGCCGGCGCATTCCCCTTCATCGACAGCGATATCCGCTTCCGGGCAATATCCACTTCCACTACCGTCACCATCACCTTCTGCTGCAACTTCACCACCGTATTGGGATCGGATACATACGTATTGCTCAACTGGGAAATATGTACCAGCCCATCCTGCTTGACGCCAATATCGACGAATACCCCAAAATTGGTGATATTGGTGACAATTCCCGGGATCGTCATCCCCTGCTTCAGGTCTTCCATCGTCTTGACGGTTTCCTCAAAGCGGAATTCTTCTATCGCCTGGCGGGGATCACGACCCGGCTTCTCCAGTTCTTTCAGAATGTCGTCGATCGTAAATTCACCCACCGTTTCGGAAATGTATTTTTTCCGCACCACTTTTTTCCGCAGTTCCCCCTGCCCGATGAGATCGGCGACCGAACAGCTGAGATCCGAGGCCATCTCCTCGACAACATGATAACTCTCGGGATGCACAGCGCTATTGTCAAGCGGATTAGCCGCCTCACGAATACGCAAAAAACCCGCGCACTGCTCAAAAGTCTTAGGACCCATTAAGCTTACCTTTTTCACCTCTTCCCGGCTGGCAAAAGGACCATTCTTCAACCGGTATTCCACAATATTTTTTGCCATCGTAGCACTAAGCCCCGATACATAGGTCAGCAGATGCTTACTGGCGGTATTCAGGTCTACCCCGACATGGTTCACGCAGCTTTCCACCACGCGGTCTAATTCATCCTTGAGCTTGTTCTGATTCACATCATGCTGATATTGCCCCACCCCAATAGACTTGGGGTCGATCTTGACCAGTTCGCTCAGCGGGTCCAGCAGCCTCCGGCCAATGCTAACCGCCCCCCGCACCGTCACATCCTGGTCCGGAAATTCCTCCCGGGCAACCGCAGACGCGGAATAGATCGATGCCCCGCTTTCATTGACCATAAAAATGCTGACTTTTTTGCCAAAATCGATCCCCCTCACCAGTTGTTCCGTCTCCCGGCCGGCCGTCCCGTTACCCACACCGATGGCCTCGATATCATAACGGTCGACCAATTGCCTGAGCGAAGCGACGCTGGCCTGCGTCTCATTCTGCGGCGGATGCGGATAGATGGTGCTATTGTGAATAAAGTTGCCCTGCGCATCAAGGCAGACCAGCTTACAGCCGGTCCGAAAGCCCGGATCAAGGGCCAACACCCGCTTGGACCCTAACGGCGAAGCCAACAGCAATTGCCGTAAGTTCTCCGCAAAGACCCGGATGGCTTCCTCATCGGCCTTATTCTTGCTGACCAGACGGAATTCATTTTCAATGGACGATTTCAGCAGCCGGTCGAACGAGTCCTCAACGGCTTTTTTAACCTCCCCCGAACAAGCGCCGCCACCCTTTACAAAAATCTGCTCCAGATCATCCACCGCAGCCCGCTTTTCGATATCGATGTCCATGATGAGATATCCTTCTTTCTCCCCACGGCGGATCGCCAGTATCCGATGGGATGGACAAGCAGCCAGCGACTCGCTGAATTCAAAATAATCCCGGTATTTCTGCGCTTCTTCTTCTTCCTTTTTACCTGCCAGCACCTTTGAGCTGAGTGCGGCAGATTTCATAAACAATTGCCTCACTTTATTACGGGCCTGCTCATTTTCCGATATCCATTCGGCAATGATATCGCGTGCGCCCTGTAAAGCGTCTTTTACGTCCTTTACCTGTTCATTGATAAATTTTCCCGCTTCTTCTCCGGGATCGCCACTACCCTGTTCGAACAGCACTTTCGCCAACGGCTCCAACCCTTTCTCGATGGCCGTCGTAGCCCGGGTCTTACGCTTGGGCTTATACGGGAGGTAAATATCTTCCAGCTCCGTCGCATCGTAACAATTATCGATCCGCCCCTTTAGCTCCGGGCTCAGCTTACCCAATCCCTCAATGGTCTTTAATACCGTCTCCTTCCGCTTATCCAGCTCCGAAAAGTATTTGATCTGTTCTACCACATCGTTGATCTGCACTTCATCCATATTGCCCGTGGCTTCCTTTCGGTACCGGGCCATAAATGGAATGGTAGCCCCCTCTGCCTGCAAATCAAAAATATTATTGACCTGTTTGAGGCTAAAACTTAACTTTTCTGCAATCTTTCGTATATAAATCGGTTCCATGGTAACACCACTCCTTCCTGGACTGGGGAGCAAATGTAAAAATTCGCGGGAAAGAAAAAATTTTGATTTATCAACAGCCACTTTCATCGGTTCAAAAGCGCCTTCCACCGGTCCTGCCCGCTTTATACCCGCGGCAAAGGCTAAATTCTATACCTTTACGCCACAAGCATTCCCATATGGATATCAGAAACAACATTTTGGAAACAATTGGACATACTCCCCTGATCCGGCTGAACAAACTAACCAAAGACCTACCGTGTACCGTTCTCGCAAAAGTGGAATATTTCAACCCCGGAAATTCCATCAAGGACCGCATGGCCCTCAAAATGGTCGAAGTGGCCGAACAGGAAGGAAAACTGCAGCCCGGCGGCACTATCATCGAATGCACTTCCGGCAACACCGGCATGGGACTGGCCCTGGCAGCCGTCGTCAAAGGGTATAAATGTATTTTTACCACAACCGATAAACAATCCAAGGAAAAGATCGATATCCTGAAAGCCCTGGGCGCCGAGGTCATCGTCTGCCCGACCAATGTCGAGCCCAAAGATCCCCGCTCCTATTATTCCATCGCCCGCCGCCTCGCAAAAGAGATACCCAACTCTTTCCATGCCAACCAATACGACAATCTGGCCAACCGCCTCGCCCATTACGAAACGACCGGCCCGGAGATCTGGGAACAAACGGACGGGAAAGTCACCCACCTCGTCGTCGCCACCGGTACCGGCGGCACCGTCACTGGCACAGCCATGTTTCTGAAAGAAAAGAACCCCGCCATCCAGGTTTGGGCCATGGACCCCTTCGGCTCCCTGCTCACCAAATATTTCCGGACCGGCGAAATCGACATGAATGAAGTGCATCCTTATATCAGCGAAGGCATCGGAGAAGACTTCGTACCCCAGAACTACGATATGAAATTCGTCGACGCTTTCCAGCAAGTGAGCGACAAGGACGCCGCCGTAATGGCCCGGCGTATTGCCCGGGAAGAAGGACTATTTTGCGGCTATAGCGCAGGCACCGCCGTACAGGGATTGATGCAGTTGAAAGACCTGCTCAAAAAAGATGACCTGGTGGTCGTCATCTTCCACGATCATGGCAGCCGCTATGTGGGTAAGATCTATAACGATCAATGGATGATGGAAAGAGGATTTATGGATGTCAAGACTTTCAAGGATATCGTAGCCGGCCGCGGCGCTAAACGCCTGATCACCGCCGGCGCGGATCAGACAGTTACGGAAGCTTTCGAACTGATGCAAAAATATCACATCGAAAATCTTCCCGTCCTAAAAGAAGGAGAATTGATCGGCGCCATCAGCGAAAGCGGTCTCTTCTCCCGGATGATGACCGGCAACGGCGATCTTAAAGGAAAAACGATCCGGGAAGTGTTGGAAAAGCCCTATCCCATCGTTTCCTTCGATACCCCCCTCGAAAGGCTCAGCAGCCTGATCAGCCGGGAAAACGGCGCCGTGCTGGGCAAAGACGACAGCGGCAACTATCACATCGTCACCAAATACGATGTCATACAGGCACTTGGAGCATAATCATCGTAGTTTTACCAATTTTCACACCGCAAGTTCACTATCGTATTATGTGATGATTACGTTATCACTAGTAAAAGATGAAGCCGATAAATAAAGCAAAACCTCTATTGGTTAATCGATTTTAACAAATTATTTTTGATTCAGAAGTTGATTGATAGCATCAATCACCAATATCCGGAAAAAACCAAAACCTAGTCCTAAATCCAATTATCCGTAAAAAACCGGATTCAATATCCAAAGAAATTCCATAGCAAGATCCAATATCAGTCAACTTCTACTTTTTTAAACGGCATATTCCAATTAACCTGTGGAGCCCTAATCCATAATCCTGAATAATCGACAGTATTTCAAAATCCAAAATCCTGAAGAACCCGAAAAGCAGTCCAATCCTATCATTAAACCACTGCTTTGATCGCGGTACCCTCCTGCTAAATTGATCAAGCACCGTAAATTTAGCAGGAGGCCTTCATCGGAGACAAAAACCAACCCGCCCCCGGCCTCTCTCCCGAATAACTTATCTTGCAGCTCTAATTTTCCTCCATGCCGTCTTTTACCGACCAGTTGGGAAGGATAGTCACTCTCAACCATCCCCCCACCCGGATCATTTCACTGGTCCCATCCCAAACAGAATTGCTCTATAGCCTGGGAGTAAATGTAGTCGGTATCACCAAATTTTGCGTGCATCCCGAAAACTGGTTTTTCCGCGAAAAACCACGCATTGGCGGAACCAAAGACATTCACCCGGAAAAAATTGCCGCCCTTCAACCGGACCTCATCATCGCCAACAAGGAAGAAAATGACCGTGAGCAGATCGAGTCACTGGCTGCCAGTTACCCTGTATGGGTCAGCGACATAAAAACCCTGGCCGATGCCCTCGCCATGATCCGCGCCGTCGGAGAATTGGTCGGCCGCTCTCTGCAAGGACAGGCCCTGGCCGCCCAAATCCAAAACAAATTCGATGGACTCTCCTTGACTCCCGCTCACTCCCCACACACGGCCTATTTGATCTGGCGCAATCCTTATATGGCCGCCGGAAGCGACACCTTCATCGACGATATGCTCCGACGCTGCGGCCTCTCCAACGTCTTCGCCGGCCAGGACCGCTACCCTGTCACAAACCCATCCGTCCTGGCCGCATCCGGCTGCGAACTCGTCCTGCTATCCTCAGAACCCTACCCCTTCCGGGGCAAACACATGGAAGAACTGCAATCCCTTCTCCCCAACGCCACCATCCGGCTGGTCGACGGCGAACTCTTCAGCTGGTACGGCAGCCGCCTCCTGCTCGCCCCCGCCTATTTTCAGGATCTCATCCGCAATTTGACCCCGCTTTTGAAATCCCGTGAATAACCACCTCGCTGCGGCAAAAGCTGGTGGACAGCGAATGTGCAGTAAAATTGCAGTGCAAATTCCTAGCTTCATCCTATGGATATCAAAAACAATATTCTGGAAACGATCGGCCACACGCCGCTCATCCGGCTCAACAAGCTGACAAAGGACCTTCCCTGCACTGTCCTTGCCAAGGTGGAGTATTTCAACCCCGGCAATTCGGCAAAAGACCGCATAGCGTTAAAGATGGTTGAAGTCGCTGAAAAGGAAGGAAAATTAAGACCGGGCGGCACGATCATCGAGTGTACCTCGGGCAACACCGGTATGGGGCTCGCCCTCGCAGCGGTCGTCAAAGGCTATAAATGCATCTTCACAACCACCGATAAACAGTCGAAAGAAAAGATCGATAACCTAAAAGCCCTGGGCGCCGAGGTCATCGTGTGCCCGACCAACGTAGAGCCCGAAGACCCCCGGTCCTATTACTCCATAGCGCGGAGGCTCGCAAAGGAGATCCCCAATTCTTTCCACGCCAACCAATACGACAACCTGGCCAACCGTCTTGCGCATTACGAGACCACCGGGCCCGAGATCTGGGAGCAAACGGACGGCAAGGTCACCCATCTTGTCGTGGCCACCGGTACGGGCGGCACTATCACCGGAACGGCCATGTACCTGAAAGAAAAAAAACCCGCTACCCAGGTCTGGGCCATAGACCCTTACGGCTCCCTGCTTACAAAATATTTCCGCACGGGCGAGATCGACATGAACGAATTGCACCCTTACGTCACCCAGGGCATCGGTCAGGACTTCGTGCCACAGAACTATGACATGAAATATATCGATGCCTTCGAACAGGCAACGGACAAGGACTCAGCCCTCATGACGCGCCGGATCGCAAGGGAAGAAGGCCTTTTCTGCGGCTATAGCGCTGGGGCCGCCATCCAGGGTCTCCTGCAGCTCGGCCATCTCCTGAAAAAAGACCATCTCGTCGTGGTCATCCTCCACGACCATGGCAGCCGCTATGTCGGGAAATTGTATAATGACCAGTGGATGATGGAAAGGGGATTCCTGGATGTCAAAACTTTTAAGGATATCTTCGCCGCCCGCGGCCCCAAAGAGCTGATGGCCGTCAGCCCTGACAGTACAGTGGTGTAAACTTTTCAATAAATTTTTCTCCTGCAACGAATTTAAAATTCCTGTGTACTTTTTCCTTGCTGGGAAGAACCACAGCTCTTATACCGGCGCCTTTTGCAGATGGCCACTAATTAAAGTACCTTTGAGGGACTCAAACCAAGGCAAAATAAAAATCAAGCCGGCACATGCAGTTCAGCGATCCCCTTTCATTTTCACCCGGCGCATCGCCCGACGACAATAAACCGTCCCGGAAAAAACCCATCTTCCCCGTAACCGATCCCCTGCGCAATTACCTCAAACACCACGGCCGCGAAGTAAAGCTCCCCGTTTCCTACCGCGACCTCCAGCAGCATATCACCTATTCGGTCCCCCTGAAAGACAAACACCAGCAGGATACCCTGTGGGAAACCGCCCTTTATGATATGCGTCACTGGGACTTTATCCGGGATGGACTGGTGCAGATGTATGCTATTCTTAAAACGGAAGGTGACCTCAGCTATACGAAACACCTGGATGTAGCCCGGATCGACTATTGCAGCTTTGCCAATTCCAACCCCTTCCGCATCCGCATCGTCAATAAGTTCAACGATAACTACGATCACTATTATATCAAACAGGCCGATGCCTCCAGGATCTATGGCCTGGAACTGGAACACCTGCTGTCCCCAAACCGCATCACCTATTTCACCCATTTAAATACACTGGTCGAAGAACATATTCCCGGCATCCCCGGCGACCTGTTCATCAAAAACTTCGCAAACGACCCCCAGACCAATAAGATCCGGCTATCCAAGGAATTCGTCAAATTCAACGAACGCTGTTTTGTCCGTCTGCTGGGAGACATGCGCGCCTATAATTTTGTCGTCGATATCACCCCGGATATCGAAGACTATCAATACCGGATCCGGGCCATCGATTTCGATCAGCAATCCTACGAAGGCCGAAAGAACCTCTATATCCCGCAATTCTTTAAAGAAAACCGTCCCTTCGTCGAACTTTGCATCAAACACCTTAACAAGGATTCCATCGAGCAATACCAGACCGAAGAACGCACGATGATGGCCTTCCGCGTCGCCTCCTCCCGCTTTCGGCTGATGGAATTGCTGAACATCATGTCCCGCAACCCCGACCTCTCCACGCCCGAAAAACTGCTCCAACTCAAAACGGAACTGGCCGAAACCTTTAAAAACCCGGCCTTTCTAAAATGCCGCTCCATGGGTCAGGTAGTAAAAAGACAGCTCAAACAGACCTTGCAGAAAAATCTCTCCCTCCTGCAAAAAAACCTGAGCAAATTCGAAGATTAAGCTTCCGTACCTTATCTTCGCGCCATGAAAAAATACCAGCCCGGAGTGTTGTTCGGTGATGAATTGGAAGCCCTTTATAAAGATGCTAAAGACAATCAATTCGCACTGCCCGCCGTTAACACAATCGGCACTAATACCATCAATGCCGTGCTCGAAACAGCAGCAAAAGTCAACTCTCCCGTCATCATCCAGTTCTCCAACGGCGGTGCCCAGTTCATCGCCGGCAAAGGCATGCCCAACGATCAGCTTCAGGGTAATATCTCCGGCGGTATTTCCGGCGCCCTGCATATCCATAATGTGGCAAAATATTATGGCGTCCCTGTCATATTACATACAGATCATGCCTCCAAAAAATGGCTTCCCTGGGTCAGCGGGCTGATCGATGCCGGAGAGCAGTTCTTCAAAGAAAAGAAACAGCCTCTTTTCAGCTCTCATATGCTGGATCTGTCGGAAGAACCCATCGAAGAAAATATCCATACCTCTGTCGAATTCTTTAAACGCATAAAGCCCCTGGGCATGGCTATCGAAATAGAGCTGGGCGTTACCGGCGGAGAAGAAGATGGAGTCGACAACAGCGGCGTAGAAAATCATAAGTTATATACGCAACCGGAAGACGTAGCATACGCTTATACCGAACTTGGCAAAGTGGGAAGATTGTTCAGCGTAGCCGCCGCCTTCGGAAATGTCCATGGCGTATACAGCCCCGGTAACGTAGAACTACGCCCTATCATCTTAAAAAATAGCCAGGATCATATCGAAAAGAAATGGAAGACCGGCCCCAAACCCGTCTATTTCGTTTTCCACGGCGGCAGCGGCAGCCCCCAACACCAGATCCGCGAAGCCATCGGCTACGGCGCCATCAAAATGAATATCGATACCGACCTCCAATGGGCTTTCTGGGAAGGTATCCAACAGTTTTATAAAAAGAACGAAGCCTATCTGCAAGGTCAGCTCGGCAACCCCGAAGGCCCGGCCAAGCCAAACAAAAAACACTATGACCCCCGCGTCTGGTTGCGCAAGGCCGAAGAAAGCTTCAGCAAACGCCTCGAAATCGCCTTCGAAGACTTGAACTGCGTCAACCGCAACGGATAAAAAAATCGCTAACTTGCAAGACAATAAAGCGAATTACCATGGCCTCCAAAAAAATTCTCGATCTCCTCGGCGACAAAGCATCTTCCCTGCTCGACCACAAACCAGTCATTGATAAATCTACCATCAGCGCCTTTCCCTCTCCAAACCACGTAGAAGAGATCTGGATCAATTCCGGCCGTAATAACCATGTATTGAGAAGCCTCCAGACCCTGATCGGCCATGGCAGGCTGGCCGACACCGGCTATCTGTCCATTTTCCCCGTCGACCAGGGTATCGAGCACAGCGCCGGCGCCTCCTTCGCCCCCAATCCTATGTATTTCGACCCGGAGAATATCATAAAACTGGCCGTAGAAGCAGGCTGTAACGCAGTGGCTTCCACCTTCGGCGTGCTGGATATCATGAGCCGTAAATACGCCCATCGTATCCCCTTCATCGTCAAGCTCAACCATAACGAATTCCTCAGCCTGCCCAACCGCTATGATCAGACCATGTTCGGCACCGTTAAAACGGCCTGGAATATGGGCGCCGTTGCCGTCGGCGCAACAGTATACTGGGGCAGCGCCGAAAGCGACCGCCAGCTAAAGGAAGTCTCCGAGGCCTTCGAAGTGGCCCATGAACTGGGCATGGCCACGATCCTCTGGTGCTATACCCGCAACGCAGGTTTTAAAGTAGATGGCGTGGACTATCATACCTCAGCCGACTTCACCGGCCAGGCCAACCACCTCGGCGTCACCCTCCGGGCCGATATCATCAAACAAAAATTACCAACCAATAACGGCGGCTATCTCGCCACCAAACATGGCAAGACCTCGCCGCTGGTCTACTCCAGGCTGACCCATCCCGACAATCACCCGATCGACCTCACGCGTTACCAACTGATCAATTGCTACAATGGTCGCGTTGGCCTCATCAACAGCGGCGGCGAAAGCAAAGGCGCTTCCGATATGGCCGATGCCGTCTTCACTGCCGTCGTCAATAAACGCGCCGGCGGTATGGGCCTCATCCTGGGTCGCAAGGCCTTCCAGCGCCCCTTCGACGAAGGAGTGGAGATGATACGCACCATCCAGGACGTATACCTGGATAAGGATATCACTATCGCCTGACCCGACTGGCACGCCGATACCTGACCCGACTGGCACGCCGAAAAAAATAAGCGCAAGCCCGTCAAAACGCCTCACCCAAACTAAAGTAAATGGCCCAGTATCCTTTGCTTGCCGCAAAGTCGGTCCCCAAGTTCGTGCCCGAATGTTTGTTGAACTTAATTCGCAGACCTGCTCCGGCAGCGGCATGGAGATATGCAAAATTGTTGGTGACCGGTTGCGTTACCGAGTTCATATTGGCAAATACTACAAATCCCAGCAGTTCATCATGGGTTATCGACCGCCTGTATTCAGTCTCAAAGTCAAACAGCGTGCGGCCTGTGTACCGACTTGGATAAAACCCCCGTCCGCTCCGCTGGTTTTCGTCCCAGGTGATTGCCGGCAGGTCGAGATAAGGAGAGTTGGTGCCCAACGTCGTCCACAAATAGGACCAGAAAGCCAGTACATTCTGATGTCTTTCATTGAAGCTGATGTATTTCCTCGCATCCAGATAAAGCGAGTACCAATTGTCATCACTTCCAAGCAGTTTCGGATTGACACGGAAGACGACATTATAGTACCAGCCCGGAAGGGGGTTGAGCGAGTTATTGCGGGTATCATATAAGAGATTAAGCGTTAGCCCGCTCGAAAATGAATTTCCATGATTGCTTGTACCATATCTATAGCCGGTGAACTTCGTCAGGTTTATGCTGTCGACATCCGGCCGGATATTGATATGATAGTCGAGGTTATAGCCTATCCCGGCAAACAGAAAAGGTTTCTTGGCAATGCTTTTCAACGCATTCTGATAAAAACGGACATAAGTATACCGCATCAGTATCTTATTGCTCGGTGCCGTGTTCCCACCCAGGCCCCAGGTATACTGGGGATAAACGGTCAGCCGGTAATCCCCGCTAAAGTTCCATTTGTTGTTGGGTGACCAGATATTCGAGCGGAAAGGCATGTTGAACTCACCTTTCAGATTGGTACTGGGCGAAAAAGTGACGTTGGAGAGAAAGGTGGTCTTCGGATTACCAAGATTGAAGGCCGCCGTCGTGGCGGTGATCAGCGCCTCGCCCCCACCCGGTACGGAAGTTCCCAGGGGCACGATCGAATAATAGACCCTTCTACCATCCACCTTGGGTGGTTTTTTGAGATGAATATGGCTGACCTTCAGCAGGATGCCGATAATATCCCGCTGGCCTGTCGTGTCCTCGACAAGCTTATCGGGTGGGACCAGCGTTCCCGCCGGGTTCTGGGCCAGCACCGAAAATGACCAAAAGCAGCAAAGCAGGACGGCGAAAACTTTGGGCATAGATACAAGGATACCAATATTGTGCTACTTTCCCATAATGAATAATCTAGCCCCCCTGGGCCATAGAGCCCTGCTTATATGTTGCTTTTTTGCTACAATTCTGAATACCGTGATTGCCCAGCAATTCCCAACTACCTCGCGGAAAGCAACCATCCAACTGCTCACTACCGGCCCCCATAGCTCGCTTCGTGGACTCAGCGCCGTCGATGATAAGATCGTTTGGGTCAGCGGCAGCAGGGGAACTGTAGGCAAATCTCTCGACGGCGGCGCAACCTGGACCTGGATGACCATCCCCGGCTACGAAAAACGCGATTTCCGCGATATCGAAGCCTTTGATGCAAAAACGGCCGTCATAATGGCGATCGACACCCCCGCCCATATCCTTAAAACCACCGACGGCGGCAAAAGCTGGAAGCTGGTCTATGAAAACACGACCCCGGGGATGTTCCTCGATGCCATGGAATTTTGGAATATCAACAGTGGCATTGTAGTCGGCGACCCGGTGAACGGAAGATTCTTTATTGCCCGCAGCTTTGACGGCGGTGACAGCTGGCACGATATTCCCTTCCTTGAACTGCCAAAAGCCGACTCCGGAGAAGGCTGCTTTGCCTCCAGCGGCACCAATGTCCGCAACCTTGACCGGGACGAAGCCTGCTTCGTCAGCGGCGGCCCTGATTCCCGGCTTTTTATCCGTGACAAGGCAATCGACCTGCCCATCCTGCAAGGGACCACCACCACAGGCGCCAATTCCATCGCCGTAAAAGATCACAAAACCCTCCACGGCGGCCAGCACCTCATCGTCGTCGGCGGCGATTTCTCAAAAGACACCCTGCAGGAAAAGAACTGCTTTCTCACCAACGATGGCGGCAAAACCTGGATCAGGCCTACAACTCCGCCCCATGGATACCGAAGCTGCGTCGAATATATCTCCGGTAATAATGTCCTCTGCTGCGGCACCTCGGGAGTAGATATTTCCTATGACAACGGCATGAATTGGCAACTCATCACACCAACCGGCTTCCACGTCTGCCGCGTGGCCAAAAAAGGCAAAACCGTATTCCTTGCCGGCTCCGGCGGCCGTATAGCGAAACTCGTTTTGCCATAAAGAAACATTTGTTTCTTTAAAAGGAAACTTCTACCTTTGTAGAAACCTGCCTTATGGAAAAGAAATTTGAAGTCGAATTTCTTCAGGACGCAGTGAGATTCATGAACGGCTTAGACAAAAAATCACGGGCAAAGATATATTACAATATCCGCAAGGCTCAAATCACCAATGATCCTGAACTTTTTAAAAAATTAACGGCTACTATCTGGGAATTTAGGACTCTTTACAACCAAACCTATTATAGACTTTTTGCATTTTGGGATAAAACCGAAGGTAAAAATACAATGGTTTTAGCAACTCACGGGTTGGTAAAGAAAACAGGAAAGACGCCCAAAACCGACCTCGAAAAAGCGGAGCATATCCGAAAACAATACTTTGCACAAAAATAACCTGCTCATATGCCAACAAAAAAACTAAAATCCGTCCCACTCGACGCAATGATGGACAAGCATATCGGCAAACTCGGCACTCCCGCCAGAGAGACTTTCGAACACGCACTTACGCTTGACCTGCTCGGATATGCGATTAAAGAAGCGAGACTTTATCATAACCTTACCCAGGAGCAACTGGGTAAACTTATCGGCGTTCAAAAAGCCCAGATTTCTAAATTGGAAAATAATTTTACAAATGCCCGATTCGACACCGTCATAAAAGTTTTCAATGCCTTACACGCGAAGGTTAAATTCAATGTACAGCTTCCCAAAAAAAAGCTGGTGCTCGCATAAAATCATCTCTCGTAGCCGAAACTTACCCTAATTCAACCCCCTGAAATCCACCGGCACCAGCTTGCTCACACCCGGCTCCTGCATCGTCACCCCATAGATCACATCCACCGTACTCATCGTCATCTTATTATGGGTAACGATGATGAACTGCGAATTCTCGCTGAACTGCCGGATCATATTGGTGAACTTGCCGACATTCGCATCATCCAGCGGCGCATCCACTTCATCGAGGATACAAAACGGCGCCGGTTTGATCAGATAGATGGAGAACAACAGCGCCGTGGCCGTCAAAGTCTTCTCCCCACCACTAAGCTGGCTGATCGAAGAAGGTCGCTTGCCCTTTGGCTTCGCTACAATATCGATCCCCGTCTCCGCCAGGTTCTCTGGATTTTCCAACACCATATCCGCCGTATCCTCCTCGGTGAACAATGACTTGAAAACCCGCTGAAAGTTCTCCCGCACCCGGTTGAAAGTGTCAAGGAATTGCTGGTTGGCTGTCGCCTCCACCTCCTGTATTGTCTGTAGCAGGCTGTCCTTGGCGCCTACCAGGTCGTTTTTCTGCTCCAGGATAAACTCATACCGCTTCTTCATCTCCTGGAAGGCTTCGATAGCCGTAGGGTTGACTTCACCCAGGTTCTCCAGTCGCTTCTTCATTTTATCCGACTTCTCCTGCAGTTCTTCGACCGGTGTATCGCCCGCCCGCGGCTGATCGATTATATCGTCCAGATTGATCCGGAACTCTACGTTTAAACGCTCTTTCATCCCCGCCAGCTGCAGCTTCAACTCATTAAGCCGGTCCTTGATGCCACCCAGCAACTGTTCGATCTGCTCCTTTTCCTTTACCTTATGCCGCAGCTCGGTCTCCTTTTCTCCCAACGCATTGCGCAGGTTATAATATGCCTGGTCGGCTTCATTCAACCGCCGTTCCTCTTCCTCTTTTTTCCGTAGCATTTCCACCAGTATGCCTTCTGAATTACCCAGCACCTCCCCGCTCTCCGCAATATTCTCATGGGTTTGCTTCAGCTGCGAAGCATTCACTTCGATCTGGTTACGCAGATCGGTGAGCTGGCGGCTCTTGAATTCCAACTCTTGCTTCAATCCATTGATACGGCTATGCTGACGCGTTACCTGCAGGTTGAACTCATTGTAGCCTTCCGAAGCGCCATTGTAGGCTACTTCCGCACTGCGGTAGTCACCCTCCGCCACCTGCGCCTTTTCTTTCAGCTCCCCTACCACCCGTACAAGCTCGGTCCACGCATTACGGGTATCCTCGATGTTTGCAATCGTCTCTTCCAGGTTGAGCTGCAGCTCTTCCAGCCTTCCCTGGGAGGAATGTTGCTGGGCATGAAGGTTCTCGATTTTATTTTGCAGCGAAAAGACAAAATTTGTCAGGCGGTTGCTGTCTTCCTGTGTCTGACGGATGGCCTGTTCCTTCAGCTGTTCGTTATAACCGATCACCTCGTTATGCTTCTCCTGGATAGCCGACTTCAGACCGCCTGCAACGGTTTGATGCTTGCGGATCTCTTCCTTTAGCTTCTCCATATTCTTGGCCCGCCCGATCTTTTTACCCTCGAACAACCCTACACTACCACCGGTCAGCGAATATTTTCCCTTTACATATTTACCGCTTTTCTCCAGCACAATGAAGCCATTGCTGTTCTCCAGGGCCTGCTCGTTCTCCGCAATAAAAACATTCCCCAACAGATGCTCTGCCAGCCGGCGATAATTTTCATCCACTTCGATCACCTGCATAGCCGGGATCATACCTTCCCCGACATGCTCTTCAGCCACCGGTAGCCCCGTTATCCTGTCCAGGAGGAAGAAATTCGCTTTCCCTTTTTTATTATCGTCCAACAGGTGTACCGCCTGCATGCCTTCCTGCAGATTATTCACCACATAATAGTTCAGATAGGGCTCCAGCACATTTTCCACCGCCGCCCTGAATTCCTCCCTGACATAGATGATATCCGAAAGGATCGGCGCATGCTGGTTCCAGGCTGGGTTCTTGTGAAGGAATTTGATGCTTTCCGGGTAACCCTCCATGGAGTCGACCAGGCTCTTTAGCAGGTCATGCTCATTATTCCTGGCATCCAGCTTCCGGCTTTCATCCGCCAGCTGCTGACGAAGAACCTCCAGTTGCCCCTGCGCCTGAAGTATATTTTCTTTCGTCCGCTCGTGATGCTCCTGTAACTGCTTTAGCGAAACCTGTTTGGATTCCAGCTCCTGCTCCTTAAGCCCATGCTCTTCCTCCAGCTGCCTGAGCTGGCTTTGCCGTACCATCCTCTCCTCTTCCAACTGCCGGATACCTCTTTGCAGGTTCTGGATCGAGGTATCGGCTACAGCAACCTTTTTTTCCGCCTCGAACTGATCACGCTGGATCTGCGCGTTTTCCCGACGCAAAGCATCCACCGACACTCTCTTTTCATCAAAAACCCGGCGCGTTTCATCCACCGAATCTTTCAGGGATTCCAGCTGCTCCTGCAAACCGGAGAGCTTATTCTCTTCTTCCATCACCTGCTGCCGGGTAAAAACGATACTCTCTTCCAGCCCACTGAGCTGCCCCCCGCCTTTTGACAGGAACTCCTGAAGGCTTTCTTCCTTTTCCTTAAGAAAGTTTAGTCGCTGGGAAGCGAGGTTCTTTTCATTTTCTTTCGTGCGTAAAGACTCCAGCAGATCGTTAAAAATGTGCTGCATCGATTGCAATGCCCGCTCCTTTTCGATAAATCCCAGCTTTTCCTGCTCGAGACCCGCATCTTCCGTGGCTATAACCGCTTCCAGCCTGACCTTCCTGTCCGTTTCCGTCTCCGCTTGCTCGTTCAGCTCACGGTAGGTCAGGTTGAATCCTTCCAGGGCTGCTTTGGCTAACTCGATGCTCAGCTCCCGGTATTCCTTCTTGATCTCGTAATATTTCTCGGCTTTTTTTGCCTGGTTCTCGAGGCTTTTTAACTGGTTGTTGATCTCAAACAAGAGGTCCTCGATCCGCGCCAGATCCTGCTCGGTGGCATCCAGCTTCTGGCGGGCCTCCTTTTTCCTGGTCTTGTAGATGGTGACGCCCGCAGCCTGTTCCAGCATCCGGCGACGGCTGTTATCCTTGTCCTTGATAATATCGTCTACCATCCCCAACTCGATAATGGCATAGCTGTCGGTGCTCACCCCGGTATCCATAAAAAGGTTCTGGATATCCTTCAGCCGGCAGGAAACATCATTCAACCGGTACTCACTCTCACCACTTTTGTAAAACTTACGCGTGACGGTGACCGTGCTGAATTCCGTTGGCAGCAGGTTCTTGGTATTTTCAAACGTGAGGCTCACCTCCGCCAGACCGGAAGCAGAACGGGTCCTGCTGCCATTGAACACCAGGCTTTCCAGGTTCTCCGACCGGAGATGGCTGATCTTTTGCTCCCCGATTACCCACCGGATACTGTCGATAATATTGCTCTTCCCGCACCCATTCGGGCCGATGATACCCGTAATGCCCTCATCAAAGCTGATATGGGTCTTATCGGCAAAACTCTTAAACCCCTTTATTTCCAGACTCTTTAATCGCACTATAAAAATATTTAATTTCGACCCCCCAGTTTGGGTAAACGACAAACCTACATTAAAATAGGTAATTCCTTCCGAAAATGATCCCCGTGAAAAATGGCTTGTTGAAAACTCGTTAATAACAATATTCGAGACAATTTTATATATTTACCATTCTATTGCGCTTAGCAGACCAAAACGATCATACTATGACTAATTTCGTTGTTCCTATCGATTTTTCCGAAGCGTCAAAAAATGCAGCCAGATATGCTGCCCACATCGCCAATGGTGTGTCGGACGCCCATCTCTTCCTTTACAATGTCTTCCAATCTCTCGAATATGGTTCTGACAGCAGCCCGCTGGGTACCGACGAAGAGGAAGACGCCAGCCGAAAAACGCTCGTCGAGATAGCCCTGGAAAGTGTCCGCACAGAATTGGCCGCTATCAGCGGCGTCAGGATCAGCATCGTAGCGGAGCAGAGCAATCGCTTCCTCGATAGCCTGGAATCCTATGTCCTGAACAATGAGATGGACTTCATTGTCATGGGAACAACAGGTTCTACACGCCTGGGAGAAATGTTGATGGGCGGCAATACCCTGAATATCGTCAAAAGACGCATTGTTCCGGTTATCATCGTTCCGCCGGATGCAGTTTCCGTTTCAGCCAGGAACATCCTGCTGCTCACCGATTTCAAGGATACGGACTATACTGTTCCCATCGGATCCGTCAAAACAGTGCTCAATCTCTTTAAACCGCGTTTGCATATTGTCAACGTGGACCACGAGCACTACGTCCAGATCACCGATGCATATAAGGCGGAACAGAATAAACTGGAGGCCAGCCTCGCAGACTTCAAGCCCGAATTCTATTTTATCCGCTTGTTCGATTTCATGGATGCCATCAACCAGTTCGTAGCCGATAACGATATCGATCTGATCCTGACCTTCCCGCGTAAACACTCCTTCCTGTCGAATGTATTCAAGACCACGAATACGGTCAAACTGGCCTATCATAGCCATGTACCGATCGTAGCGATCACGGGCTAGGGTATGGAGCTGAACGCGGGATACCGGGACGAACGCTATAGCGACGGCAACACCGGCTGGGAGATGCAACAGGTCTCTCCTCCCCTGCAAGCTTATTTCGCGCAGTTAAGGGATAAAACCTGTTCCATCCTAATTCCCGGCTGCGGTAACGCCTGTCCGGGCAATATGACCTCATCGTCGAACAGACCTTCTTCTGCGCGCCGGACCCATCCCTGCGCAGCCGCCATGTCACCTAATTGCACCTTTTCGAAGTTGCATATACAACCTCGAAAAATCCCGAAAAGGACATATGCCGCCGCGCGTTCCGCTCACTTGCCTTCATCCCCTTCGTTTGGCCGGGGCTCAGTAGACATAGCCGCTGCTCCGCTACAGAACTTCGCCCCCTGCCACAGGCAAGGGGCCTCTTTCGTTGCCGCTGCTCCGCTGCGCCTGCTAACGCAGGCTAACCGGGGCCCATGTCTGCTCCGCTCCTTCGGCGCTGACGCGCCTGCGGAGCTTCGCGACCGCCGTCCCGGCGGTCAAGCCGGCTCCTGCTGACTCAAACAATGAAAACTCCCCAGCCCCCAGATTATATCCGTGGAATCGATACCAACCACCTGCCGCCCGGGAAAGCATTCCTGCAGTATCCCCAGCGCCCGCCCATCCCGCTCACTCCGGAATGTCGGCACGATCACCGACGCATTGGCAATATAAAAATTTGCATAGCTGGCCGGCAACCGCTGATCCTCAAAGATCACTGTCTCCGGCATCGGCAACTCGATAATATTTAACTGCTTGCCGTTGAGTAACCGCATCCGCGAAAGGACTGCCAGATTATCCTGCAACAATTGATAATTCTCATCCCGTTTATTCTCCTCGATCACCGTCACGACCGTATCCTCATTGATAAAACGTACCGTATCATCGATATGCCCATCCGTATCATCTCCCACAATACCTTCCTGCACCCACAATATCTGCTCCACCCCATAATAATCCCGCAGGTATCCTTCTATCTGATCCCTGTCCAGCCCGGGATTCCGGTTGGGATTCAGCAGACAGCAGGTCGACGTGATCAACGTACCCGCGCCATTGAAATCCACAGAACCACCCTCCATGATAATGCCCGGATGATAGACAGGCAGGTTCAATGCCTTGCCGATCAGCGTAGGGATCACATCGTCCAGATCGAAAGGCGGATATTTATTGCCCCAGGCGTTGTAGTTCCAGTCCACAATGACCTTCTTCCGCTCCGCAGCCGGATTGATCAGAAAAGCCGGACCATGATCGCGGCACCAGGCATCATTGGTTGGATGAAAAAAACAGCGCACTTTGGCCATATCCACACCCGCCAGCTCCAGATGGCCGGTGACCGACGCCGCCATAGCAGCATCTTTCACGTTAATACACACTTCCTCCCCCTTGGTCAGCTCGTGGACGAAGCGGCTGTAGAAAGGATAGATCGTGTGGATCTTGCCCGGCCAGGAAGCCTCTTTGTGGGGCCAGCTCAGCCAGGTAGCCCGATGGCGGTCAAATTCGGCGGGAAAATAATACCCTGCTTGTCTGGGTGTCATCATATCCTTAGTCTCCATCGATATATCTCTTCGTGATTGGCTGATAAGAGTCGATCCGCCGGTCCCGCATAAAAGGCCAGTGCGTCCGGTAACGATCCGTCGCCGCCGTATCTATCTCCACTACAACCGTCTGCTCTGTGTCATGGTCAGCCTGATGCAGCACCGTGCCAAAAGGATTGGCTACAAAAGACCCACCCCAGAATTTCATTAGTCCGTTCTGCTCGAACCCTACGCGGTTGACACTTACCACATGTACCCCATTGGCCACCGCATGACTCCGTTGTATGGTCTGCCAGGCATTGTACTGTTCGGTATTGGTTGCCGCATCCTGACTGGTCGCCCAGCCAATAGCCGTAGGATAGAAAAGGATTTCCGCCCCCATCAGCGCCGTGATCCGCGCCGCCTCGGGATACCACTGATCCCAGCAGATCAATACCCCGATCGTCGCATACCGGGTTTTGAATACCTTATAGCCCAGATCCCCCGGGGTAAAGTAAAACTTCTCATAAAAGGCAGGATCATCCGGGATATGCATCTTACGATATTTGCCGAGATAGGCGCCATCCGCATCCAAAACGGCAGTGGTATTGTGATAAATACCCTGCGCCCTTTTTTCGAACAGGCTGGCGACAATAACGACCTTTAGCTCCGCCGCCAATTGCCCCAACGACTCCGTAGCCGGACCCGGGATCGCTTCAGCCAGCTTAAAATTTTCGTAATCTTCTACATCGCAGAAATACAGGGACGTGAATAGCTCCTGCAGACAAACGATCTGAGCCCCCCCGGCGGCAGCTTCACGGACTTTGTCCATCGCTTTTTGCAGGTTGACGGCTTTGTCGGCCGTACAACTCATCTGCACCAAACCTATTTTGATTTTGCTCATTGCTTGGGGTGATCCCATTTGAGCCGCAAAATTACATTATTTCCTCCCTATCTGCGGCAAAAAAGGCCCTATTTCCTTCCCACCGCCGCGGGAAGGGCAGCTATTTCCTCCCCATCTGACGTAAAAAGGCGACATGGGAAGCAACAGCATAACGAACCCGGGGGAACTCGATGTAAACCAAGCCATATTCCTGGCAGGCCTGCCGGATGATCTTGCTGATGGCAGGATAATGAACGTGAGATATTTTGG
>Ga0302325_10002010_pt1 | contig 50338 bp, 31 predicted proteins | sample Palsa_T0_2_FD_201948 | JGI IMG/M metagenome (GOLD analysis project Ga0302325, IMG submission 201948) | Peat permafrost microbial communities from Stordalen Mire near Abisko, Sweden - Palsa_T0_2 | ecosystem: Environmental > Terrestrial > Soil > Palsa > Peat permafrost | place: Sweden: Abisko...
TATAGGATAAAAAGTTAGCAAGCGTGGGCATCGTCTTTTCTCCCAACGGCGTATCAAAAACAAACCTGCCGGTGGCACTGTCCCGGTTACCATCCGGGACCTGGATACGCCGGTAAAGTGCGCTTAGCGTCAGCCGGGAGTAGCCCCAGGATTGGTTAACACCGAGGACCAATCTGGCATTGCCCTGGTTCCAGGCCGACCCCCAGACATAACCGTCCTTGGGGTTCCAATAACTATGCGCCAGCTCCCCACTCGCTTTGAAGTCATATACAAAACCATTGTTGTTCCCCCCAATCCGGAAAGAATTCCCGATATATCCATTGTTGGCATGGTATTCCGAAAGCCAGCTGCCCTGCATTGTTCCTAAAGGAGCAAAAGGAGCCGACCTGAAATTGATGACACCAGCTTCGGCGCTCGCGCCATATTGTAAGGAAGCGGGCCCCCGGATGATCTCGGCATCATAGACCGCATAGGGGTCGATCAGTATACCATGGTCGTCACCCCATTGAAAATCTTCCTGTCTGAGCCCATCCGTCAACGTAAGGACCCGGTCGAAGCCGAGGCCGTTTATCTGGGGTTTTGTCGTCCCCACGCCTTCCGTGGTGGCGCTGACGCCGGGCTGGGTGGCGATGGCATCGATCACGGTGTTTGATGCGCCTTCGAGGATCATGTCGTGCGTGACCACCGACACGGGAACGGGCGAGCGCCGGATATTGGTGACATTGCCGAGGGAGGTGATCACCGCCTGCGTCATGGAACTGTAGGAGATGGCAATCACAAAGTCGATCGTCAAAGCCCCGGCAATATCAACCTGCCGGACGACGGTGGCGTGCCCCATCGACTGCACCTCGACATCGTAGACTCCTTTTGGCAGCACACCGATCCTAAAGCTGCCGTTCCGATCCGTGGTAGCGCCCAATTTAAGCTGCGGAAAATATACCGAAGCCCCTTCGATAGGGCGACGGGTAGAAGAGTCGATCACATGCCCCTTCAATGATTGCGCATTGAGGGATAGCCCGGCCAGTACAATAGTGGCCAGGAGATAAATTTTTTTCATCCTGATAGTTTGGGTAATCGAATAAATGCATAGCCTCGCACCGGCGACCAACAGCCGCGGGAGCCGAACAGGCTATTCCATGATTATGCGACCAAACAGCTATCGGGGGGATGAAAAAAAGACCGGGGCATGCGTGAGATCTTTCCCGGCGATAATTCGGGATACGCGATGCCGGCGCCCGCGAGCCAGAATAGTGAGGCTAAAGGGGCGAAAGCGGGGCCGCAAGACAACGGCTCATTCTTATCGTTGCCCGATCTCCTTTCCGGAGTCTGCTTATCAGGGTTGTCCTGCTGCTCCAATTTCTTGCAAAGCTGGCACTTCCCGTTACAGTGCATCATGGGCCTGGCCTTGTTGACGCAGTTCCGGGCGTAAGCAGCCGTGTCGACACAGTAGTCGACAACGACAATCCACCTGCTGAATGTCTGAGCAAGAAAACAGAGAAGAAGAAAAAGTGCAGCAGTTGGCTTGAAAAGCACTGATGGGAATTTTCACGAAGGTAAAACGTTCTATTCAAAAAACCTGAGCCCCTGGTTATTAAACGCAACGGCATAGATGATACCCTTTGCAGTTTTTATCGGTTTGATATCCCTCACTTCACCCCTCAACAGGAAGCCGGAGGATACCAGAGGCATCGCGGTAAAGTTCCTGTTCTTGTCCATTACCAGCACATCGCCATAGTCGGCATCGTACCGTCCTTCGGTAGGCGTTACACCATAAAAATTCCCACCCGCCAAAATCGCCCGCTTCCCAGACCCCAACCCGCCAGACCCCAACCCGCCAGACCCCGACGAGCCGGACCCCGACGAGCCGGACCGCCCTGCACCGCCCGGCTCCCCGCCGCCCAAAACCGCAAATCCAAAAAGCGGCGCCGCCTGCGCCCCAGGCGGGAACTCCCTGAATTCAAAATTACCATCCCCCGAATTATAAAATACCCCCGACGAAAACGAATTGGCCATAAGCTGCCCACCCTTAGCTAGCGCGTCCCCAAAAAGCTCCTGCACCGTCTTCCCCGCAAAATCCCGGTAGTACGGGAAATTTCGTTTTATATATGGCACTTGCTTTTCAAGCTCGTCTTTTCCCAATAAAGTGTAATCGTGCTGTCCAATGCTATAGGTAAGCAATGGATCGATCGTCCCATTTTGATCCAGATCCGATAAGAACAGCCTGACCGGATCCAACGCCGTCGGCCTGAGGACAGAATTCCAGCCCCAATTTCCAGCGGCAATATCGACCTTGCCATCGCCGTCGACATCAGTAAGGACCACGCGCTGCCACCAACCTTGCTGCTTATCCAAAACGTCGCTATGCTTTCGAACCAACACGCCGTGCTGATTCATAAAAACCTCGACCGGCATCCACTCTCCCGCAACGACCAGGTCGGGCCAGCCGTCATTATCCAGATCGGCAAAAGCAGCCGACCTGATCATACCGGCATATTTCAATTCATCCGGCAGATCCACCTTGCGATACCGCCCATGACCATCATTCATGAATAAATAGGACTCAGGGATGCGACCAAAGGCCCGTGCATCAGGCGCCCCGGCCACGAATATATCGGCATACCCATCCCGGTCCACATCTCCTACCGCAACAGCCGATTTATTCACCTTAACCGAAGGGAACGCGTCCGACACCGTGAAATTCCCTTTACCGTCATTAAGATACAAATGATCGGCCAGCGCGGGCGACCCATCAGGCAGCTCATTGCCGCCGCTTACGACTATCAGATCGGGAAACCCATCATGATTGACATCCAGAAATGCCGCATCGACACCCTCGCTCGCAGCGTTTGCAACAAATGCAGGCTGAACCGTTGCCGCAAAACTGCCGTCCTGCCCCTGGATAAATAACGCGCCGGGCTGCCCCTTTCCCCCGCATACAAAAAAATCATCCAATCCATCGTGATTGACATCGGCGACGGCAATACGCGGTCCCTCGGTCGAAAGCATATGCGGGATCAGCGGCTGCTGATCAAAATCTACAAAACCATCCGCAAAATGCTTCCACCCTAAATTCACCTCACTGGTAATATCTTTTACCAAAGGAGTCGGAACAGGAAAAAATTCGGTGTAAACAAAGTGCCGGTCGGCATCCTTCTGGTCGATGGACAAAACATGGTTCGTCGCCACATGCTTAATTACCTGACAGGCCTGATCAGGCCATACGATCAACAAACTGTCAACCGACTTCGCAAAGCCTAATCCAAAGTTCAGCCTTGGCTCAACGGACGACTGGAACCCCCGGGTGAGCATCAACTGTTCATATTGCATGTGGCCGCCGGCAAAAACGTATGCCTTTACCCCTATGCCAAAACGATTATCCTTCCTGCCGGTAAATTGAAGGCTCAGATAACGGGTCGTGGTATCGGTATTTTTATATATAAAGGCTTCCCGGTTGATATTATTCGTGACAATGTCCAAATGTCCGTCATTGTTGAGATCGGCATATACAGCGCCATTCGACAACATGGCATCCTGCATCCCCCAGGCAAAACTTTTATCTACAAATTTTTCGCTTGCCGTACCCTGATAAAGATAGCTATGCGATTGGCCCGGGGGCATGTTACTAAGCACGGTGCCATCCGTCGAGTGGCCGCTCGCCAGCATGGCCTGCACACCGTAATCAGAGGCGTAAGAAATATAATCCAGGTCGGTGGGCCTGCGCTGGATCCCGTTGCCAATAAAAAGATCCTTTATCCCGTCACCGTCAAAATCTGCCAACAACGGACTCCAGCTCCAATCCGTGGCATATATACCGTCCATCAGACCGACATCGCTGAAAACTTCGCCGTTGCCCATATTCTTCTGCAGACAATTGCGCGAATACTGGTACTGGAAACCGCCGGTTACGATCTTATTCTTGTATTGTTCATAGGCCCCGTCGCCATTAAAGGTTTTCAAGTGGGCCTCTTCGGCAGGTAGCATATCCACCGTTATGATATCCAGCTGCCCGTCATTGTTGAAATCCGCCATGTCATTTCCCATACTGGCCCGGCTATAATGCGCAAAATGTTTGTCACCCGATTCTATAAACGTACCATCGTGGTTATTGATATAATAATAGTCGTTCTCATGAAAATCATTTCCTATATACACATCCTCCCAGCCGTCATTATTAACATCCCCCACGGAAATTCCCAGCCCATAACCGACGGCGCCGCTATAGATCCCGGACCTTTTAGTGTCATCGTCAAAATGCCCGTTTTTATTCAAATAGAACTTGCTGCCGGCCAGCTTATTCGGGACCCGCCGTAGCGAGGTATCGGCGCCATACATGGAGATCATATGGTCCGATTGATTGAGCAGAAAGCAATCCAGCAAACCATCATGATCGGCATCAAAAAAGGCGGCCTGGGTGGAATAACCGGAAAAGTCGAGGCCATATTTCGCCGACTCTTCGGTGAACGTACCGTCATGGTTATTGATATAAAGCATATTGTGCCCTTGCAGGCCCAGTTTTCCGGCAACGGCACATACATAAATATCCAACCAGCCATCATTATTGACATCGGCCATGGTAACGCCCGAACTCCAGTCGGCTATACCGGCCACTCCCGCATGGTCGGTGATGTCCTCAAAATGGTAATTCCCTTTGTTTAAGTAAAGCTTATTGCCGCCTCTTTTGTTAGCGGTGAAATAGATGTCCGGCAAGCCATCGTTGTTAATATCGCCGACGGCGACCCCGCCGCCGTTATAAAAGTATAGATAGTCCAGGATCCCCGGCCGGTCATCATCGGTTACGTGGTTGACAAAATGTATATTCGTCTGAGAAGAAGATAATAGCTCAAAAAGTGGCTGCTCCTTATGGGTACAGGAGATGACCGGTATGCAAACCAGCGCGATCACCCAATATTTAAGTTCGAACAGCCGCATTATTTTTCTTTAGATCGATGAACCGGGCAACCGGCCCAACCAAAAACAGCGCATAGAACGGCGCATAGATAAAGCTTTCAAGCCGCAACACGAACTCCACTACCGCAACGAGAATGACCACCAGCACCTGTGCTCTTTTGCCGGTCACGGCAACACCCGGGTCTGTCACCATAAAGAATATAAAAAGCTGATACATCGGTCCCGTCAGCGGCGCCAGTTCGGCCAAAAAAGGATTGGCAGTGATCAGGCTCCTCACATACGCCAGGATCACAAAGCTGACTATATAGGCTGCCGTTACATGGAACTTTTTCGCCCTGTAAACGATCGCAAGCCCCAGCAGCCAGATAACGGACATGGCCCCAAGATTGTTACCCCACTGTATACCCAGGCCGGCCACACTGAGCGGCGCCATGAACAGCATCCAGGAAACTCCGAAATTGCTCGGATTCCATAAATGGCGTCCTTTATAGCGCAAAACATATTTGCTCATAATGGAAAGCAGTGCGGTGACCACATAGGGCCAAACCAGATTTGAACGGATCAAAATGCCGACACTGATACCCGTAATGTATGCACTCGCCAGATTTTTCCTGGTTCCCAGCAACAGCCAGGCCAGCACGATCTCGGCAATGAGCGATGTTCCGATCGACACGACAACATTGACATAGCTGTCCAGTATGCCAAAAGAAAGTTGCCCTACCAATAAGATAAGAGTAATGAACGCCGGCGGTATGTAAGTAAAATAGCTAGTTTTTGGTTTCATTTTCTGTAATGACGTGAAGTTGATCGATGGGTGGGTTTTCCATTTTATACAGCTTCCCCGAGGGCCAGTAAATGATCACCCGGTCAACCGTTGTGCTTCTGCCGATCCCAAAATGGACCCGGTGCTGGTTTTGTGCGGAAAAACCGATCCCGCCGGAAACGATCTGCATTTGCTTTTTCCCATCCCAGTATAGTTCAACCTTTGCGCCTATCGCGCTGGCATTGCTGACTGTGCCATGCAGATCGATAGCTATCCAATGGTTGTTATTTTGCGATTGATTCTTGTAAATAAGCGGCACATTGTTTTGATTGGCTACGATGACATCCAATACCCCGCGGTTCCAGAGATCGGCCATGGCAACCGCCCGGCTGTCAAAAGTAATATAAGGACAAACCTTGCTGGACACGTCTTCAAAAAGACCATTGCTGTTATTGAGCCATACCTTATTCTGCTGGTAGCCCGACTGACTCTTTCCCTGCATATCGGGCCAGTTGGCGGCATCGCCGATGATATTGCTGTTCCCGCCGGTTACTTTGGAATAATCATACCAATAGGAGGTCCCCTTCTTTGCCGAAATAAAACCATTGGCGGCATACAGGTCTATAAAACCGTCATTGTTGAGATCTCCGAATTGAGCGCCATAGCTCCAGCCTGCATTCTCGATCCCCGACAACTGAGCCAGGTTCACGAAGAATGGCGCCCCGCCCGATCCCGTATTCTTTGGCTGCCAGTAGTTATTGCCCTGGATCAGCACACCCGGTTCGGTAATATTAGTGGTATAAATGCCCAGCGCCCCATTGTTATTGATATCGCCGAAAGATACACTCATCCCGCTCTTGGGGATATTGCCTATCCCGGCCTGTTTGCCGCGTTCCGCGAAATGCTGCCCCTTCTCATTGATGTACAACTCGTCGACATTGTAATCGTCCGCCACATACAACTCGGGATAGCCGTCGCCATTCAGATCAGCCGCCCCCGCCGCCAATACCCATTTCGTAGACGTCAGCCCATATTCGGCGGTAACATCTTTGAATTTCCCATTGCCCAAGCCCTTGAAGAGGTATTTTCTGCCGCCATTGTTGGCATACCTGAAACTCTCGGGCATGATCTTCGTAGTAGTGATATGGCTCAGATCGATGTGTTCATCATAATACCCCCCCAGGAATAGATCAAGCACACCATCGTTGTCAAAATCCACCCAGATGGCGCAGTTGGCATTCACCCAATCAGGCAGGCCGCTTCCTTCCGTGATATTGACAAAATTTTTACCCCCCACATTATGGAACAGTTCCGGCTTGCCCCATTTGTACAGGAAGAGGTCCTCGAAACCGTCGTTGTCAAAATCCCCCCATACCGCGCCCATCGAAACACCCGTACCTTTTTGATTGACATCGGCCAACCCCATTTGCGGCGCTACATTCTCAAATTTCCCATTGTGCAGATTGCGATAAAGTGCGTTGAGGCTCCCGGTCCGGCTATTGGTAAAATAAATATCGTTCCAGCCGTCGTTGTCAAAATCCACAATCGACACTGCGGCGCCCACCGAAGCAATTTGAGGTGCAATGTTGTTCAGTTTGGGATCAAGCTCGGGACACAAATGGCGGAAGTCGATACCCACCGATCGATTATCGACGGGTTCCAGGTAAAAGCCGTATTTTTCCAGCGAGGCCTGTTTATTAAAGGGGCTTGAGCCGTTATTTTCATCAGACTGAAATGCGCTAATATGGGATAACAATGCGCTGCCGGCGAGCAAAACAACAAAAAGGACAATCGTTAAAACGGTAAAAAGACCTTTGGGTCGGGTCATAAAAAAGAATAGTTCTCGTAATAATACCAAAGATAAAGATACTACTTTCGTAACAAAAGCTGATCATGCCGCTAATATCAAAAATTCCGCGCAATCTCCTGTTAGCCTCCATTTTATTGGTTGTGGCATGCGGCAGAAAGGCCGGGAACACCAATGCTGACCCGGGTCAGTTGGCACGGCAATATATGGCTGACAATAAATTTGATGAAGCGGAAGCCTCTTTTATAAAAGCGATCCAGGTAACACCCGCAAACGTTTTGAACTATGGCAGCCTGGCCAGGCTCTATCTGCTGCAAAATAAATATGACAATGCCGAAACCGAGGTAAAAACAGGGCTGACAATCGACCCGGACAACCAGGACTTGCGGCTGCTGCTGGCAGAAGTATATATCCACAAAGGAGACAGCACGAGCGCCGAAAACGAACTGAATAATATCCTCCATAAAAATCCAACAAATGGAAAGGCCTGGTATAAATTAGCCGGACTTCCCCCTCCCCCCGGCGCCGAAAATTGGGAAAAGAACTGTCTGCTGAAATCGCTGAGTTGCATACCTGCCAATATCGTATTGCGTCTCAAACTGGCCGAATTGTACGCGGGCGCCAACCAGGCGGATTCGGCCCGTGCACTGCTGGAAGGAGTAAAGAAGATCGCCCCAGATCTCACCACCACAGCCGATGCCTCCTACCAAAAGGCGATCGCGCTTTTACAAGGCAATCATAGCAGTGATGCGTTGCCTTTTGTTGTCCAGTTCCACGGGGCGATGAAAACAAGCTCGGCCTACGCGGCCGGAATTGACGAGATCGATATCCCGCAGCTGCAGGATGGATACCCTGCCTTTTCGACGACCCTCACCAACCAGGGAGTAACGGCTCTTAGTGACTTCCAGTTCACGGATGCGACCATGGACGCTGGTCTGGGAACCGATAAAGCATCGCAGGCCGTACACCCGGTAATAGCCGTCGCGGATTATGATCCACAGGGAAGTCTTTATGTTTATTCCAGCCTTCAAAAGACAGGCTCTCCCAATTCGAAACGGTCCCTTTTTACTACCAAAGTGGGCCATTTTGAATTGTGCAAAGGCATCGACGCCATGGACGACGAAAGCCAGGATCTGTATGCCAGCTTTGCCGACTACGACAACGATGGCTACCAGGATCTTTTTATTGCCACCACAAAGGGCATGATCGTATACCACAACAATGGAGACGGGACCTTTAACAGAATAAAAGAAGACATCGGGCTGCACAATATCGCCAATGTGCGTAAGCTCTTGTTTGCCGATCTGGACCAGGACGGCGACCTCGATCTGTATGTTGCGGAAAAAGGGGGCAACAAACTCTTTCGCAACAACGGTGACGGCACATTTACGGAGTCCGCAGGCGCCATGGGCCTTACAGGCGACCCCGGCGGAACACTGGCCATGGAATTTGGCGACTGGGACGCCGATGGCGACCTGGATATTGCGGCACTTGCGGAAGATGGCCACCTGCAAATACTAAACAACAACCGGCATGCTCAGTTTCGGGATATCAGTGACTCCCTCGGCCTGCGTAACTACAAAGGGAGGGCGCTCGCCCTGGGCGACTACAACAATGATGGCTTGCTGGATATTATTGTTGCAGGCGCTGACGATGGGTCGTGTTCCCTGCTCCATAATACCGGGCACGGGTTCACGGTCGATCCGGTATCAAAAACCTTGACCGATGCCCTAAAGGGAATAACGGTAAATGACATCGCATTTGTAGATTTCGATAACGATGGACACCAGGACCTGCTGGTCGCCGGCACTAACACAGATCCGGCTAAGAGCGGGATCAGGCTGTTTCACAACGATAGTACAAAGGGGTTCAGCGATGTTTCGAATCTTTTACCCGCCACGGTGATTCGGGGGGAGCAAATAGAACTGGTGGACTTCAACGCGGATGGTGACGAGGATATTTTTCTGGCTGGCGGCACAGGCGTACAATTGGTCAGGAATGACAACGGCAACAGGAATAATTTTATGCAGGTGCAACTGGCGGGCTTATCCTATGGCAACAGCAAGAACAACCGTTTGGGGATTGGCGCCACGGTCGAGCTAAAAGCGGGGGATCTTTATCAACGCAAGACGGTCACCGGCCCGCTTACCGAATTCGGGATCGGCACCCGAACAAAGCTGGATGCCGTCCGGATCGTATGGCCAAACGGCATGCCCCAAACCATCGACGACCCCAGCAGCAAAGAGCGGCTGCTGGAACAGGAACAGCTCAAGGGCTCCTGCCCATTCCTGTTCACCTGGAACGGCGAAAAATACGAATTCATCAAGGACATGTTATGGCGCAGCGCACTTGGCATGCCCCTGGCCGTCCATGGCAAAGACACCGTCTACGCCTTTTCCGACGCGTCAAAAGAATACCTGCTGATCCCCGGCGAAAAACTCAAGCCAAAAGATGGGAAATACAGCATCAAAATAACCGAAGAACTGTGGGAAGCCGTGTACGTCGACAAGGCCGGGCTAGTCGCGGTCGATCATCCCGACTCCGTTGACGTTTATGCGGACGAACGATTCGTGGCCCCGCCTTTCCCCGGTAAGACCGTTTACCAGGCGGCCGAAAAATATACACCGGTTTCTGCCAAAGACGAAAAAGGCAATGACCTGCTGCCAAAGATCATTAACTATGATTTTCAGTATGCCGCGAGCTTTTCCCTTAGCAAATTCCAGGGACTGGCCGAGAACCACGAGCTGATCCTCGACCTTGGCGACAAGGCAAAAAGCGATAGCTTGCGGTTGTTCCTGCGGGGCTGGATCTTTCCCACCGACGCCAGCATCAATACGGCAATGACGCAGTCCGACAAATACAAGGTGAGCCCCCCGTCCTTACAGGTCATCAATGCCAAAGGAGCATGGCAAACGGTTATTCCAAACATGGGATTCCCGATGGGCAGGGACAAGATGGTCATCGCCGATCTCTCCGGCAAGTTCCTTATCGCCAACGACCGTCGCGTCCGGATCATTACCAATATGCAGATCTATTGGGATCAGATCTTCTTCACAGCCGGACACGTCGAGTCTCCCGTGACAATGACCGACCTCGTAATGACCCGCGCCACGCTGGGTTACAGGGGTTATTCCGCCTGGTACCGCAAAGGTGGCCCCTATGGCCCGGAATGGCTTGACTATGACCGGACCACCGGTGGCCAGAAATGGCGCGACCTCACTGGCAACTATACCCGCTATGGAGACGTAATGCCGCTTTTACAGCAGGGCGATGATCAATATATTATTGCGGATGGCGGCGACGAGATCAGCATTGATTTTAGTGAACAACGGCTGCCCCCCCTGCCCAAAGGCTGGAAACGGGACTTCCTGATCTATAGCGAAGGATGGGTAAAGGACGGAGACCTGAATACTGCTGCGGGCCAAACGGTTGCGCCCCTGCCTTTTCACAGGATGCCCTCGTACCCCTATCATGGCGTCGCTTATCCCGACGATGCGGTGCATCGCGCCTACCAGAAAGAATACAATACCCGCAAGGTAACCACTGATGATTTTCAGCATGCGCTGCTCACGGCGCGCGCGCCTAAAGACTGACAGCAGTATGCCGGTACATGTTTTTTAATGCCGGGTCAAGCAACCTCGCAATATTAACTGGCGCTATCCGCTGTCGGACTGTTGCCGTAAACCGCGCGATGGCATCCCCGGCTACGGCTGGCCCCTGGATCAGCCCCATGAGTTCCCGGTAGGACTCATCGACCATGGCCCTCATGGCCCGATCATCCGCCCCAAGGAAATACCCGGGCGGCAGCCCTTTCAGCAGGCGTTGCTCATAAGTGATCGTAGCCGCGAAATACAGCATCGACCATGCATTGAAAAGCTCAAAACGGTCCATCGTTTTATAGCATCCGCCAACAAGCTGGTCTATGAATGTCAGTTCCTCAAAAACGCCATGTTCATATTGTGTAAGAGCACCGTACAACGCTTCATCCCGCCCCCAATGCTGCTCCAATATCTCCGCAATTTTTTGCAACCCCGTCAGCGAATGCGCGATACCCGGGCTAAAAAGCGGATCGACAAAACCCGCAGTGTGCGGAAGCGCGGCCCACCCTTCGCCAAAACAACGCTTCGTTCTTCGTTGCAACCTGCCCGACCTGATGATCCTACCCGGTTGCGCCGACAGCGAAGCCTTACAAAGCATCTTCCCAATAGTCGGATATCGCTGCAACATGGCATTCCAAATTTCCTCCGGCGACCCGCCCTCGGATCGATGCTTTTCCCCATTCAACGCAAAACCAAGGCTGATCCGTTCGTCATTGAACCGTAACATCCACATCCACCCTTCATCCAAAACCTGGTGCAAGGCGCTATGATCGGGGTCGTAGGGGAAGTCGCTAACAGGTATGCCCGCTTCCCCCAACAGCTCCACCCACCGGGGAACATGATGAAAATGAGAGAACACGGCAAATGAATCCGTCAGGAACCCGTCCGACGACGAGCCAACACCAAATAACCGATCCAGCAAAACCCCGCCCCCCGTCGCATCTATAAAAAATTCAGCAGAAAGGCATTCGCCGGCAGCCGTATGGAACGCCCACTTGTCACTCCTTTCTCCCGAAACGATCTCCGTACGATCAAAATAGGGTATACCCGCCTCTATCACCTTGCTCACCAAAAATGCGTCCAGATCGGCCCGCAGCCAATTGGTATCCGATTGGACATCATCGGTACTGGCGGCAACCAACAGCTCATTGCTATGGTCGCTATCCGTAGCGAAGGACTTTCCCGGATAATGTTTAAAATAGCTGAACCCTCTTTTGATGCCGCAAACGATTTCCGGATGAGCCTCCTGCCAGCTGCCATAACGCGAGAAGGCCGCGAGCCAGGGCAGGTTATACCGCGACGATAGCCGGCGTAATAGCATATCCGCAATGGGTGTGGAAGATTCGCCGATGGCAAACCGCGGATGCCGCCCTTTTTCTACCAGGCACACACGAAAACCCTGGCTGTGTAAAATGAGCGCCATTAGCGATCCGGCAAAACCCGCGCCCGCCACAAGGATATCACCCGTAAAAACATGGCGCTTAGTCATGACAATCACATTGGACACGGGGATAAACCCGCTGATTACAATTCATTGCCTCTAACCGTTCCTTTCTTGCCACAAAGCATCGCGAACAGCCGGAAAGAAAGCCGATCTCCCAGGTATCCACGAATACCCTTCCCCGTTGTAACTGTAGCGCCGTCTCGAAAACTTCTTCCAGACTGTCCAGCGATGGCGCGGCATAAAGACCCTGTCGCTGCAATGTTTCCATGATCCCGTTGCCGGAACGGGTAGCGATGATCGAACAGCACTGCACGCCACTGTCAAAAGCAAATTCCACCGTCCGAATGACCCAGTCAATGTTCTCCCGGGGGTCGGTAAGATAAGGCGGGTTTAATAAAATAAAGGCGCGAACATCAATATGGTTATTCCGCAAAAAAGTCGCCGCCTGCCTGAAATCATCCGGCGTCAGCTGTTTATTGAGCCTCGGCAGCACGTCGGGATGAATAGTTTCCAACCCCATGGCTATCTCCAATACAGCATCGATCCTTTCCCCGAACGCAAGACATTGTTCGCCGCAAAGCTTGGGATGGTTTTCTACGATCACCCTGCCGTAGGACCCTACCCGGTCGATGATTCCCGGATGGTCGGCAAGCGGCACGGCCTTCACGTCAAAAAAGTTTCCGTTATTATACAGTTTAATGACATCGGCCGCAGGTAACAGCCCCAAAGCATGATCGATCTGCATTGGAATAGCGCCCAAAGGCGTGGGCCCGGTCAGCGTGTTCTTCCACAGGTCACACATCAGACAGGTAAAGCCGCATTCCTTACTTGTAAGGAAGATCGTATTTACTTTTTGCAGCACACCCCGCGCATCCGGTTCGGCCTCGTGCAAAAAATGATAGGGGATCTCCGGGTCCAGCGCGTTTCGCCTTGGACGGAGTCGCTCGATTGACCGATTACCGTGCATAGAGCGAATAAAAATAGGAGCGGTACGCCGTCTCATCCTGGGGGAATAGTTCCTTAAAGGTGCTCTCCGTAGCCGCCCCGAGCTGAAAACGGCGTTTTTCGAAGACCGGCATATCAAACCCGGTAATGGCTTTTACGCCCCTGCTCGTGATCTCGCCTTTCAGGGAATAAAGGGCCTCCTCCCTCCAATCCGTTAACTCGATGAAGGGAATCCCTTCGGCGACCTCGATCACATTGGGAAGCGCATAAGGGCTCAGCCCCTTGAACCCGTATAAACGGCAAGGCGCGTAGGACCGGACATGCCCCCGGCTTTGACCGCCGGAATAGGTCAGCGAGTGCTTGATCTTATCGACGCCCCAGCCTTCCTGGTAGAGCATCATATTGTTCAACACACTGCGAATGGTCAGTTCGGTGTTTTCCGCGATCGGATAATCCTTCAGGTTTTCATCGCCGCCGTCGCCGTCCGCCAGGTATTTCCAATCGGGGTACAGCTTACGCAACTGCCTGCACAAGGCCAGCGCCATTGTCGCAGACTCCAGATCCCTTGACTTATAGTCCTCGATCACCTTGATCGCATCCTTATAATCAACCGCCGATCGGGGTACATCGATCACTTCCAGAAAAAGCGAGAGCCCCAGTTGATCCAGGAACCGATGTGCCTGTTCGGCATCAGGGCCACTATCGACTGAGAGGGTAAATGCTTTCAACCTTTGTGGCGACATGCCCAATTTCAGCATCAGGTGATAAAGCACCAGGAACACCGATCCGCTATCGATCCCACCGGAAAATAAGACACCAATCGGTTCGCGCTCGGGTATCGACAACAACCATTTCCGGCATTCCTCGGCCAGCGCCCCGATATACGCCTTGCCTATTGCATCCAGGTCATGGGTCAGGGCATTTCTTTTGGGCTCAAAAAAGCGGGTATAAACGGGGTTGGGGTCGGGACAGCCTATCACTTCCAGCCGCACCACATAATGCGCAGGCACCATCCTGGTATAACTAGGATGGAATTGGTGATGCAGCCCCATATCTTTCAGGAATTGGTAGATCTCATCTATTCGTTCGGCCACGATCAGCAGGGGGCCGCTCACCTGTTTGGCCAAAAAATAACGCATCGGCCTGCCAATCGAACGCGCCAGGAAGACCTGCTGCCCTACTTTTTTTACGATGGCGAATTGTCCTTCGATATTGCGCACCCGGGTCGGATCACCCGAAATGATGGCCTCCGCAGCCTCATCCGCTGTCATATTAAAAATGACATTGTTGCTTTCATCCAGCAGACTCACAAAGTCGGTCGGCTTTTTGATGGTAGACTCGTTCATAGCTGTCAAGTATTGCTGCAATGTTACTCCTTTCGGTCGAAATAGCCAATACCAAGCGTTCCCGAAGCGGTGAACCGCATCAGCAGACAGTCCCTTACAGGCAGTATCCCCAACAGGGACAGCCTGTTGATTGCACCCGATAAATTCATATTCGGCGCAATAGGCTTGTTGATGGCCGTATTCAACTGACTTTTTACGCCGTTGATCTGCGCCCCAAGGTTAAAACGCAGCTCGTTGTTCAAAAACACCCCGAGGGCTGAATTCAGGATCTCGTTCCCCGCCCTGGCCAACAGGTTTTCCCTGGTATACGTGTCAAATTTCAGCTCGGTGACATACAACTCACCCGAAGCCTGATCATAAACAGGCAGACAGGTAAAATACAACCTCCCCCGGTAACCGACCCATGCATCAGCATGCAGCCGGCCCTTAAAGTCGACGCGGACCAGCAGATGATGATTGCCCTGCCCATACAATTCCGCGTGTTTGATCACCACCCAGCCCCCATGACCCAGCGACATTCTTTTATTGTCGAGCCGGGCTTTAAGCAGATCATTCAGCGCCTGATACTGGATCCGCGCATCTACATACACACTAAACCCGGTTGAAGAGTCATGGCTGATAGTCGGCAGCGGCGGGATCGTCGACGGTGGCCCCGGATTCGTGAGACTGAAAACCGGCCTGGCAGTAACGCCAAGGGTCGCGGACACCTTATGCACAGATCCGGAAAAACCCTCCAGGCGGATCTCCATCGGATTCATGCTCAGGTAACCGATTTCGCCGACTTTCACAGGCTGAAACAACCTTGCCCAATAAGGCTGAACTATTTTTTTTACAGCGGCCCTGATCAGCGGATTCTTTACAAATCCATCCACGCTTCCATGCGCCTGATCACTAAGATCCACCGAGGGCGACGAAAAGGAAAGAGCAAGGGGAATTTTACGATTGAGTCCGGCAATTATACTATCCAGGTCGATGCTGATGGGAAGGTCTATTCTCGAATCGGGCAGCGGAGCAGTATCGATCGTAGAGATAGGTAAATGAGGCTCAACAGGCTTTATCGTCCTGCAACTCGCTCCGACAAAAACCGCTATCACCGGAAACAGGTATTTGTGCATAATTTTCGATACAAATATACCAACCCCGAAAATGCCGTTTTCCGGCTTAACATGTCATTATATTTGGTATATTGACCGCGGTAAACACTAAAACTGCACGAATGAGATCCATCCGCATTATCGCCTTTAACATTCTATTACTAGCCGCTGGTTTTGTTTCCAAAGCCCAGCCCAAAAGAGACAACACGATTGACAGCAACTTTACCGAATACAAAAAGCCCCATAGATCGATAACCGAAGGATCCGTTACCGTAGAAGGTACCCCTATCAACTATCAGGCGATTGCCGGCACCCTGGTGCTGAAGAACAATCTGGACACACCTACTGCAAGTATCTTTTATACAGCCTACTTTAAAACAGGCGGCAAAGATGCCTCCCAACGCCCGGTCACGTTCATCTACAACGGCGGTCCTGGCAGCGCCACCCTCTGGCTGCACATGGGTGCATGGGGACCGCAACGCGTCTATATAAAAGACACGGCAAGAACCAAAGCTCCATATAAAACGGTCAGTAATGAATACAGCCTGCTCGATGCCAGCGACCTGGTATTCATAGATGCACCCGGGACCGGCTTCGGCAGGATCATTACCAAAGAAATGGGCGGCGCCGGTCTCCCCAAGGACTTTTTTGGGATCGATCAGGATGGAAAGGCTTTCGCCGCATTCATTCATCAGTTCCTTTCTGAATTCAACCGCTGGAATTCGCCCAAATACCTGTTTGGGGAGAGCTATGGAACATTCCGCTCCGCGGTAGTAGCCAACATTCTGCAGTCCCAATATGGCGTTGGCTTGAATGGGGTTATCCTATTGTCGCAACTGTTGACCTATAACAACATGACCGAAACCACCGACGGCAATCCGGGTGACGGACTCCCGTTTGAACTGGCCTTACCCTCCTATGCCGCCACCGCTTGGTACCATAACAAACTCCCAAACAAGCCCGCAGCATTGGAACCCTTCTTAAAAGAAGTGGAGAATTTTGCATTGAATGAATATGCGGTAGCCCTCAATAAAGGCGCGACAATCGACTCGGCATCTTTCAACCAGACTGTGGAAAAGCTCCATGCATATACCGGCTTGCCGACGACCTATATCCGCAAAGCAAACCTCCGTATAAACGGGCCGCAATTTGAACAAAGCCTGCTTGGTGATAAGAGCGAAATAACCGGAAGACTGGATTCCAGGTTCTCCGGCGCGGCCATGGACCCTTTGAGCGAATATGCCCAATACGACCCCATGGACTCCTATATCGATGCGGCTTTTACGGCTACCTTCAATAACTATGTACGAACGGAACTGAAGTTTGGCGCTGGCATGCCGTACAAAACCTTTGGCGATGTATACCCCTGGGATTTTAAAAGGGAAGGCTTTATCGGATCGCCAAACGTCATGGCTGACCTGGCGCAGGCAATGGTATACAACCCCGACCTGAAAGTGATGCTGAATGGTGGATATTTCGATTTGGGTACTCCTTACTTTGAAGGAGTATATGAAATGCAGCACCTGCCCATGCCCGCCGCCCTTCAAAAGAACATCGAGTACGCCCGTTATTTTTCCGGACACATGGTCTATCTGCATCCCGAATCGCTGAAATTGTTGCATGATAATGTAGCCGCTTTTATTCGTTCGACTTATTAATGATATGTTCAGGAACTATTTCGTCATAGCGATCCGCCAATTCAAAAAAGGCAAGGCATTTTCCCTCATCAATGTCCTCGGCCTCGCCGTCGGCATGACCTGCTGCTTCCTGATCATGATCTTCGTACGCGACGAAATGAGCTTCGATCGCAACCAAAAGAAATTCGACCGCATCTACCGCATCATCTACCTTCCCAAATTCGCCGGCCTTCCAAAAGGCCTGCCCGTTCTTTCTCCGGCGGCGTCACCCCTGCTCAGGGACTATTTCCCCGGCATCGAGACCTCCGCCCGCCTGTTCCAGCGAACCGCGACCATCGACCAGGGGGTACAAAAAATGGAAGAGAACCGGTTTTTCTTCGTCGATTCCACCCTGCTGGACATCTTTACGGTCAATTTCCTCGAAGGAGATCCACTCCAGGCCCTGCGAAACCCCTTTGGCGTCCTGCTGTCCGCCAGCACCGCCCGCAAATACTTCGGCAACGCCCCCGCACTCGGAAAGTCGCTTCGCCTGGACGGCCGTTACTCCCTGCTGGTAACAGGTGTATTCGCCGATTTCCCCGACAACTCCCATATCCATATCGACATCATGGCCAACTATCAAACGATGTTCGCCACCCTGCCGCCCGAAGCATCCGACATCCTGCCCCGCAACTGGATCATCAGCCACTCCTATACTTACGTACTGCTTAAACCCAACCAAAACCCCGCGCGCATCGACGCCGGCTTCCCGGGCTTCCTGACTGCCCATGTGCCAAAAGCCTTCGCCAAAGACATCGAATACCACCTCCAGCCGCTAAAGGATATCCATCTTCGCTCCGACCTCCTGGCAGAGGTCGAACCCGTTGGCAATATCACCCAGGTATACATCTTCATCGCCATCGCCCTGGCGACCCTGCTGATCGCCGGGATCAATTTCGTGAACCTATCCACCGCCCGATCCCTCCGCCGAGCAAAAGAAGTGGGCATGCGCAAAGTGCTGGGTGCCGAAAAGATCCTGTTGATCGGTCAGTTCCTCGCGGAATCACTCCTGCTCAGCTTGCTCGCCTTTTTCTTTTCCGTCCTCCTGCTCATCGCCTTCCTGCCCCTTTTCAACGACCTCACCGATAAACATTTTACGCTCGTAAACATATTCTCCGACGGCCGGCTGTGGCTGGAATTCGGCGCCGTGTTCCTGGTCACCGGGCTCCTCGCCGGCATCTATCCGGCGTTCTTTATCTCGGCTTTCGAACCCATTTCCAGCCTCAAAGGCGAATTCGCCGGCGGCAGGGGTAGGGGAGGCTTCCTGCGCAAGACCCTGCTGGTCTTCCAGTTCTCCGCCTCCGTGGGCCTGATGATCGCCACCCTCGTGATCTTCCGTCAGCTCCGGTATATCCGCGCCCGGCCCCTCGGCTTCGAAAAAGAACAGACGCTTACCATCTCCTACAAAGTTTGGAATATCAACGCCATCTTTGCCGCCCCAAATGACAGCGTCTATACCCGCCTGGAAGCCTTCCGCCAAAAACTGCTCACCAATCCCGGTATCAAAGAAGTTACGCTCTCCGACCAGGCACCGGGTCAGGGTGTCGTGCGCAAAAGCCTCGTCCCCGAGGGCTTCACCCAAAAGGACAACCTCTTTGCCATGGACATGAAAGTGGACTACAATTTTATTCCCGCCTACAAAATGCAATTGGCCGCCGGAAGGAATTTTTCACCCGCCTATGGCTCCGATAAAGACCATGGATTCATCATCAACGAAACAGCCGTAAAACGCTACCACTGGAAAACACCGCAAGAAGCGGTCGGTCGCCACATCCAGTTGCTCGATAGAGGCATAAAAGAAGGCACCGTCATCGGTGTCGTAAAGGATTTTCATGCCGAATCCCTCTTCCAGCCGATCGACGCGCTTGTCATGGACATCGACGATCGCGCCCTCAATGTCTTCTCGATAAAAATGCGGTCGGATCAGATAAATAAAACGATCGACTTCGTGCACAAAAGTTGGGACGCCTGGTTCCCCGAAAAGGATTTTCAATATGATTTTCTGGATAAAGGGCTCAATGACCAATACCAAAAAGAAGAAAAGCTCGGCACTACCATCGGCTATTTCGCAGGCCTGGCCGTCTTCGTCTCCTGCCTTGGCCTCCTGGGACTGATCGCCCTCGTCGCCCGCCAGCGTTATAAGGAGATAGGCATAAGAAAAGTGCTAGGCGCCTCCGCCGGAGGCATCGTAGCACTGCTTTCTAAGGACTTCATCCTGCTGATCGCTATTTCTATACTCATCTCCTCGCCCCTCGCCTGGTGGGCCATGCATCAATGGCTCGCACACTTCGCCTACCGCGTCGGCGTAAGCTGGTGGATGGTCGCCCTCTCCGCGGGCGGCATGGTCCTGATCGCCCTGCTCACTCTCTGCATCCAGGCCATCAAAGCGGCCATCGCCAACCCGCTGCGGAGCCTGCGCTCAGAATAGGCCTTATTTCGCGACCTTCTCAGCCGCTACCAACCGCAGCGAATCGGAATTGATGCAATACCTCAACCCACTCGGCGCAGGCCCGTCAGGGAACACATGACCCAAATGCGCATCACAGACACTGCACTCAACCTCCACCCGAGTCATGCCATAAGACCGGTCCATAATGTACTTGATCACATTGTCCTTGATCGGCTGGGTAAAACTCGGCCACCCCGAACGCGAGTCGAATTTTATGTTGGAATCAAAAAGCTCCGTATCGCAACAGATACAGTTGTACTTTCCCGGGTCATACCGGCTGCACAACTCCCCGGTGAAACTCGCTTCCGTTCCCTTTTTACGCGTAATGCGAAATTGCTCCGGCGTTAACTGCGCCTTCCATTCTGCATCCGTCTTTTCCACCCTCCGGTCCGGTGCCAGATTGCCCTTGTTGGCAAAATTCAGCACGTCATTCCATTTGATCATATTATTTCGGTTTTATAGTTCCTTAAGTCAATTTCTATTCCAGATTTACATATGACTGACTGTCAGTGACAGGGTTGCGGGATCGGCGGCCATAATTGCGTATCTTCGAATCGATGGAAACAACACTCTTCAGCAAACTGGTAGGCATCCGTCGCCGGCTCCATGAAAACCCCGAACTAAGTTTTCACGAATTTCAGACCTCCGCATTCCTGGAAGGCCAATTGACCGAACTGGGGATACCCGTCGAGAAGGTAGCCTCCACGGGCCTCATCGGCACCCTGAAAAAAGGCGATGGTCCCACCGTCATCCTCCGCGCCGATATGGATGCGCTGCCCGTCGAAGAAGCGTCGGGCGTTCCCTTCTCCTCCAAAAACAAAGGTACCATGCACGCCTGTGGCCACGACCTCCACATGACCATGCTGCTCGGCGCCGCACATCTCTTAAAAGATGCCGATTTCCATGGCACCGTCAAATTCGTCTTTCAGCCGGCGGAAGAAGGCAACCTGCGCAGCCCGGTAAAAGGCAAATCAGGTGGGCAGCTCATCATGGAGAGTGGAAAATTAGATGACGGCGACGCCGCCCTCGGCTTGCACGTCCACCCACTCCTGCCGGTAGGAACCCTCGGCTATCGCAACGGCGAGGCCCTCGCCAACGTCGGCAATTTCTCCATCCGGATCGAAGGTAAAGGCGGCCACCCCGGCGCCATGAAGCATGTTGTCGACCCCATTGCCATTGCGGCCCAGCTGATCACCAAAGCCCATGCCCTCGTCGGGCCACAACCCGATCCGCCCACAGCCGTCCTCGCCATCACCCATGCCGAAAGCCTGGCGCTGCCAAGCTTCAACGTCATCCCCAGTAATATGCTTCTGCAGGGGTCACTCCGCGCCGTAAAAAAAGCGGTGTATGACGAGGTTGCCGCAAAAATGCTGTACCTGGTAACAGCCCTCGAAAAACAATATGGCTGCAAGATCGATCTCGACTTCAGCGCCTACTATCCGAGCCTGCTCAACGATCCGGCTGTCCATGCAAAATTGCAGCCCGTGCAAAAGCAACTCTTCGGCGATGACAACGTTGTAGAGAGCCTGGCCTACCTCGTCGGCGAAGACTTCTCCTTCTATTCCCGCAAGATGCCGGCACAATTTTATTTCCTGGGCGCAAAAACCGACAACAACAATTCCTTCTTCCTCCACCACCCCCAGGTCACCTTTAACGAGGACTGCATCAAATACGGCGCCCCCCTCCTTGCCCGGGGCGCACTGCAACTCATGGCTTAAACGAATAACTTTCAGCATGACAACATCAAACACCCATATCTCCAGGAAGATTGAAAACCTCGCCTCCTCCCTGATAAAGGCCACCGGCAGCAATATCGCCCTGTTCCTGGCCTTCGGGATCGTCTTGGTCTGGGTCGCCGGCGGATTGTTCTTTCATTTCTCAGAAAATTGGAAGTCCGACATCGGAACGGTTTCCAGCATCATCACCATCCTGATGGTCTTCCTGATCCAAAAATCTCAAAACAAGGATTCACTCGCGATCCAGTTAAAACTAAACGAATTGGTTGCCGCCCATGAACTGGCCAGCAATCGCCTGGTCAACGTCGAAGGAATGACCGAAGAAGAATTGAAGGTCATTCAAAAATACTATTCCAAATTGAGCGATTTCGCCAAGTCCCAGGAAAGCCTCACCCAATCCCATTCCATCGATGAGGTCCACAACGAACACGCGATAAAAAAAGAAATGGAACAGGAACTTAAGAAATTGTCGGACGACGGCCGGACATCATAGATGCAGGCAACAGTCAGGACAGTTCAGGATAGCCAGCACAAAAAGAAGGTTACCTTGCAGATAAACTTAAATTGCTGGCCGTGCTTAAACAACTCTTCGCCCTCCAATTACTTGGCTTCCTTTTCATTACCGCCCCAACCCGGGCCCAAACCCTGACCTTCGGCAACGCAAAGCTCCAACTTACCCTCGATTACAAAGCCAAAGCCAATATCACCTCCCTGACCATCAACGGCGAAAAAGTGATCGATGGCCCGGAAGGAGGCATCTACTCGCAACTAAAAACAAAAACCGCCACCTACTCGACCCTCCATTGTTTAGCAACCCCTTTAGCAACCAGAACAGGCAACACCGTCACCATCACCAACATCATTTACGGCGACAACGCACTGAAAATAACAGAGACCTGGCATTTCATTATCGGTAAAGACAATATAAAATTCACCATCGACCGAACCCTTTCCAAACCCGTCCTAATAGAACAGGCCTCCCTGCCCGTCTTCACCTTCAAAAGCATCAATACCTGGGAAGGCGCCTATATGGGATATGGCGGCCTGGCCTGGTTCTACCTCTTCAACCAGCGATCGGAAACCTACGGTGTACACACCAATACCTCAAAATTCTGGAACAGCAAGACCGACAACGGCCTTAACGTCACCGTAGACGCCCCCGGCCAGGAAGTCGCGATGACCTATAGCCGCACAATCACCGATCAACTCGCATACAGCATCTCCACCGCGAAAAACGAAATGCTCCCGCGTTTCGACTCCGGCACCAACCGCCGCCGCTTTCTCCGCGACAGTACGAACGCATGGGCGCCATACAACGCAACGGGGAAGATCACCCAATCCATTACGCTGTCCTACTTCGATTTCAACAAAACATACGGCCGCGGCCGACTGACAGGTATAAATGGCGACCAGGTGAGCGCCGTCCTCAATACCATCGCCAGGATCGGCGTCATCGACAAACAACATTTTGGCGGCAATAGCTGGCACACACCCTACGGACCGATCTGCCTTCACGAACAATACATCGCACAGCTGGGTCTCGCTATAAATGATCCCGACTACCTGAAAGGCTACCGGCAATGCCTCGATTTCTATCGCGACAACGCCATAAAACCGGATGGCCGGGTATGGCCCAGATGGGCATACACCAATGAAGACGCGATGCCCGGAGCATTCACCGACAAAGGGTTTTACGAAGCACAGTGGGGCTACCTGCTCGACGCCAACCCCGACCTGGTCACGAATGTGGCCGAACTCTACGACCAGACCGGCGACCTCCCCTGGGTTAAGACCCACCAGGCCTCCTGCGAACAAGCCCTCGACTGGATCTGCAAAAGAGACTCCAACGACAACGGCCTCGTGGAAATGATGACCGATAGCCACACGCAAAAAAGAGGCAGCGATTGGATCGATATCATCTGGGCGTCTTATGAGAACGCCTTCGTCAATGCCAAACTATACCACGCCCTCGTCTTATGGGCAGCCATCGAAAATAGGCTGAACAACTCCGGCAAAGCCGCCTGGTATGAACACTTCGCCCAAAAACTAAAGACGAGCTTCAACAAACCCATCACCGACGGCGGCTTCTGGGACGAACAGAACAGCTGCTATGTCCACTGGCGCGAAAAAGACGGTTCCATCCACGGCGACAATATGGTCACACCCGTAAACTTCATGGCCATCGCTTATGGCATCTGCGATGACCCGCTCAGAAGGAACGCCATCTTAGACAAGATAGAGGCACAGATGCAAAAGGAGAAACTCTTCTTCTGGCCCCTCTGCCTGTATTCCTACCAAAAAGGCGATGGCAACGACTGGCAGTTCCCCTTCCCCAATTACGAGAACGGCGACATCTTCTTGTCCTGGGGCGCACTCGGCGTAAAAGCCTACGCCGATTACAAACCGGAGATCGCGTTAAAGTACGTCAAAAACGTCCTCGCCCAATACGCAAAAGACGGCCTGGCCTTTCAACGCTACGGCCGGACAAAACAGGACGGGCTCGGCGACGATATCCTGGCCGGCAACAGCCTTTCCGTCATAGGTCTTTACCAGGCCATCTACGGTATCAACCCGCTCCACAATCGTTTCTATCTAAACCCGCACCTCACAAAAGACCTCGCAGGCACGCAGGTCATCTACAATTTCAGGGGTCAAAAACTGACCATCGATCTCAGCCCGAACCAATACCGGGTATCCAATGGCCGCCTCAGCATCGCATCCACAAATGACTTCGGCTTTTACGCCGAACAAGACACACTGCTGTATTTCGATCACGCCTCCGACAAACCGGCCCTCCGTGTAGAAACCTTGCCCAATGGCCACCTCGCCCTCGAAATAAAGACCTGGACCCCCGACCACATTCGCTGGAACCAATTGTCAAAAGGCCGGCAGGTCTACCATCTCAACAATCTCCACCCCAATAACAGCTACACCTTATCGGTAAATAACAATCCCTTCAAACAACTCCGAACCGACGCAAAAGGCGAATTGCAATTCGACTACACAGCAGAAAACGACATCGAATTCACATTGGAATCCTCAGCCATCACCCAACTCAAAGCCGGATTCCTGGCTCCGCCCGATAGCACCCGCCCCGGCGTATACTGGTATTTCATGGATGGCAACCGCTCAAAACAGTCCATGACCGAAGACCTTGAAGCCATGAAGAAAGCAGGCATCGGCAGCGTCATCTTCCTCGAAGTGAACGTGGGCGTGCCAAGAGGGAAGGTCGATTTCTTCAGCGAGCAATGGCAGGATATGTTCACCTACGCCGTCAGAGAAGCGGAACGCCTCGGCATCCAGATCACCCTTGGCATCGGTCCGGGCTGGACCGGCAGCGGCGGCCCTTGGGTTTCTCCTGAACAGTCGATGCAGCACCTCGTCTGCAGCACCACGCAGATCACGGGCGGCGACGATACAAAACCGATCGTCCTTCCCGTACCGCCGCCAAAAAAACCCTACTTCGGCGAAGACGGCCTCACCCCGGAATTAAAACAACAGTGGCAGAAATTCTATACCGACGTCGCAGTCCTCGCTTTCCCCACTCCGCCGCATGCAAAAAAGATCACCGACATCGACGAAAAGGCGCTGTACTACCGGGCGCCTTTTTCCTCTGTACCAGGCGTAAAACCCTACCTGCCCGCAGTCGCACATTATGACAGCCTGCCCGCGGACGAGCTCATCGATAGCAAACAGATGATCGATCTTACGGGCAAACTCCATCCCGACGGCACGCTCGATTGGAAAGCGCCGCCAGGCAATTGGACCATCCTGCGTTTCGTCGCCCGCAACAACGGCGCCGTCACCCGCCCCGCACCTTACCCCGGCCTGGGATTCGAATCCGATAAATTCGACACCACCGCCCTCGACGCCCACCTCGACCACTACGTCGGCGCCCTCATCCGGCGCATAGGCATACCCGACTCGAACAACACCGGGGGACTAAAGCGACTCCACATGGATAGCTGGGAAATGGGCGCACAGAACTGGACCCCCAATTTTCGTCGCGAATTCATCAAAAGAAGAGGCTACGACCCGCTGCCTTATTACCCTGTTTACAACGGCGATATCGTCGGCAGCCTCCAACAAAGCGAGCGATTCCTCTGGGACCTTCGCCAGACCGCGCAGGAACTCGTACTCGACTACCACGCCAGACACCTGAAAGCCTTCGCCCACAAAAACAACCTGCGCCTCTCCATCGAGCCCTATGACATGAACCCTACTGCCGACCTCGAACTCGGTTCAGTGGCCGACATTCCCATGGCTGAATTCTGGAGCAAGGGCTTCGGCTATAACTCCTCCTTCAGTGTGATAGAGGCGACCTCGGTCGGTCACGTCAATGGTATCTCCCTCATCCAGGCCGAGTCCTTCACCGCAGACAACGAAAACTGGAAGCAATACCCCGGCTCCATGAAAGAACAAGGCGACTGGGCCTTTGCCGCGGGCATCAACCGCTTCTTCTATCATACCTTTCAAAGCCAGGCACTGCCCGACAGCCTGAAACCCGGCATGACCATGGGGCCCTACGGCGTGCATTGGGATAGAAACCAGACCTGGTGGCCCCTGGTAAAAAGCTATCACACCTACATCTCGCGATGCCAGTATATCTTGCAGCAGGGGAGACCCGTAGCCGATATCCTCTACCTGACACCCGAAGGCGCACCCCAGGTATTTCAACCCCCTTATTCCGCCCTCACCGGCGAAGAACCGATCCGCGACAGACGCGGCTACAACTTTGACGGCTGCTCCCCCAGCCAGTTGCTCATGGCTACAGTCATCAACAACAGAATTGTTTTCCCCGGCGGCGCCACCTACAGATTGCTCGTCCTTCCCAATGCCCCGACCATGACACCGGCACTCTCCAGCAAGATCGCCGCTCTGAGAGCCGATGGCGCGACCATCGTCAACCCGTCCACCGACTCCCTATACCCGAGCTACGAATCGACCGCCACACTCCTCCGCGAAAAGCATATCGCCGAAGATTTCCAATCCTCCGGCGCACTACGCTATACACATCGGACAGCCCCCGATTATGATTGCTATTTCGTAGCCAATAAAACCGGCGACGACCTCCAAACATCAGCCACCTTTCGCTGCGCCAGCGGCCGGCCCGAATTATGGGACCCGATCAACGGCGAGACCAGAACGCTGCCTGAATTCATCCGCCAGGACGGGCAAACAACCATCCCGCTGCGGTTCGCCCCTTACCAAAGTTTTGTCATCGTCTTCAACCGCGAGCCGACTACAAAGCTACCCCAACAACAAACAAATTTCCCTGCCACTACCACCCTCGCCACACTGGCCCCCTCCTGGACCGTCTCCTTCGATCCAAAATGGGGCGGCCCTGCTCAAATAACTTTCGACAGCCTCGAAGACTGGACCCATCGCCCCGAACCCGGAATAAAATACTACTCCGGCATCGCGACCTACCGCCAGACCTTCAAAATGGCGCCACTCCAAAGAAATACCCGCTACTATCTCGACCTCGGCCAGCTCCACGACCTCGCCCGCATCACCCTGAACGGCCAGGAATTGGACAACCCGTGGACCGCCCCCTACAGTGTAGACATCACTACAGCCGTGAAACAAGGTGACAACCAACTGCAAATAGAGGTAGCCAACCGATGGCCAAACCGCCTCATCGGCGATCAACAATTACCCGACGACGGCATCACCAACGGCCAATGGCCCGAATGGCTCCTGCAAGGAAAACCAAGACCCGGCTCACGCTTCACCTTTACCACCTATAACCCTTATCAGAAGGACAGCCATCTGCTCCCATCCGGTCTCATAGGCCCGGTGACGATCCGGCAAACCGAGGCAACGCAGACAACAGAACCCAGGAAGACAACAGAACCCAGGATCGTCAACATCGTAAACTTCATCCGCCTGCTCGAACCCCGCGACTCGACGATCACCGAAGACGTACTGTACCAAACCGTGGTCAAACAAGTCGAAAGCTTGAAACGCTATCACCTCGGTGGCACCTTCCTCCTGCAATACGACGCCCTGCTCGACAAACGCTACCAAACATTACTGCGATCCCTCCCACAAGAAACCTTTGAAATTGGCGCCTGGTGGGAGATCCCACAACCCCTCGTCGAGAACGCCGGACTAAAATGGCGCGGCCAATACCCCTGGGACTGGCGCGCAAACATCGGCTTCTCCACAGGCTACACACCGGAAGAACGCGAAAAGCTGATCGACACCTACATGCGCGATTTCAAAAACATCTTCGGCTACTATCCCCGCTCCGTCGCCTCCTGGTTCATCGACGCCCATAGCCTCGACTACATGTACCGGAAATACCACATCGTAGCCTCCGCCAATTGCAAAGACCAATACGGCACCGACGGCTATACCCTTTGGGGCGGCTATTGGAACCAGGCTTATTATCCGAGTAAAATCAATTCCTACATGCCCGCGCAAAACGAGCAAAACCAGATCCCTGTACCGATCTTCAGAATGTTGGGAAGCGACCCTGTCAGGCAATATGACAACGGCCTGGGTACGACCCGGCAAGGGGTCGTTACCCTCGAGCCGGTCTACAAATTCGGCGGCGGCGATTCGGCCTGGGTAAACTGGTTTTTTAATGCCTTCACCAACGACGAGTCACTTGCCTTCAATTACACCCAGGCAGGTCAGGAAAACTCCTTTACCTGGAACGCCATGGCCCAAGGGCTCGAAATACAATTCCCGCTCATCGCCCGCCTTCGCGACGAAGGAAAACTCAAAGTAGAAACGCTGGAAGCATCCGGCCGCTGGTTCAAAAAGAACTTCCGCACAACACCGGCCACGGCATTCACCGTAGAAAAAGACATCGACACCAGCACGACGAAGACCGCCTGGTTCGACAGCCGCTACTACCGCGCAAACCTGATATGGGAGAACGGGAGCCTCAGAATTCGTGACATCCATCTCTTCAATGAGGACTTTCCCTCGGTCTACACGACAAAACCCGCCACGTCGAACGAATGCACTTTCTTTACTCTCCCCGTCATCGATGGCTATCTATGGAGCAAGCCCGGACAACTGGCCGGAGCGCGGCTGATGGCAACGATTAGTGGCAAGGAACAGCTCATTATAGGAGCCGACCCGATATTTTCAAGAAGGGATTCAGGCATACTGCATATCACATGGCCCCTAAAGACAATCGACGGCACCCTCGAGCTCGACCTGAACCAAAAACAATTGAGCGTCCGGCTGAAAACCGGCAAGCAGCTCGATTGGTTCTTCCTGCTGACCACAGCCGACTCCGTTAAGCTGCCCTTTACCCACCTTGAGCCAAAGGCCCTGTCCGGCAATTTCGAAGGCATGGACTATTCGGTAAAAGCAGAAAGTGGTTTCTTCTCAAAACCCGAAACTACCCTGGCAATCCGTATCACTCCGGAGAACAACAAAATAACCTTAGACATGGGGCAGCGATAGCTGCTGCGCCACATAGTCCATGGCCTGCTGGAACGTCGGCACCCAAATGGTCTTCCTGTTATTCTTCAGGTAATCCAACAACTCCTGGTGGACGGCGGACGAAGTGGTGATGTAGTCTCCGCCGATCCCATGGAACATAATGACGCCCATGCCGCCAGTCTCCTCCACCCGCCGTACGAACCCGATCAGCACACTCGCGGGCGTGTTATCCTCGAGCCCCAGGCTGGGGATCCGCAAGAGATCCAGATGCGCGAAATCGGTGATCACGGCTCCGGTATCGCCGCCGGTCCGCGCATATTTGACCGATTTATAATGTCGCAGCGTATCTACGTAATCCTTTCCGCCGGCAAGCGTCTCCGCACAGGGATAGGCATAGGTCCTGCTACGCTTGCCATCTATCGCAAACAAAAGCCAGTTCATCACCTCGATCTCCCTGATCATCTGGAAAGCCGTATAACCTTCCGCGCTGACCGGATTGTCTCCCGCATTCGTACAGGGATGATATAAGGTGTGATTGCCCAGCTCGAAACCCGCTTTCGCCACCGATCGCCACCTTGGCAGCGTTGTATAGTCGAGATCGGCCGTCAAAAAGAACGTCGCGGTAAGACCCGCCCGCCTCAACTGCGGAACAGCCGTATCGAGCTGCGACAAAAGAGCGTCGTCGTAAGTCAACACGATCGTCGCCTTCTTGTGATGCGGCCACACGATCGGCTGCGTTGCAGACTGCGCAACCGTTTGCGCCTCCCCACAGAAAATAAATAATACAAATGGCAGCAATAATTTTTTCATGATGGCTTTCTTTAGTATAAATTTATCTGGCTTTTCACAAAAAACTAACCGTGTATAAAAAAATACTCGCCGCCGCCCTACTCTGCGCAGTCACCGCCACCTCCGCCACCTTGAGCGCCCAGACCCCCGCTTCGGCCCGCTATGGGTTAAAGACCATCGCAACACTCGCAGAATACAAAAGCGGGTGCGCCCGCGATCCGCAGCAGCAGATCGTCTACCTTCCGGACCTCATCCCCGGAATAAAACTGGACATCCGCTATGCCACGGCCAACAACCTCATGCGGCGACCCATGTACCGGACAGCCGCAGCCTTCCTCCGCCTTCCCGCCGCACAGGCACTCCTCGCCGCCCAACAAGACCTCAAGCCCCTCGGCTATGGCCTGAAGATCTACGATGGCTACCGGCCCTACCGGGTCACGGTCGCCTTTTACGAGGCCTACCATGACACCAACTTCGTCGCTTCCCCCTATACCGGCTCGCGCCATAACAGGGGCTGTGCCGTTGACCTGACGCTGATCGACCTTAAGACGGGAAAGGAAATGTTCATGCCCACGCCCTACGACGCCTTTACCAAACAGGCCTCGGCCACCTGGACCGACGGCATTTCCGCAGAGGCGGTCGCCAACCGCAAAATACTCCAGGACGTCATGCTCAAACATGGCTTCGTCATCTACCCAGCCGAGTGGTGGCATTTCGATTTCGCCGGCTGGCAGCATTACCCGGTAACTGATATCACCTTCGAAGACCTGCTGCACGCAAAGCCTCCCGCTACCGATGGCGCAGCCGCCGCGGTCAGCGTGACCCCGACGCCCGGCCCGGCCGCACAACCCGCCCCCGGCAGCGCCCTCCGCTACACCGCCGACTGGCAATCCCTGCAATCCTATACCATCCCCGACTGGTTCCGCGACGCAAAATTCGGCATCTTCATCCACTGGGGCGTCTACAGCGTCCCCGAATTCGGCAGCGAATGGTATCCCCGCAATATGTATCAACCACACTCGGAAGACTCGAATGACGCAAAGGTCTTCCAACACCATATCGCCACCTACGGACCACAGGACCGCTTCGGTTACAAAGACCTGATCCCCCTCTTCAAGGCACAGTACTTCGACGCCGAACGCTGGGCCGACCTCTTCAAACGCGCCGGCGCCAAATACGTTGTTCCCGTAGCGGAACACCATGACGGCTTCGCCATGTACAAAACCAGCCTGTCCCGCTGGAACGCCGCCGAAATGGGGCCAAAACGGGATATCATCGGCGAACTATCGGAGGCGGTCAGACGAAAAGGACTCATCTTCGGACTCTCCTCCCACCGCATCGAACATTGGTGGTTCATGAACGGCGGAAGGACTTTCAATTCGGACGTAAACGATGAGGTCTACAAGGATTTCTACGGCCCTGCCATGCAGGAAACCGATTCGATGACGGAAGAATACATGAACGACTGGCTGTTGCGCTGCACCGAATTAGCCAGCAAATACCATCCGCAACTCTTTTGGTTCGATTGGTGGATCGGCGTACAACCCAGGTTCCAGCCCTACTTGAAAAGTTTCGCTTCATATTACTACAACCAGGGGTTGCAATGGAACAAAGGAGTGGTCATCAATTATAAATACAATTCCTTCCCCCCGGGCGTCGCCGTCCTCGACCTGGAACGAGGCATGCTCAATGGCATCCGCGACACCGCCTGGCAGACAGACGATGCCGTAGGCTTCCAGTCCTGGGGTTATATCAAAGGCGAGAACTACAAATCTCCACAATACCTGATCGATGAACTCGTCGACATCGTTAGTAAAAATGGCAACCTGCTCCTGAACATCGGCCCCCGTTCCGACGGCATCATCCCCATCGAACAACAACAGCTGCTCCTGAGCATGGGCGCCTGGCTCTCGGTCAACGGCGAAGCCATCTACGCCAGCAGACCCTGGAAGGAATATGGAGAAGGACCTACCGAGAACGCCAGTGGCCCCTTTGCCGACAGTAAGATCAAACCATTTACCGCCGCGGACATCCGCTATACTACAAAAAAGGACACGCTCTACGCCATCACCCTCAAGATCCCCGACGGCGACACCCGGATGCAAAAACTGGGCAGCGACGCCGGCAACGGCCACATCATCTCCGTAAAACTCGTGGGCAGTACCGAAAAACTCCGCTGGACGCAGGACAAGGACGCTCTCGTCATCCACCCGGCCGCACACTACCCCAGCAATTACGCAGCTGTTTATAAAATTCTTTTCCGATAAATGAAACGATCCGTCGCCCTCATCGTCCTGTTTTTTTTCGGCATCTCGGCCCACGCGCAAACCGCGGGACAGGTCGTACTCACCGAACAGCAGCTCCAAAAACTGCCAAATGATACTTCCCGTATCATACCCATGTTCCTCGTCGCGAGGTCCTTCATATTCAGCGATTCGGCCAAAGCCATCCACTACATCAGAGAAGGATTGGCGCTTTCACGAAAATACAACCAGCCCAAATTCATCTGCATCTATCAGGAACTCTGGGCCGAAGTCTACGTTTTACAAGGCAGGTTCGATGCAGCAATAACCCTCCTGGAAGACGCACACAAGTTGGCGGTTCGCATCCACAACGACTATATGATTGTCAATTATGAAGCGCTAAGAGGCGAAATATGCAGCAAGCAAGGCGACTACCCCGGCGCCATCCAACACAATGTGGCTTATATGCGTTATGGGGAAGAAAAAAAGGACACCCAATATATCCTTGTCGGACTGGTAAATATCAGCGAGGTCTACCAAAGCGAAAAGAACGATGAAAAAGCCGGCGAGTACGCCCATAGGATCCTCCAATATCCCTACAACCCCCACAACGTCATCGCTGTCACCAAAGCCCTGGAAATGATCGCGACCGCCGATATTCGTCATCAACGCTATGAACCGGCACGCGATTCGCTTCAAAGGGCCTTGCGACTATACGCCGCCGACAACAATGACAACGGCAAGGCGATCATCTATAGTGTGCTGGCAAGATGCTATCCGGCAGACCCCTTCCACCAGCTTCAATATGCCCTGCCCGCTCAGGACCTCTGGGAAAGGCTGGGACCCGATAATGGATACGCTGTTTCCAACTTAGTCAACCTCGGCGCCGTTTACGCCTACCTCGCAAGGTCCGGAACAGCACAGCCCACGATAACCACCACAGCGTCCGCCCGTGACACGGCACCGCCCCTCACCCGTGACACCCTCGACGGCGACGAAACAGCCGCATGGCGCACCCTACAGGCAACGCGCAAAATGAGCGTAAGCGCATTGACGGCGAAAGCCCGCGCATACTATAAGGAAGCCCTCGATCGCGCAAACCGCACGAACGACCGCGAAGGGCTCATCCTCGTATCGGATAGCCTGGCCGCGCTGGACGTCACAGACAACCACTTTCAGGAAGCGGCAAGCCTCCTTCAACGCCGTAACCGCCTCTACGATTCGGTCTTCTCACAGGAAAACAAAAATCACCTCGCAGGCGTCGAAGCCGACTACAAGGTCGAGTTGAGCGACAAACAACTACAGATCAACAAACTCGCCCTCTCTAACCAGATCAAGATCAAATGGCTGCTCATCAGCTCCCTCGTACTGGTGCTGCTCATCCTGGGACTGATCTTTCGGCAAGGCAGGGTGCAAAAAAAGAACAATGCATCCCTTTCCTCCTTAAATACAAAATTGAACGAGGCCAACGGACAACTCAACGAAGCCAACGCCCGGCTTGGCGAAACGAACCAACAACTCGGCGAGGCCAACAGGGTGAAGACCCAATTCTTCGGCATCCTGAACCATGACCTGCGCAGCCCCGTGGCAAGTCTTATCACACTCTTGCGGCTTCGGCAGCGGGACCCGGAAATCATCGATCAGCAAGCCGTCGAGGCACGAACGGGTCAGATAACCCTTGCGGCCGAGGAACTCCTGGAGACGATGGAGGATCTGCTGATCTGGAGCAAGGGACAAATGGAACAGTTCCGCCCAAAGATGAAGCCCGTTACTGTTGCTAATCTGTTCAGTGATATCGAGCGGAAATTTGCCACCGAAGGCGCGGTCCTGCATTTCGACCAGCCGCCTGGCCTTTCCGTCACGACCGACGAGGATTTTGCCAAGACGATCCTGCGCAACCTGACTGGCAACGCCATCAAAGCGCTCCGCACCCATCCTAACCATGCCCCGGCGCAAATAAACTGGAAGGCCTGGACCGAAGGTCCAGGCATCTGCCTTTCCATCACCGACAGTGGCCCCGGCGCAACAGCCGAACAGCTAAGCCCCCTTTTCGACGAAAGCGCGCCCATCGGTATCCGCAGCGGCCTTGGCCTGCACATCATCCGCGACATGGCAAGGGCGATAGGCTGCGAGGTAACAACCAGCTCTCCCTCAAAGGGAGGACTCGAGGTGAGGTTGCATTTTCGTTGAAAATGTTTCGCGATGGCCTGCTTCCCGTCCGCCGGGCTCCAGGGAAATGATGCCCTCGACATCCATTCCGATAGCCTTATCGGATCAGTTCCACGGTTCCATGATAGACCTGCCGTGGCCCACCCGCCAGTTGCATGGTCAGCACATAAAAAATATCGTTCTTCCCATCACCATAAGGCGTGAATGCATTTGGTAACCGCAGCGGCGAAAATACATTGACATCGATCGCCCCGCTGTCAACACAACCCTGGTTCGACACGGCCCGTAGTTCATAAACAGCCGAATGTGTAAGACTGGCGATGGGCTCGGCGATGGCCGTATTGGATAGACCGCCGGCAGGACTCCAGGCATAGCCGACGATATTGCCGGAAACGACGGGTGTCAGCAGGACCGGCTGGCCATAGAGAACGGAAAACACCTGACCGGCTTCCACCGACGGCGGCGGATCGACGCTCAAAACCACGGAACAGCCACCCTCTGTAATGACGGCTGTATAGGTGCCGGGAGTGCCGGGCACAAATGTCGTATCGATGTAGTAGATCTGCTGCGGCAGGCTCTTCAGGATGCGGTTATTGCCGTTGTCACAGGTGTAAATCCATCCGTCGCTGCTTTGGAATACATCGGTATACAATAATTGGTTGAGCGTCCCGCCCATGCCATTGCCGCCGACCACCGTGACGCCGGCACTCGCGCCGGGCGCCCACTCCTGAATGCGATGATTAAGCACATCGGCCACATACACGTTCCCCGCCCGATCGACAAAACAGCTGGTCGGGACATGCAGTTGATCGGCCCCTGGACCCCGGCCATTCCCACCCGCCACCGTAATGCCCTCGTTCGCTCCCGGCGTCCACTTCTGTACCCGGTCATGGTCCGGCTCCACCACATAGACATTTTCAGCATCGTCCACAAAGATCCGGGTATTCACGTATCCTGGATCAACACTGTCCGCGGTTACCCTCGCCACGATCACACCGTTGGCGGATCCGGGTGCCCACCGCTGCACGACGCCAATTGACTCCGTATACACATTGCCTTGCTTGTCCAGGTAAACACCGCTATAATCAGGAAGCCTCGCCGTATCACCTGGCAGTACGGGCTCGATGATCGTCACACCATTCGTAGTCTGGGTGGAACCCGGCGGAAAACGCTGTATGCGATTGTTGGCTTCGTCTGCCACATACAAAAAGCCTGTACCGTCCACATAAACTGCACAGGGAAATTCAACTGGTCAGCCGCCCGTCCCGTGTCGTTCCCACCCGCCACGATCACCGTCGGATACGGGACCATCGAACCGGTCGCCGTCTTCACCGGCAGGCTTATATTATACCAGACGATCTGGTCGATCTTACCCGTACCAGAAGCATGCACCGTCAAAGTATCCCCCACACAGCGCCCTCCCGTCAGTGAAACCTGCACGCTTGGACATTGAGCCATACTCCCTCCGAAACCAAGGAGCAATCCGGCTATCAGGAACGCTCGCATAAAACGAATGTCGGGCATTTCCCCGGAATTTTGCCGGCTATCGCTCTACATCGCCGCCGCTATCGCTCATAGATCGCCGCCGCTTCCGGCGCATCCAACAACCGGTAGTCCGTCGCAATCCGCTGCGCAAGCGCCCGATCCCCCGGCCGCGCCTTCAGTAAAATCCGCAGCTGGACGATCTGCTCCAGGACCGCCGGCATTTGCCCTCCACCACCAGGGGAGACACCCTTGTCCCGCAAAAACGCCAACGCATTTTCCGGCTGATCGGCCTTTATAAAGGCGAGCAGCAACGCCCGCATATTATCCACTGAACCATCCAGCCGATACCGTCTTTTAAAATACGTGATTCCGGCTTCGAAGCGCCCGCAGTCAAAACACAGCCGTCCACAATACGCCAGGTAATCCAGGTTTTCGGGATGTTCCAGCATGGTGGCCTCGGCAGCCCGCAGCGCAGTTTGTTTATCACCATCCCGCATCGCCCGCTTGAAGACCTGGTCCATCGCGTCCAGCCAACTGATCCGGCCCACCGCCAGCGCCCCCGCTATTTGCTCATCGGGCGAGTCACCCCGCTTGTAACCCGCCGGAAGCGTATCGCTAAAAGGCCATCGCGTCCTGAGCATCATCACCTGGTAGGCGCCATAAAGCGAGTCTACCCGCGTGACGGGCATCCGCTCCAACAAAGTATCGAAAGACATCTCCCCGCGGCCCCCCGCCGCCCCGCCCACGACCCCGGCCCCCCTGAGCGCCATATAAAAAGCATCCGACATCAACGCATACCCATACAAGTTAGGATGCACATGCTCCAGCAGCGTCTCCTCCCCAAGAATGCCATGAGGAGAATGCGCCTCGAACACCGCCCGCGTATCCACCAAATGAACATCGGCCCCATATCGGCTCACCAACAGGCGGATCAGCCTATTGACCGTATCCGGCGCCCGGAACCGCAACGGATCATCGTCAGCAGCCTTCCGATAAACCCACCTGGCGGCTTCAAAATGACCCTCATCGTAAAGTGCCCCCGCCTGTCTAAACTCGTCGGCAGCAGAAGACAAGCCGCCCCCCGCACCCCCTGCGCGCCCCAAAGGCGCCAACCCCCGCTCATTCCTCACCAGCGTACTCAAAAAAACCGGTATATGATGATCACTGAACAACCGGCAGACAGCATCCATATTGGCATAAAATTGCTCGATCCCCGCATAATAATCCGCCGAGCCATACGCAATGGATTGTTTAGCCGCCATCCGCTGCATCAAATTCTCCCGCGTGTCAACCGGCCCGGAACTATGTAGCGAAGCGACAGCCCGCTGCAACAACTGCACCACCCGAAACTGTCTCAACCACAAAAGCAGCCTGACCAACAAACGACTCCCGCCTATCCGGCTCGTCGACCCAACCCCCAACGCCCCGTAATATTCGTTATGGCCAGCGTATATCAACACGGCATCAGGCTGATACCCGAGGATCTGCCTGGCAAATCCAAGCACGGTCCAGGAATTGACGGCCGTAAGCGCCGTGTTGATGATCTCAATATTCCGATCAGGGAACTCGTGCATAAGCCGGTACTCCAGCCAACGGTGAAAAGATCCGTTGTGCATATAGGGATAACCCGCCGTCGTCGATTCGCCCAGCACAAAGATGCGCAGCGTACCAGGGGCCTTCTCCACAGGAAATTGTTCCAGGTTCCCCTTCGTGGCATTCGCCGTATCCGCAAAGTAGATGGAAGAAGCATAGGGGTTCATCACGTAATAGGCTGCATTGTCCGGATCGCGCACAAAAAGCGCGGTATCATAACCCACGCCAAAAAGCCGCAGCAACAACTCGACCCCAACGAGCAAGCAAAGGGGCAGCGCCACAGCTATCACCCGGAAAACCCACCTGTGCCCCGGCCCCGCCGCCGGGCGCCTCACCTCGGCAGCCATACGATCATTTCACCCTTCCCCCGGTTGGCCCAGGCATAATAAGGGATCATAGTAATAGCTGCTCCCCGCAGCACCGTCACACCACCCAACAGATCAGGCCGGGCCAAAGGCCGCAGCGCCGAATCACCCGCCAACCTCAACCCGCTGACCTTACCCCCATTGTCCGGCCACTCCGCACAATAAATAAGCGGCCCCCGCTGAACTGCCACCTTGCCGGAATCTTCCGGAACATGCGGGCTCGCCTTGACTTCTTCCACCGGCATCGGCAGGTCCATGGTCAGCTTGTCGCCCTTCTGCCAGGTGCGCGAAAGCACGGCATACCCATGCTCAACATTGTAAGAAACCTTTACTCCATTGATCGTCACCACAGGCTTAGCGATAGCAGATGTCTCAAAACTGTAAAGCGAAGAAGGAATAGCCTGTCCCCTGGCCCAGCCCGGAATACGCAGCCGCACGGTAAAAGCTACCGGGGACCCAGGATCGAATGCAAAGGCCAAATGCCCGTCCCAGGGATAATTATTCTGCTGAACCACGGTTAGTGGCCGGCCTTCCATGGAAAGGCCGGCCTCACCGCCGATAAAAAGATTGATATAAAGATCATGCTCCCGCTGAGCATACACATAACCGGAAAGCGAAGGCAGCAACCGCAGCATATTCGTGGGACAACAGGAACATTCGAACCACCCCGAACGCTGCGGCTCCAGGTCCCCATGTACAAAACCATCGGTAACCTGCATCGCATTCGTATAAAAGAACGACTTACCATCCAGCCCAACACCCGACAACATCCCGTTGTACAACACCTTTTCCATCACGTCGATGTATTTCGCATCGCCATGCAACAGGAACATCCGCTGTTCCCAGAACACATCCCCGATCGCCGCGCAGGTCTCGTTATAAGCCGTGCGGTTGGGCAGCTCATAGTCGGCGCCGAAACGTTCGCCCGACCCAACAGCACCAATCCCTCCCTGCACATAGATCTTCTTCCCGATCATATCGTCCCAGATCCGGTCGATCGCCGCAATGTACCCGGCATCACCCGTGAGCGCGGCGACATCGGCCATCCCGGAATACAGATACATGGCGCGGACGGCATGCCCCTCGGCTTCGTCCTGCTCAGTAACAGGTTTGTCATCCTGCCAGTATTCCCCGTTCTTCCACTCGTCAGCGCTCCCCCGGTCATAGCCGCGCTTGCCCCGGGCATCGATAAAGAACTTCGCCAGCCGCAGATAGTCCGCATTGCCGGTGATCCGATACAGCTTCACCAGCCCCATCTCCACGATCTCATGACCAGGTGCGACTTCTCTTTTGCCGGGACCAAAAACACGCACCAGCAGATCGGCATTCCGCAACGCCACATCCAGCAGGTTCCGTTGACCTGTCGCCTGATAATGCGCCGCCGCCGCCTCGAAAAGATGCCCCGAGTTATACAGCTCATGGCTGAGCTCGTGCTCTTTCACCCACCTGTCTGGCCCCGACCAGGGATGGGGATGCAGCGAGTCGATCGTCCGCGCCGTGTACAGATAGCCGTCGGGTTCCTGCGCATGCGCCACCGTGTCGATCAATGCATCCACATAAGCATGCAGCACAGGGTCGGGGTGCACCGCCAATGAATAGGATGCCCCTTCAATGGTCTTATAAATATCGGTATCGTCGAAGGGAAATTTTGTACAGAACTTACCCTGTCGCCTGGCAGCCATCACGAAATTGCTCACCCGCCCCGTGCTTTCACAACGGGCAAAAGAAGCGGGGATGGTAACGACACGATTCCTTTCCAGCCTCGGCGCCCAAAACGAGTCGGTAAGCCGCACCTGCGTAAAAGTAACGGGATGGATGGGATAGTCCTTCTGCTGGGCGCACAAAGCGCCGCCCAGCAGCAAACAACAAAAAAATGGCAACGTTTTCATATTATTTCTCAGTATCCTGGATTTTGTGTCAGGTTACTGTTCGTTTGAAGTGCACTGGTGGGGAGCGCCAGCAATGACCTGTAAGCCCCGTTTGGCGAATGCGAAAGCCAGTCCTTGGTGGTGAACACCCCAAACCGGATCAGGTCCTGTCTCCTCCGGCCTTCCTGCGAGAATTCCCAGCCCAGCTCATCCAAAAATCGGCCATACTGGATATCGCTGACGACATCATAGGTGGTGTCCAGGTGATTGCGCAATCCATAGCTATACACCGTTGGCTGACTCAGCTGGGCGCCTGTGACGATTGCCTTAGCCGGGGTGTTGGTAAAATCCCGCTGCCTGACCTGCGTCACGAGGGTAGCGGCATCGTCTGCATCGCCCGTACGCAACAAGGCCTCGGCCTTCATCATCAGTACATCCGCATACCGGAACAGCGGGAAGTCATTGCTCATGCCCACCAACTCTCCCAGCTGGATCTGGTATTTGCCCAGCCTGAACCCATGGATCTCCTCCGACGAATCGACGCCGGGAAGCGCGTTGATATACGTCAGCGGAAGACCGCGATAGGCGCCAAGCTGACCGATAAGCGTGTCCCCGGAGGCCGTATATTGCTGTCCCTGGATCCAGTTGCCACTAAGCCGGCTGTCGTCCGGGTCAAAGGTATTGATGAACTGCGGAATAGCGCAGATCCCGCCCCAGGGAGAATTCTGGAAATTATAGGTGGCCTGGTTCTCCGGCTCCAGCGTCTCCATATGCAGGGTCCAGGCCGTAGTCCCATCGGCCGTATAGATCTGGTCGAAAGGGATCGAGAAGACGATCTCCCGCGACCCCGAATTATTCGTCGCAAATACGTTGGCCTGCACCGGCTCCAGGGCATATAAATTGGCGTTGATGACCTTGTCACAGGCTGCAATACAATCGGCCCAGTCGGGCGTGCCCGTATACACGCCGGCATTCTGGTACATCTTCGCCAGCAAAGTATAACCCGCCCACATATTGAAACGGCCATAGGTGGTGGCATCATTGGCCGAATCCAGCAGGGGGATATTCGAGGTCAGCTCGGAAATAATAAACGAATAGACCTGGGCCCTCGTACTCTGTGTCGGTTCATAAGAGGCTGGTTCATTGAAACTGGTGTCGATCGGCACATTCCCAAAGAAATCACAGAGCGCGTAATAAAAGGAAGCGCGCAGCACGTGAAGCTCAGCGGCAAGCTGGCTCTTGCCAGTCGTGATCGGGATGAGATTGGCATCGATCTGGTAAAGCAGACGGTTGCAATTGGTGATACCCGCATAGGCATTGGTCCAGATCTGAAAGCAATTGTCTTCGTCGGCGGTCCACTTGTGCCAGTGCATCCGCTGGTAGACACCCCCGTCAACCCAGCCATTGGGCCTTTCGGGAATGACGGTCTCATCAGCGGAGATCTCGTTCGTCCGCCATGCGGCATTGGCGCTGCGGCCTAGTTCCAGCGTCCGCCAATTCGTATAAGGAACACCCACCAATGCAGCCACATCCGCCGGACCCGGGTTGAACTGGCTGGCGACGATGGTGGCATAGTCTTTATCATTCAACTTTGTGCAGGACCAGATCCCGGCAAGCAGGATCATGGCTGCCAATAGCAGTATCGTTAATCGTTTCATTGTTGTCTTTTTTTTCATTTAGAAATTAGCGGTTACCCCAACCGTATAGGTACGCGTGGTCGGATAGGTGTCACGGCTGTCGATACCGGGTGTAAGACCCGCTGTTCCCTGCACACCCTGGTTGGTCACCGTAGAGCCGATTAATGGTACTTCGGGATCGGTGCCCTTATACTTGGTGAACAGGAAAGTGTTTAGCGTCGAACAGTAGACCCGCAAGCCATGTAGCCATTTCGAATCCAGCTTCTTGAAGGTATAGCTAAGCGTGACATTGTCGATCTTCCAGAAACTACCATTCTCTATGTAATAACTGTTGAACTCTTCCGGCATGGTGGGACTCAGCTGCGCTATGCCGAAGATCTTGTTCCGCGACGAGGCAAGCCGGTTGTAATTCTGTACCGAGGTATTCTCAAAATACATCCGCTGCATATTCAACACCTGGAAGCCGAATGCCCCACGCATGGTCACGCTGAGATCCCAGTTTTTATAACGTACCGAGTTATTCCAGCCCGCGTAGTACTTCGGAAGGCCATTGCCGATGACCTGCTTGTCGGAAAAAGCATGGTTGAAATCGGCATAAGGCACGATCTTTCCATTGGGTTCCTTGTAGATCCAGGTACCGTCGGAGGCGATGCCCGATACCTTGAAACCATAGAATTGGCCAATGGGCTGACCGACCTGCACGATATTGGTAAAAGTGGTGATCGGGTCGAACGTGTTCCCCGTCGTGAAATAGGGCACCGTAGTCGTATAGATCTGGTTGCTAAGGCTCGTCAACTTATTGCTGTTGGTCGAGAACGTGAACGTGCTGGTCCAGGCAATATCTTTTGTGTGGATGGGGTTGACACTAAGCGACGCTTCGACGCCCTTGTTCTCCATCGTACCGACATTGGCCTCCGTCTGCGGATAGAGGTTGGGCGGACTGGGCACATTGTAGTAGTACAACAGGCCGGTGATCTTATTGTCATAGACATCCACCGTACCGCTGAGCAGTCCCTTGAGCAGGGTAAAGTCAAGCCCGATATTGGTCTCATGCTTCTGCTCCCAACGCAGATCGGGATTGGCATTCTGACTGGGCCCGAGCGTCTGTATCCATTGTCCGTCATAGAGGATATAATTCCCATAACCGAGCAATCCGACGCCCAGGAAGCCCGCTGCCGGCGGATTGCCGGTAACACCATAGCCTACCCGCAGCTTGAGGTCGTCGAAGATGCCCTGGTCGGTCATGAAAGACTCCTTGGTGATGCGCCAGCCGACCTGCACACTGGGGAATTTGCCATAGGGCTCCGCGGCGCCATAGAGCTGGCTGGCCCCGTCGACACGCAGGCTGGCTAACAGCAGGTATTTCTCTTTATAGTTATAAGTGGCCCTGGCGAAATAGCTGATGAGATTGGTCTGAGTACGCGTAGTGCCGATCACATCCTCCCCATTTTTCTGCGCATTGCCGAGGCCGATAAGATTATAGCCAAAGGTCGAGATGTCCGTCGGGAAATCATGGTTCGTGATGGAGGAGGTGAACATATCATAATCCTGGTACTCATAGCCGGCCAGGACCGCAAAATGATGATCGTCTATCGTCTTGTTATATTCTGCCGTGAGATTGATATACCGGTTGATGCCCTGTCCGCTGGCGGTAGTGGCCACGCCGTCCTGGTTGTCCCGGATCGTCGTGATATTCTGGAAATTGGCGAAATAATTGTTCAGGTAGCCGCTCTTGGTATAGGCGCCCGTAGCCGCGAGCCGCAGTCCCTTGAAAGGCAAAAGGGTGATGGTGGCGTTGTACTTGCTCCGGTAGGCATTCTGCGGCTGACTGGTGTTGTAGATATCGGAAAGCGGATTCTGGTATTCGAAGTTGTCAGGTTCCTGATAATAAGTGCCATCCGGTTCTTTCACCGGAGCCGTAGGGTTCATTTTAAGGGCCTGCTCATAGTCGTACTGGTTGAAGGGCAGATCGGTGAAATTGGTCTGCAGGATGCCAAAATTGAATTTCAGCTTCCCATTCAGCATGGTATGGTTGATATCGACGCGGCCCGTCACCTGTTTGTGGTTGTTCTGTTGGAAGATTCCGTCGAGATCACGGAAGTTCACCGATGCGAGGTAATTGGTCGTGCTGTTGCCGCCACGGAAAGTGGCATTCTGGATAGTGGAGACGGGAAAGCTATTACTCATGGCCTTTATCCAGTTGGTGGAACTGCCAAGATCATAGGTGGCAGGTCGGGTACCGGCCGCGATCTGTTCCCTGTAGTCCTGCGCCGTCAGTAGCTTCGGGACACGGGTCTCCTGTGCGGTGCTGACATTCCCCGAGTAATCGACCTGGTTGATGGTGGCGCCGCTGGGCTTTTTGCTGGTGATGATGACAACCCCATTGGCGCCGTTGACGCCATAGATGGCCGTAGCCGACGCATCCTTTAGTACGGAGATCTCCGCGATATCCTCAGGCGCGACGGTCAGCAGGTCACCCGGAACCCCGTCCACGATCACAAGAACACCAGTATTTGCGCCGCCTATTGTATTGGTTCCCCTCAAAATGATCTGCGATTGGGCATTGGGATCACCCGACGGATTGGCGACCGCAAGACCGGCGACCTTGCCTTTAAGGAGTTCCCCGGCATCCGTGACCGGCCCCGTCACAAAATCCTCCGCCTTCACCGTCACCGAAGCACTGGTGAGATCGGCCTTTTTTTGCTGGCCATAGCCGATGATCACGATATCATTGAGAGATCGGTTGTTGACGTGTAGCTGGATGCTGATGCTCGTCTGGTCATTCACCGGCACTTCACGGGTGTCGAAACCTATAAAAGTAATGATCAGGGTGGCATTGTTGGGCGCCTTCAGTACAAAGCTGCCGTCGGCCGCGGACTGCGTGGAGACGGACGAACCCTTGACCTTCACATTCGCGCCTTCCAGTGGTTCGCCTTTTTCGTTAGTGATCTTGCCTTTTATCTCGATCAGCGCAAGGGTCGCCGAATCCGGCCGGACCGGGACTGCGGCAGGGGCGCGTTTCACGATGATGACACCGTTGGATAGCACGTAGGTAAGTCCCTGCTGGCGAAGACAGTCGTTTAACACCTCCTTCAAGGGCGCCTTTCTGTAGTCGACGGCCACCGGCCTCGCCCCGGCCAGTACCGACTTGTCATAAACGAAAGCATAACCCGTCTGCTGTTTGACCTCCTCAAACAACTGCGGCAGCGAGATGCTCTTGGCCGAAAGGGTGACTTCCTGGGCAAACGTAGCAGCACCGGCGTTGAAGGTTAAGATAAGCAGTAGGACAATCGTTAGTTTCATCACGATGAGAATTTTAACGCCCTTGTGAAGAGGGGCATGGGGGTCCCGGCAAAGACCATTGCCGGCTATGAACAATTTCATACCTTTAATGAGTTTTGAGTAAATAAAATCGTCTTGCTGAAAGGTGGTTTTGGCTACCAAAACGTCCGCCGGGGGTGAGGCTTCCAGATTCACTTCCGGCTTTATTTTTGGCTTCCGGCAGTTGTTAAGGATTGGGTGGCATAATCGTTAGTTTTGTTTTGATAATGAATGGATACTATCTGGACTCGACGGTGATATTCCTGCCCTCCACAGTAAAATGAACCTCATCCGTTTGTTCCAATACCGTCAGTAACTCCCCGACATCTTTTTTCCTCGGAATGACACCGCTGAACTGGTTGGGCCGTTGCGGCCCCTTACAATCCACCTCTACGTCATACCAGCGGGCGATCTGCCGCATGATCGCCGAGATGGGCAGTCCGTCGAAACGGAACTCCCCCTGCTTCCAGGCCAGCACCTGCTGCAGATCGGGTTCGGACAACACCAGGCCGCTCCCGCCATTGACACCGCCGCTGCGAAACCAGCTGACCTGCTGCCCGGGTTTCGCCAGCTTGAAATCCTTGCCGCGGGCAACCTTTATCAATCCATTGACCAGCGTTATCCTCACGGCATCCTCGTCCTGGTAGCCCATCACATTGAAAGCCGTGCCGAGCGCGGCAACCTTCATACCGTTGGTAGTAACAAAAAACGGCTGATCCGCCTTCGGCGCTATCTCAAAATAGGCCTCTCCGGTCAGCTCCACCGATCGCTCCTTCCCTTTAAAAGCCGTCGGGAAGCGGAGCGAAGAAGCTACATCGAGCCAGACCTTGGTGCCGTCCGATAGCACCAATTGGTAAAAGCCGCCCCGCGGCGTACTTATTTCATTGTATAAGATGGGATCTTCCCCGTCAACCCCACCAGCACCGGCGCGGGCATCAATCCCGCTACGCGAGTCGTCCCCGCCACGACCGCCACCCTCATCGACCCCGCCCACGACCGCCTGATACGCCAGCCGCCCATCGTCCAATTTGATCACCCGCGTCGCCCCCTGCTGAGCAAGGCTGCCGTTGGCCGCACTGTCGAGCACGATCCGCGAACCATTGGCCAGGGTAAGCGTGGCCTTGGTGCCTGCAGGCAGGATGATCGCCGGCGCCTTCGCGACCACAGGCGGAGCCGCCACGCGATGCCGGAACAAAAAGATACTCGCAAGCACCAACACACTCGCGGCCGCAGCCGAAACAAGGACCATTCGGCGCAGACTCGTATGATGTTGTCGGGGGCTGGCAACGGGGATATCCCATCGCTGGGTGAGCTCGGCATACAACGCCTCCGTGTCAAGCTCCTCGGGATGTTGAACGGGAAAATCCTGCTCGATCATTTCGCCGAGCAGCCTGTTTAGCTCTGACCGGTTCTCTTCCCTGTTGACCATTTCCCGCAGCAGGCTCAGCTCGGCAGGAGTGATGGTTTCGGCCGTATATTTCCGGAATAGTTCTTCCAATGTCATACCGTCAAGGACAGGCAACCCGGTCGGAGGGAGGCATCAACCCCCGGGGTTTTACAGAAAATGGCTAAAAAAATATAAAAATAGCGCCGTGAGCAGGGTGGGGTGGTGCTCCGCGACATAGGCGCGAATAAAAGCAAGCGATCGCGCAATATGGCTCTTGACGGTGAGCGGGGAGAGCTGCATCTGACTGGCGATCTCGCTATGACTCATGCCGGCCATCCGGCTCAGCACAAAAGAACGGTTCAGCTGCGGAGGAAGATGATTGACGGCTTCCTGCAACGCCAGCTCCAGCTCTTTGAATTCCATTTCCCTGTCGGGGAGCAGCGCATTGTCCCGGAAATACCCGAGGATGTCTTCCTTATGGACGGGCTTCAATACTTTTTTCTGCAGGTAGTTCCGGATCAGGTTAAGGGCCATCGTAGTCAGATAACGCTTGAAACTGCGGACTTCGGTCAGCCGCTCACGCCGGGTCCAGAGCCGGGCAAAAATTTCCTGGGTGAGGTCACGCGCTAATTCAGCATCCTTGGTGAGCTTGACGCAAAATGTATACACCTGCGGCGAATATGCAGTAAAAAGCTGCCTGAAGGCATAAGGATCGCCTTTGGAGATGAGCAGCATTAGTTCCGGTTCAGTATAGAGCGAATCTTTTGGCAAGTAACCACAGGTTTTACGCATGCAATCCAACACAATATAATAAAAACCGGAAGAGAAAAGAAAATAATTGTCAAATTAACAATTCAGACCTACATCACCCTTGTGATGTAGAATTGATGTAGTCCAAAAAAAAGCAACATCGTCATAAGCCCCTAGTTTTAGGTTCCTAAATACACTTATATGAAAATGATACGCGATGGCTTGATATCAGCCCTTTTGCTATTCACCTGCTCACACCCCACCTCCGCCCAGACCGACTCGAAACCCGTCGTACCCGACTGGGCCCTCCCCGGCTCCGCCACCCACAAACAGGTGCCGCCGCCTTCCGACTTTCACCGCGCCCCGGTTACAACCATGATCCCCCTGGGCCTCTTCAAGGGCCAAAGCGATGTGGGCGCCGCCCTCGTACCCGGGTCCTCGACCTACAACCACGCCACCGGTCAATACACGCTCGTATCGGCAGGCTACAATGTCTGGTATAACCGGGACGAATTCCGCTATGTCTGGAAAAAAATGTCCGGCGACGTCTCGCTCGCAGCCGACCCCGCATTTCCCGATACCGCCGGATACAACGATCGCAAGGCCATACTTGTCATTCGGCAAAGCCTCGATGATGACGCTAAGGAAGCCGTGGTCGCGCTCCACGGTGCAGGCCTCATGCACCTCGCCTGGCGGCCGGAAAAAGGCCAGATGATGCAGGAGGTCCGCGTCAACCACCGCCGCGACCATACCACCGATAGCCTCAACACCGGACTGGCCAAACGTATCGGTATAGAAAAGCACGGCGACGCCTTTACCGTATTCATCAGCATGCATGGAGAACCCATACACCAGATCGGCGATCGCATCCAACTGCACCTCGACGGCCCATTCTATGTCGGCATCGGATTCTGCTCCCACCTGCCGGCCACGACCGACACCACGATCCTCTCCAATGTGCTGCTCGTAAATGCCGCAGGCAAGGTGAAATAGCCTGCTACCCAATTACCATGATTTTTTTGCCAATCAGTAAATATTTATTGTTTATCAATAAATATTTACTGATATTTGTGTTGAACCTAACAAACAAACAATGAGCAAAAAATCAAGAACCGAGAAGATACTGGCCGTCATGTATGTCCTCGCCTGGCTGGCATTTGTCGGACTCATCGTGGAAGCCGGCGCCATACTAATCTCCTTCGGCGTAAGCATCGCCAATCCGGTGGCTGCAAAAGACCTGTACAAGAAAATGAACTTATATGGCCTTCGACAATACAATTTTTTTTACTACACCGTGAAGATCGCAATGATGATCGCTGTATTGGTCCTGGAAGCATATACAGCCTGGCTTGTGATCAAGGTCCTGTCTAAGATCAAATTAGCGGACCCCTTCACCATCGAAGTGGCAAAGATCCTGGAGCGGATCAGCATCTTTATTATGATAACATGGATCGTGGACTCCTTGCACATTGCCTATACCGGATGGTTGTCCAAAGGACTCTCAGGCCTGCAGGACGGCTTGGAATTGAACTCGTTCATCTTTTTGGCCGGCATCGTGTTCGTCATTGCCCAGATCTTCAAAAAAGGCGTGGAAATTCAATCCGAAAACGACCTAACCATCTAAGCCCATGCCAATCATAGTAAACTTGGATGTGATGATGGCCAAACGAAAGATGTCCCTGAATGAACTCTCAGGGAAAGTGGACCTCACCCTGGCCAACCTTTCCATCCTCAAAACCGGAAAAGCGAAAGCCATCCGCTTCAGCACCCTGGAAGCTATCTGCAAAGTGCTCGACTGCCAACCCGGCGATATCTTGGAGTATACAAAAAAATAGCGTTTTTTTAGGGTATGGATCTAATTGACCTCACCCAGTGGCAGACCGTCCGCCGCCTGATGCAGGAACTCGACTTCCCGGCAACGGAAGAATCGATCAGCTATGGCACACCTTCCTTTAAAGTGAAAAAAAAATTCCTGCTGCGGCTCAAGGAAGATGGCGAGACCATGGTGATCCACTCCGACGACCGCGATACCTGGCTGGAAGATGACCCCACCGTCTTCTTTTTCACCGACCACTACCGCAACTATCCAGCCGTCCTCGTCCGCCTCAAAAAGATCGGCAAAAAGAAACTCCGCGACCTGCTCACCCAATCCTGGAAAGAGATTGCCCCACCAAAACTCCTCGCCCAATGGCAAACCAAGTAATGGATCGATTTATGAAGAACCTATGCACTTTGACGTTGATAACCCTATTGGGATGCCGAACAACCGACCGTCCCCCCAAGGCATCTCCAAAACCCCTCGACACCATCCCGCTCTCCTGGACAGTTGATAAAGTTGACTCCGGGCGCCTGCTGTTCAGGAATGCCCCTACAATAGAGACCCACCTCCATGATCTGGCATATATCGGTCAGGTCCCCATTGGAAAAAAGGCACCGCTTTTGATACTTTCCGGCCGGGATTGCGCTGGGTGTGATGAAAATATCTCGCTGTATATGCTATCACCATCCGACGGGCCCCTCAATGTCGAAAATGGCGCGAATCGCAACAAATATCCGGGGACCGAGAAGGACTACGAAACAGGCAAATGGGTGTACAGCTCGAGAGTCTTTTATGGCCAGGTCTTGCCGGACACGAATGGTGTGATCTGGTACGAATCCCGCCTGCTTGATAATGACCACCAGGCCCGAGACGTGTACTTATCATGGATCGAACACGGCATCCACAAAGACACCATATTCGATCGCCGAGAAGATATAAGTCAAACACTCGAACTTTGCGAAAAAGGCCGCTGTAAAGAAATACCGGGAATACAATACAACACTGAACCATGACCAACCCTATACACGAAACGGTCGGCGAAACCGACATCTATCTCATCGACCAGATCATGAAAGGCCGATACCAACCCGAGGACACGATCCTCGATGCCGGCTGCGGATACGGCAGGAACCTGTACTGGTTCCTAAAAAACGGTCTCAACGTTTACGGCGTCGACCAGAATGCAACAGCCATCACCAACCTGCGCAGCCATCTCCCTGCCCACCTCGGCAAAAAATTCCAACAGGCAGATCTCGAAACCCTCCCCTTTAACAACAACTACTTTGACCATATTATCTGCAGCGCCGTACTGCATTTCGCGAAGAACACCACACATTTCTATCAAATGGTCGCAGAATCCACACGCGTACTAAAGCCAAACGGCTCCTTGTTCATCCGCATGACCTCGGACATCGGCATCGAAGGCCGATCACACCCAATCGCAGACGGCGTCTACCAGATCCCCGATGGATCGACCCGCTTTCTCCTGACCCGTACTCTCCTGGCGGAAACGCTGGACAAAAACAAACTCTCCTTCCTCGAACCATTCAAGACCGTCAACGTGGATGACCTCCGCTGCATGAGCACCCTGGTCCTAACGAAAGAAAACTAAAAATCCTTCACCAACCCATTCCGCAGCGCCTGAAAATATTGCTCTTTATTAAAAGAATACAGATAAGGCGCCTTATGCCGCCCGCCGGAAAAAAGCTTTTCCTTTTTATCCAGTATGCCATACCCC
>Ga0302325_10002011_pt1 | contig 50326 bp, 42 predicted proteins | sample Palsa_T0_2_FD_201948 | JGI IMG/M metagenome (GOLD analysis project Ga0302325, IMG submission 201948) | Peat permafrost microbial communities from Stordalen Mire near Abisko, Sweden - Palsa_T0_2 | ecosystem: Environmental > Terrestrial > Soil > Palsa > Peat permafrost | place: Sweden: Abisko...
TGCCGATCCGGCTGTCGATTCTAGGCGTTAGAGTGACGGCGCTCGCGCTCGCTGCTTCTTTGTTGTGCTTCGCACAAGAGCCCGCGTCCAAGGCGGCCCCTTCGCTTGGAAAATTCACCGGCACGTGAAAAGAGAATGAGTCCAAGCTCAAGATCAGCCCTTCAAACACCCTGAAGTTCCGCCGGGACGCGCAAGGGAACCTGGAAGAGCTCCGGGGTTCGGAAGCGCGGCCGCTCGTCCAATCGGTGCGTTTCGATGGGAAGCCTTATGCGGTGGATGGCTCGAAAAATACAATCGTGTGGAAGCAGATCGACAAGAATCATTTTGAGAGGACCATCTCCGAGAACGGCAAACTGCTGACGACCAGGCGGATCCAGGTTTCAGACGATGGCAAAACGCTGACCGAGGACACCGAGCGGACGCTGGTTGACGGCAAGAAGGCGGTCACGACCATACAGTTTCGCAGAACGACAGGAGAGGCGCAGGGCCTGGCGGCGATCTGGCAGGCAGTATCGTATCACAGCACAGTGCCGAATCAAGTGAAATACGAGGCGATGGGGGACCGCTTGAAGGTGTCGACGGATCAGGGCGTTGTCTACACGGCGGCGCTTGATGGAAAGCCAGCCGCTGTCACAGGACCGGCGGTTATTTCCGGGACTATGGTCGCTTTGAAACTGATGGATGCTCAAACGATTGAAAGCGCCCAGAGCAGGGAGGGCGTACCCACCGGCAAGGCTACCATTACGATATCCGCGGACGGCAAGGTAATGACCGTGACCGCGGTCAATCTGGCGCCGCATGCGAGCCGCGAACCGTCGGTGACGGTATTCGAGAAACAGTGAAGCGGCCGACGTTGTATACGGTAAGGATCTCCCGGGCAACTTGGGCCTTATTCTTGCTTGACCCTCAAGGAGAACGCTTCTGAGGAACACCCGCAAAACGGAGTGCGGCGCGAGCCAGTTCCGGCCGCCAGCGCGTTTACCGTTACCTATCTACTGAAAAATTCCGCGACGGTCTCGAATGAGGCGGATAACTTCCGGATACGGCCGAGCATTCACGCGACTTTGTGTGGTCGACCGGGGCCTCAACGGTGAGATAGCGCAAATTTCAATGTCCGCGTTGAATAGTGAACGCACCGTCAAGAATGATCGCTCCTGCCGATCTTCCGACGAAGACCCGGTAGTCGCCATTCGCGATCACCCACTGTTGTGAATTGCTATCCCAGTAACCAAGGGGGTGGTTGGTCGCGCTCGGATCGATCACGAGCCGTATCTTCTTTTTTTCCCCGGCGGCCAGCGATACTTTCTCGAAGGCCACAAGGCGCTTGGGCGGCTCGCCCGCCGTTTCCGGCAACTCCAGGTAGATCTGCGGGACTTCAGCTCCCAGGCGAGCGCCAGTGTTTTGGACAGAAAACTCAACGGTGATTGGCTTCGTTCCATCCGTGCTCTTGGGGGTCACTTCAAGCCCGCGAATGGAGAATATCGTATACGAAAGGCCATGGCCGAAGGGAAATAGCGGTTGAATCTGCCGTGAATCAAGCCATCGGTATCCCATGAGAAGGCGTTCCGAGTAGGTCACGGTCCGAACGCCATTCCTGGCCACGCCGGGCCATTGTTCGGGCGTACTGCCAACCGCATCAACCTCGGCCATTGGAAAAGTAATCGGCAACCTGCCGGACGGATTGACCATGCCAAACAGCAGGTCCGCAACAGCGTTGCCATCCTCCTGACCTGGATACCAGGCTTCCAGCACCGCGGGAACTTGTTTCAACCAGGGCATAATCACGGGACCACCGTTCTTAAGCACAACAATGGTGCGCGGGTTGGCCGCGGCCACAGTTGAGATTAGGGCATTCTGGTCGACCCCATCGAGCACCGGCAGCGAGAGATTCGGGCGATCCTCGCCTTCCAGCGAGATGTCTCCCGCCATGACGATGGCGACATCGGAAGTTGCGGCTAACCTCTTCGCGGTGGCCAAGTCTTTACCGTCGCTGAAGGTTACGATAGCGCGCGACCCCAGTCTATCCAATACACCTTTCACTCCCTCCAAAGGCGTGACCTTATGAGTGGCGTTGACGGTAATGGAACCGCGCGGACCGGTGACAGGGAGCTTCGCGGCGCCGGCGAAAGTGACGGCTCCGATGAGCGCAATGGACTTTAGGGAGGGTGGGGACAACGGAAGCGCGCCTTTTTCGTTCTTGAGCAGGACGCTGCCTTGTTCCGCGATTTCCCGCGCGGTGCGTGCGTGGGCTGGAAAGTCGACGGGCGTGAACCCTGTGATGGGGCGGTCGAATTGGCCGAGAGCGAACATGCTGTAAAACCTACGTTTGAGCATGGAATCGATATCGGCGATGGCGATCTCGCCCGCTGCCAGTGCAGCCTTGATCCTGGGCTGCGTAAACCAGATCGCGTTACTGTTGAATTCGAGATCAAGCCCCGCCTTGATGGAGGGCGCGGTGCTCTTCGTTGCACCGCGGTCTGACATCACGTACCCGCGAAAGCCCCACTGGGTGCGCAGCACTTGTGTCAACAGCATGGTGTTTTCACACGCAAAGACTCCGCCAATCCGCGGGTAGGAGCACATCACCGACGCCACGTCCGCATCCTTGACCGCCATTTCGAACGGCAACAGATAGAGCTCGTGCAGGGTGCGGTCATCGACAATCGTGTCCATTGTTTGCCGTTCCGTTTCCTGTTCATTGGCGACGTAGTGCTTAGCGGTAGCTTGTATACCCTGCTGCTGAACCCCCCTGATCTGGTGGACGGCCATGACTCCGGTAAGGAAAGGATCTTCGCCAAAGTATTCGAAATTACGCCCGTTCTGCCCGATTCGCCCCATGTTTAAGCCGGGCGCGATGAAGACGTGGTGCGCAATGTTCCTTGTTTCGAGGCCGGCAACCTGGCCCCAGCGAAACGACGCCTCCGGGTCCCAGGACGCCGCTACGGCCAGCGCCGTCGGAAGTGCTGTAGTTTGGGGATTCGGATCGCAATCACCGCCTGCGACGCCGATCGGGCCGTTGGTAAGTCTCACCGTAGGGATATGCAATCGTGGAAGCCCTTCGATATGGCGCGTGTCATTACGCTTGCCGCAGCCAGGAAGGTTCGGATTAGGTCCGGTGTTCAGCGAGATCTGCTCGATTTTTTCGTCGAGTGTCATCGCGGCTACAAGACGTTGGGCGCGCTCGGCAGGCGGCACGCTGGCGTTCGTCCAACTTTCAATTTGCGGTTCAGTTTGCGCTTCAGCGGTGGGCAAACTGGACCGGCATGCCAGCATCGCCAGAATTGGCGCAAGTCGCCAACAGGAACGGCAGACTACACCAACGAACATTTTGGGGGCTACCAAGCGAATCCTCCTGTTTAAAATTCAACTTCCAACTTCTCGCGGCATTCTTTGGAATTGTCTCATGTGAAAATCTAAGACCGAACCTCGGCCTGCCCTTGCAAGCCAGTCACGGTGATGATTGCGCCTCCTCGATGGAGCGTCCCGCTTGAACTTCAAGTGTGGAGTTCCTCCGCCGCCGAGGTGCAGAACGCTCGCGTTACCGATGCCGAACAAGGCGGACCTGTTGGACAGTCCGCTTAGGGCCGTGCGCCCACAGATTGTGAGTCCTTACCGATGGCGCAGTAGCGAACGCCTGGCCGGCGCCAACTCCAATGGCGTGCGAGGCGCCGGGCCCGGCCTCGTTAATCCTGGTCATCGAAGTCGAATGCTTTCGGTCGCCGCGCAAGAACGACCAATTTCTCCTCGAGCTGCTAGCAGCTAGGGCCTTACTGCGTGGTGGGCGGCGAGAGGAGTCGAGCGTCAGCGACACCTACGGCTTATACTTGGTATCAGTGCTGCGGAGCGTTTTCACGAGCGACCGCGTTCTCTCAAGTGACCACACAGGTCGCCTCCTGGGTGAGCTGCCTGGCCTTAATCCGCGTACTAAAACCGGTTCAGTCGAGCCGATTCAACAAATAGTAACCATGGTCCGGCTCCTGCAATAGGAGGGGCTGCAGGTGCACCTCCACGTTGATACGAGGCTAAGAGTTTCCTATGTGGATTGTAAAAATCGCGCTCACGCGACCTTATACATTTATCGTTCTCGCGATCCTGATCCTGATCGCCGCGCCGGTCGTTATTTTCAATACACCTACTGACATTTTTCCAAACATCAACATTCCGGTAGTCTCCGTGGCGTGGTCCTACACTGGCCTGAATCCGGTGGAGCTGGAGGGCCGCGTGACGACGCCCTACGAGAAGGCGCTCACCGTTCTGGTCGACAACATTCAACACATCGAATCCACCACCATCGCCGGGCAAGTGGTGATCAAAATCTACCTGCAACCCGGCGCCAGCCTCGACACCGCTAACGCGCAGATTTCGGCCGCCTCAGAGTTTCAACTTCGCAGCCTTCCCCCCGGGATACTGCCCCCGCAGATCATCAATTTCTCGGCGTCCAGCGTACCCATTCTGCAGCTTGGCCTCTCAGGTAAGGATCTTTCTGAGCAACAGTTAAACGACCTGGGATTGAACTTCGTTCGTCCCGCTCTTGTCACTATTCCAGGCGCGGTCATCCCCAACGTCTATGGCGGTAAGCAGCGCACCGTCATGGTGAACCTCGATCCACTTCGGTTGCAGGCGGAGGGACTGGCGCCTCAGGAGGTGCTTAGCGCGCTAGCTTCTCAAAATGTCGTACAGCCAGGCGGCACAGCCAAGATTGGCAGCGATGAGTACGATATTCATCTGAACTCCGCTCCTCTGACGCTGGCGGGTCTCAGCAATCTGCCGGTGCGCCAGTCGCCTAACGGAATCATTGTCTACATGCACGACGTCGCAAGCGTAAGCGATGGAAGCATTCCTCAGACCAACATCGTACGCCAGGACGGCAATCGCGGAGTGCTGGTCACGGTCTTAAAGTCGGGCACCGCCTCGACGCTGAGTGTCGTCAATCAGATTCTCGATATACTGCCTCAGATCAAGCTGACTCTGCCGCCTTCCTTGCAGATTACGCCCATTGCGAACCAGGCGATCTTCGTTCGCGGATCGGTTCAGGGCGTTATCCGCGAAGCTGTCATCGCGGCCCTGCTCACCGGCCTGATGATTCTGCTCTTCCTGGGTAGCTGGCGCAGCACCATTATCATTGCGGTTTCCATTCCCTTGTCCATCCTGTCGTCGGTCATTGTTCTTGGCTTGATGGGGCAAACCATCAACATCATGACGTTGAGCGGCCTCGCACTAGCCGTCGGTATTCTCGTCGATGACGCTACCGTCACCATCGAGAATATTGAGCGATATCTGGAAGAGGGCGCCGAGCTGAATGAAGGTATTCTGCAAGGCGCCGCGCAAATCGCCACGCCGGCGCTGGTGTCCACGCTCTCCATCTGCATTGTCTTCCTGCCCATGTTTTTCCTCTCTGGAGTTGCGCGCTACCTCTTTGTGCCGCTGGCGGAAGCCGTCGTTTTCGCGATGCTCGCCTCGTACATCCTTTCGCGTACGCTGGTGCCTACGCTGGCGATGTACCTTCTCAAGAAGCACGAGAGACATGCCGTGGAATCGCGTAACATCCTGACCCGCTTTCAGCGCGGGTTCGAGCGCGGCTTTGAAGGTATCCGCGGCGGGTATCAAAACTTGCTTGACCGGCTGATTGAAGCGCGCGTCATCTTTGTCCCGGTTTTCCTACTGATTGTTTTTTCCGCATTCGTGTTGGTTCCCTACCTGGGACAGAACTTCTTCCCCAGCACCGATAACGGCTCGTTCCTCCTGCATATGCGCGTGAAGAGCGGAACCCGAATCGAAGACACCGCCAAACAGGTGGATGAAGTGGAGCAGCAGATTCGCAAGATCGTGCCCGCGGGTGAGATGGACAACATACTCGATAACATCGGCCTGCCCTACAGCACGCTGAACTTTCAGCACGCGACGTCCGGTCTCATCGGGGCCGGTGACGCCGATATCCTGGTATCGCTGAAGGCCAACCACAGCCCAACCGCGGACTACGTGCGGACGCTGCGGAGCCAGTTGCCCGGCCAGTTTACCGGCACCACATTTTACTTCCTACCTTCCGATATCGTTACCCAGATCCTTAACTTTGGCCTGCCCTCCCCCATTGATGTGCAGGTTGACGGCGCCGACGTTGACGGCAACCGAATTGTGCTGAACAAGATGCTGGGCGAGTTGAAGCAGGTACCCGGGCTGGTCGACCTCCGCGTGCAGCAGCCTGACGATTACCCTGTCCTGGACTTATCGGTTGACCGCACTAAAGCCCAACAAGGCGGCTATACCGAGCGCGATGTTGGAAGCAGCGTTCTAAACGTACTGGGTGGAAGTACGCAGCTTTCGCCACAGTTTTATCTCGATCCGAAGAACGGCGTAACCTACAACATTGTGGCGCAGACGCCGCAATATCTGATTACCTCGCTGTCGGACCTGCAAAACATCCCGATCTCATCAGTTTCCGCCAGGCATCCGGAAATTGTCGCAGACGTCGCCAATATCAGCCGCTCGGCTGAGATGCAAGTTGTGTCGCACTACAACATCAGGCGCACGCTGGACATCTACGGCAACGTTCAAGATCGCGATCTGGGCGCCGTCGCCAAAGAGATTGACAAGATTGTGCAGGCCAACACTCCCGCACTTCCTCGCGGCAGCTTCAGTCACGTCCGTGGACAGATTGAGACGATGCGAACATCGTACATCGGCCTCCTTTCCGGCCTGGGCTTCGCCATCATACTGGTTTACCTGCTCATCGTGGTGAACTTTCAGTCCTGGCTGGATCCGTTCATCATTATTACGGCACTCCCGGCCGCGCTGGCGGGCATTGTGCTTTTTCTCTTCATTACGCACACCACGTTGAGTGTTCCGGCTCTTATGGGAGCCATCATGTGCATGGGGGTGGCCACCGCCAACAGCATTCTCGTAGTCTCGTTCGCCAAGGAAAGATTCGAAGAACACGGAGACGGCTTCACCGCTGCGTTCGAATCCGGCGGGACCCGCTTTCGCCCCGTTATGATGACCGCCCTGGCAATGATCATCGGCATGATCCCGATGGCGCTGGGCGCAGGCGAAGGTGGCGAGGAAAACGCACCGCTGGGACGCGCCGTAATCGGAGGATTGTGCGCGGCCACCGTTGCGACTCTCATTTTTGTTCCCGCGGTCTTTGGGCTGCTGCATGGCCGCCGCAAAGACGCACCCAAGTCCGAACTTTCGCCTAAAGAAATTGTCTTTGCCGGAGAGCCTCATCCATCTGGAGAACCTCATCAATGACCAATGACCTGCGCGAAGAACAAGCCGAAAACGAGAACACTGGCACCACACATTTGGATAACGATCGCCTGGACGCTGCAAAGCCTGTCGCTCAGCCAACAACACCGCCCAACGAAAAGCCGAAGCGCCGATCGCTGGTCGGGGTGTGGATTGCCCTAGTGCTTCTCGCGATTGGCATCGCTGGCGTAGTTATTGCCGGAGTGCTTTCGCGCGCCGCCGCCGAACGAACGCTGGCTACCAACACCAAACAGGCGGCGGTCCCTATCGTTAGCGTCACGCACCCCAGCGTGGCGCGGCTATCGCCCGAGATTTCGCTTCCTGGTAGTACTCAAGCGTATGTCGACACGCCCATCTTCTCGCGCACCGATGGATATTTGAAGAGCTGGTACTTCGATATCGGCGCTCGCGTGAAAAAGGGCGATTTGATGGCGGTCATCGAAACACCCGAACTCGACGAGCAGCTAGCGGTTGCTCAAGCGCAGTTGAAGAGCAGCCAAGCCAACCTCGACCTCGCGAATATCACCTCCAATCGCTACCGGAATCTGCTGAAGAGCAACTCGGTCTCACAGCAGGAAACCGATCAGGCGGTAAGTGACGCTGCCGCGAAGGAGGCCGCTGTGGAAGCCTCCCAGGCCTCGGTCCGTCGCCTGCTGCAGTTGCAATCCTTCGAGCGCGTTTATGCACCGTTTGACGGCGTCGTCACCGTTCGCAACACGGATGTCGGCCAACTGGTCCAAGGCGGCTCGTCGCCCAATTCGCTCTTTCATCTGGCAGCCATCGACACTGTTCGCGTGTTCGTGCCAGTGCCCGAGGCATACGCCGCCGCGATACGAGACGGCAATAAAGCCACCCTTACGCTCGACGAGTACCCGGGCCGAGTCTTTACCGGCACCATTGCGCGCAATTCCAGCGCCATCGACCCGTCGACCAGAACCTTGAACGTTGAAGTGGACGTAGACAACCCCAAAGCCGAGATTCTTCCGGGCGCGTACATCTTTGTTCATTTCAAAGTGCCCGATCAGGGCGAGTCCCTCACCCTTCCCTCCAACACGCTCCTTTTCCGCGCCGCGGGTTTACAAGTGGGTCTGGTACGGGACGGACGCGTGCAACTGGTTCCTGTTACTATCTCGCACGACGGCGGAGCTTTTGTGGAGATCTCCTCCGGCCTCGAAGCCTCCGATGTGGTGATCCTGGACCCTTCGGACTCACTCACCACCGGGCAGCAGGTGGAAACGAAAGAAGCCAGCAGCGCCGGAAAAAAATAATGCGACGCGTTCTTGCGGCTGCGCTGAGCGCGGCTACATTTCTGCTCAGTGGATGCCTGGTGGGACCGAAGTACGTCAAGCCGGTCCTTCCCGCAACCTCGGGCCCCGATGTCTATAAGGAGACCGACCCGAACTGGCAACCAACCAATCCTTCAGACGCTGAATTAAAAGGAGAGTGGTGGAAGATTTTCAATGAACCTTTGCTGAACGAACTGGAAAGCAAGGTCGTCACCTCGAACCAGAGCCTGAAGGCATCGGAGGCCCGCTTTCGTGAAGCTCGCGCTCAGATCCGCGTCAATCGGGCCGACCTTTATCCCACCATTGGCGCCGCGCCTTACGCGATCGGTGAACGTTACTCGGCGAATCGTCCCTACTTCAATCAAACTCTCGCTAATAATGGCGAAGCTGACTTGCTACTTCCCCTCGACTTGAATTATGAGATCGATTTCTGGGGCCGCATTCGTCGGACCATTGATGCGGCGAAGGAGGAGACGCAGGCCAGCGCGGCGGATCTGGCGACGGCACAACTGAGCCTTCAGGCCGAAGTGGCGTACGATTACTTCGAACTGCGCAGCGCCGATGCGCAAAAGAAGCTGCTCGCAGATACGGTAAAAGATTACGAGGAGGCATTGCGCATCACCACCAATCGGTTTGAGGGCGGAATTAGCAACGAGTCCGACGTATTCCAGGCCAAGACGCAACTACAGGCCGCCATCGTGGCGCAATTGGACATCGCCGTGCAGCGAGCGCAGGATGAACATGCGATCGCGGTTCTGATCGGTCAACCGCCCGCTGGTTTCAGCATTGCCGAGGCGCCGCTGAATGCCGAGCCGCCGTTCATCCCCACCGGTCTTCCGTCGCAACTGCTTGAACGCCGGCCGGACATCGCGGCCGCCGAGCGACGCGCCAATGAAGCTAACGAGCGCATCGGAATCGCTCGCGCCGCCTACTTCCCGTCGGTTACACTGAGCGCTTCTGTGGGTTTTGAGAGCACGGCGATCAGCAACTTTTTTAGCGCATCCAACTTTGTTTATTCTCTCGGCCCCACGCTCTCGCAGACTTTCTTCGACGCCGGCCGGCGAGCGGGCATTTCGCAGCAGGCCTACGCAAGTTTCGACGAGGTGTCGGCCAATTACCGGCAGACCAGTCTCACGGCCTATCAAGAAGTGGAAGATAATCTTGTGGCGCTCCGTATCCTGTCGCAGGAGGCCATTCAGCAGCGCCAGGCCACCGTCGCCGCCCAGGGCGCCGAGCAAATCTTTAACAACCGCTACGTCGGTGGCCTTGATACGTACCTTCAAGTTGTAACAGCGCAGAACGCCGCACTGGCTAACGAGCGTAACGAGATCGATATTATGAGACGCCGCATGGACGCGAGCGTTCTTTTGATCAAAGCGCTCGGTGGTGGTTGGAGCACGGCGCGGCTTCCCAATTACTGAATCTCGTCAGCGAGCGAATCGGCTGCATTGCCGCTCAGATCGGGGATTTTGAAGCTGACGTGAAGATCCAACTAAGATCTGGACTGCGACTCGACCGAGCTTTTGTGCCGGCGTGTGCATTTTGCGATTGGATCGGGTGAAGAGTGCCGCCCTCCAACCCACCATTTTGAGAGGCCCAGTTCGACGCCTTCGGCCCCTTAGCGTCGTCGATTGCGATTCTCCCCACGAAATTCAGCATCGAAGTTCGACCAGGAAGGGGATCTGGAGTCCGCAAAGCGCGAACTGTTTCAAGCATGCGGTGTCTTCGAACCGCTCGGCGACGCCCCATCGCTTCTTTTGATCGAACAGATCGAATAACCTGTTGGGATGTCGAAGCGAACCCTGTCTACCCATTTGCCATTAGGGAGCAGCATGATCGTGCGGCTCTCGCTGGCTGTCGTTCTATTTTCCTTGTCTCCGTCGCTGCTCTTGGGGCAAACCTCCGCCCCCAATCCAGAAGTGCAAGCGCTGCGGGACGAAGTCAAGGAACTAAGAGCGCGCCTTAACGGATTGGAGTCCAAACTGGAGGCGCTCGCGCCCGCGACCCCGCCCGCAGCCGATCGCTGTTACGCCACGGTCCCGCTCGCTCCTGCCTTGGAGTCTGCGATCTCTAATCCGGTTTGGCCCGTCGAGCAGGCCAGTACTAAACGAGCCCCTGTGATTGCTCAGCCGAGCCCGGCCCCCCCACCCGTCGCCGAGCAGCCTACTTCCACGCCTGGCCCCGCCACGGAAGACGCGAGATCCAAGCCCGCTCCGTTTGCCTTTGGGGATTTCACTTGGATGAACGGCCAGAGCCGCCAGAAGTCCCAACCTCTGACCAACTCTTTCGCCACCGTCAACCTTTATCTCGATACCTACTACGGCTACTCATTCAATCATCCAATCGACGACACGATTGTCGGCAGCGGGGCAGTCGGCCGCGACACGGAATGGCAAATCAACAATGCGACGATCGGCATCGAAACCAACTACAAGAACGTGATCGGTAAAATAACGCTTCAAAGCGGGAACCAGCTTGCCGTGACCCAGGATCTGGATCACACAGTGGATCGAGGCCGTAACCTTTCGGTCGCCAACAACAAGTACATCGGAGAGGCCGTCGCCGGCTACCACTTCGACAAATTGGACGGGATCAACATCGAGGCAGGTTATTTTTACTCCTACATCGGCCTCGAAAGCTACCTGCTCGCAGAGAACTGGAACTACAACCGTTCTTTTGTCTCGGACATGACTCCCTTTTATTTCTCCGGCGCCCGGATCCAACTCTTCCCCACCGACAAAATCAAGATCGAGCCCTGGGTGATGAACGGCTACCAGACCTACGGCAAGTGGAACAAGGACAGTTCGGTCGGCCTATCCAACTATTGGCGGCCCCACGAGTACCTTGGCTTCGTCGCCAACTTCTACTACGGTACGGACACAAAAGACGACCCCAATCGAAAGCGTTTCCACCACGACGACAGTATCCTGTTCCGCTACTTCGATCGTTCTCAGTCGGCGGGAGTCTCAAAAATGGCTTTAAGCCTGAATAGCCACTTTGGAGCGCAGTTCGGAGGAGTCAATCCGTTCCCGGGCCGCAAGGAGTATATGCTCGGATCATCCTTCGCCAACCGCATCTGGTTCGATCGCGACCACTTGGCCTGGTCCTTCCGCGCGGAGGCCGTGACGAACCCGGGCCGCTACCTAGCCCTTCCACCGACGCCAACCGGTTTCCTGCCTGGAATCGACAATTACAGCTTGAAGCTCTGGGATCTGACGTCGACCTTCGATATCCTGCCCACCGATTTCCTGGCGTTCCGCTTTGAATTTATCAGCCGCCATTCCGATGTCCCCTACTTTGCCGGTCCTGGTGGCACCACATCGCCGGACGGATGGCAGGGAACGTCAGGTCCCTTCGTGCCCGACCTCGTGAAACACGAAAACCGCCTGACCTTTGCCATCAACTGGCGGATGTGAAGTCCCGGCGTATCGGTGGCGGTGGGCGTCATTTTCGGGATGCTGCCGGCCCGCCGCGCTTCGCAGGTCAATCCCACCTAGCTAGCGTTGAGGTCCGAGTAAAGACTGCTCGTGGCTGGTCCCCGGTTTCGGCAAGGCTGCCGGGCGTGATGGTTCTCGTCCGCAAATGCGCGCCGCCGCGTTCTTTAAATTGATGCTCCCGTGCGCTGATGTTGGTCCCACTGGGCAATGAATGGGGCGTAATGGACCGGGAGGGTGCGCATCAGGTGTCGTGCGTGGCGCTCGACCTGCTCTTTTGAAAAAACGAAGCCATCCTGTTCTGAAAAATCGTCGGCAGGCTGCCAGGGAAGTCCTTTGCAGTGATGGCGCATGAAGATTTCGGCCGCTTCGGTGAGGTGACGGCGCTCCAGGCGGTGGCGCTCCTCCTGGATATAGCGGAGCTGCTGGAGGGCATTTTGGAACTGGCGGGAGAGGCGCGAGCCGTGCAGGCCGAGAGTGGCGAGGGCGCGATGGGCGTCGACGATGTCGAAGGGCGTTTCTTGAGTGTTTGAGCCGGCTTGCCCGGTGGGCGGGTTGGTGGTGCGGGAAAGCAGTTCGGCTTCGAGGAATGGGATGCGGTTGAGGCGCCAGGAGGTGTTGGCGAGTTCGTGGACCAATTGGGTCTCGGTGGCGTTGGCGGGGTGGTACTCGTCGAGGAATTGCTGGATATGGCGCTGGTAGGCTTCGGGGTCCTCGGTGGGCAGGACGGCGGTTCGGGCGGTGAGACCATGGCGCAACGCGTTTTGCGACGAACGTTGCTTGCCGGGTTCGGTGCGAGGACCGGTGGAGTGTTGGGAGTTGGCGCGGTTGGTGGCGGCGCGGCGGTCCAGCCAGCGTTGGACGGGGTCGGTTGTGGTTGGCGTTGGTTGAGCTTGGGCTGCTGTTGCCATTTTGTTCACCTCGGCCAATGGGATAGCACGGGTGGGGATGGAGTTGAGGGGTGGGCGGGGATGGTTTGTTGATTGGGAGGGAGAAAGAGGGGGCGGGAGTTTGTGATTTGGATGGGTGGGGTTGGGCTTGGCTCGCCGGGTGGGCGCGAGCTGTGCCGGCAGGTGCTATGGAACGTTGCTAGTTGTTTCACGTCCGGCTTACTTTTTCGGGCTCGGCCTGTCGGTTCCCGCTGATTGTTTTTAGGCGGTTGGTAGTGTCGGCGAATGCGCTGGGGAGAAGCTCTGGCGGCGGGTGCCTGAGTGTAGGAAAATCGAATGCATGATTCGAATTGCGATTCGGTTGGGTTACATTCTGTGCGTCGGTCTCGTCTGCGCCGGGCTCCGCGCGCAGCCTCCGGCGGACCGGCCGCCAGACAAGCCCGCTTCGCCTGCTAGTTTGCCGGGTGACACCCTGCCGCCCTTCGGGATGCTGGATGCGAGCGGTAATCTCACGCCGCAACCGGCACGGCCTCCCGGCAAAGGCGGTCCGCCCGCTCTTCGGCCGCCTGTAAAGACCCGCGGGCCTGCTCTGGATGTGGCGATTGAGGCTGCTCGCGCGGCAGTGGATACGTGCGCCGCGGGTGGCTTTTATATCGGCGCCAGCGTCATCGACACTTCCGGTCAGCCACGCGCGATGATCGAGGCGGAGGGGTCCGACGGCGGGCATGTGTATGTCGGTGTGCGAAAGGCATTGGTGGCGCTCGCCTTCAAGATGCCGAGTTCGGAGGCGGCACGAGCGGTGCGTTCCGATAAATCTCTGCTGGCGCGCGTGACGCCCAATATGTTTGTCATGGAAGGCGCGGTTCCGCTCATGGTAGGCAACGAGATCATCGGCGCGATTGGGGCGAGCGGCGCGGCAGGCGGGAATCAGGACGAAGTCTGCGCTCTCGCGGGACTGAATAAGGTCAGCAAGCGCCTCAAATAGGCGGGTATCGCAGGCGGTTGCCCGGCGTGGCGACTTTGACTCCTGGGCGGCGCGCTTCCGGACGATCAACGCTTTTTCCACGTGTTGATCGGGCGAGAGTTTGTCGCCGATACGAAAGTTTCGCGCAAACACCGCGCTGGACGACGACCCACTTGTGTTCGCCGTGCCTGTGGCTCAGAATACGCCGCAGGGGCCCACAGCTCTTCTGAGGGGCCGGAGCGAAGAAATAGGCCGGGATGCGACCGGAGAATTGATCCCACGGTTGACCGAGAATACTCCACGGGCGCGGTAGTTGGGCTTGATCTGACACCGCTCGGTCCGCACAGCGGTAGAATGTTTGGTGGCATGATTTTGCTTTTTGCTTTATTGCAAGGCGGGGCGCCGCAGACGGATGCGCTGACCCGGTTGCTGCACCAGCAGCAGATCACGCCGTGGATGATCGCCGCGGCCATTGGCATCGCTTTCGTGCTGGGGGCTGCGCATGCACTCACGCCTGGACACGGAAAAACCATCGTGGCGGCTTATTTGGTGGGTTCGCGCGGTACGCTGAAGCATGCGGCTTTCCTCGGCGCTATGGTGACGTTTACGCACACAGTATCGGTTTTCCTGCTCGGCCTGGCGACGTTATTCCTGTTCCAATATGTAGTTCCGCAAAAGGTGACGCAGGTGTTGGGCGCCATATCCGGACTTTCCATCGTTGTGATCGGCGGCTGGATGTTGTACAAGCGCTTAGGCCGGACCAATCATCACGACCATGCGCACGAACATCACCATCACGATCATCCGCATGACCATGCTCATGAACACGCCCATTCGCACGGTCATTCTCATACTCATTCTCACGGACCCGGCGGGCACACCCATATGCCCGAGGAGATGTCGTGGTCGGGCTTGGCGGCTCTCGGTGCGAGCGGCGGATTGGTGCCGTGCGAATCGGCTCTGGTGTTGTTGCTCACCGCGATTGCACTGCGGCGCGTCGGCCTCGGCCTGCTACTGCTGGTCTCGTTCAGTCTGGGCCTGGCGCTGGTGCTGATGGCGATCGGCGTTCTCGTGATCTATGCCAAAAACCTGCTGCCCGCCGGCAGCGGAGGCAGCCCGTTCTTTCGCTGGATGCCCGTGGCTTCCGCCGCCGTGGTGATGCTGCTGGGAGTGGTGATGACCGGTGTGTCACTCGGCTGGATCCGGCCGCAATGGATGGCCGGATAGGCTCTTGAAGCGGGAATCGCGCTAAGAAGCAGTGAAACGTGTCGCGTACACACGAGTGTGTACGCCACGGGTTTGGCTAGTACATTCCGGAAACAACTTCCGCTTCGTAAACATTTTGCAGCTGGCGATCCGGCCGCGGCCGAAATTCAAAATCTTCAGGATTCAGCGTGTTACCATACAGATGCGGCATTGTTGTTGGCATTCTCCGTTAGCGGCCACTCAGTTGCAACAGATTCGCCGATAACGGATCTTCTGCCGTGTCCTCCTCTAGCGAGACCTCTTGGAATAAACGCCTGGCGGCTTTGCGTAACGTGCCGCCCGTGCTGCGCCTGGTGTGGGACGCCGCGCCCAAGGTAGTAGCAAGCGGCATCGCATTGCGCCTGATGAGCGCGCTCATCCCGGTGGCGATGCTGGCCGTCTCCAAATTGATCCTGGATCTGCTCAACGCCAAGCATTCGCCGGTGATCCCGGCTCAAATGTGGTGGCTTCTGGCCGCTGAGTTTCTGCTCGCCGCGGCGAATCTGGTGCTGGGGCGAACCATCGACTATACGGACGCGCGGCTGGCGGACGAATTTACGCGCGAGGTCAGCCTTCGCCTGATTCAGCACGCAACGCGACTGGATTTGGAAACGTTCGAAGATCCTGCCTTCCATGACGTTCTGGAACGCGCACGCCAGCAAGCTACGGACCGTATCGGGATGCTCAACGCCATGGGGCGGCTTCTGCTGCAATCGGTGACGTTGCTATCGCTCTCCGCCGGAGTGGTCTTCTACTCCCCGTGGTTGTTCCTGTTGTTGGTGGTTTGCATCGTGCCCGCCTTCATGGGCGAAAGCCATTTCGCATTCCTCGGCTATTCGCTGGCCCATGAAATCACGCCGGTGCGCCGCGAGTTGGACTATCTGCGCATTCTCGGCACCAGCAAAGAGAACGCCAAGGAAGTGAAGTTGTTCGGCCTGGGCAATCATTTGCACGGCCGCTATGCGTTGCTGACCGGGCAGATTATCGGGAAGAATACCAAGCTGACGCGTCACCGTTTGTTGTGGGGCTCCCTGTTCGCAGTGATTGGATCCATCGGCTATTACGGCAGCTACGTGTTTCTGGTTTGGCAGGCTTTGCAGGGACGCATCACCCTGGGCACCTGGTTTTTCCTGACTGGTTCGATCGCCGGCGCCAGCGTGCAGTTACAGGGCGTGTTCTCGTTGTTCTCGCATATTGCCGATCAGGCGCTGCATTTGACGGATCTGGTCGATTTCCTCAAGGTGCGGCCCACCATTCGTTCGCGTCCCAACGCGCTGCCGGTGCCGAGGTCCATTCGCTCCGGCTTCGAATTTCGCGATGTCTCGTTCCATTATCCCGGCGCCTCCCGCCTGATTCTCAAGAATCTGAATTTTCGGCTGGAGCCCGGCGAGCACGTCGCGCTGGTGGGCGAGAACGGGCAGGGAAAGACCACGCTGGTGAAATTGCTCGCCCGGCTCTACGATCCCACCGGGGGCGCCATTTACCTGGATGGGACGGATCTGCGCGAGTACAACGTCGAAGAGCTGCACAAAGAGATCGGAGTCATTTTCCAGGATTTCGTGCGGTACGACATGCCCGCCCGCATGAATATCGGCGTGGGACGGATCGAGCATGTCGATAATGACGAAGCGCTTTGGACCGCGGCCGAGAAGAGCCGGGCGGACCGCTTGCTCACCGGCTTCGACGCCGGTCTGGATCAGATGCTGGGCCGGCGCTTTGAAGGTGGAGTGGATTTGTCCGGCGGCGAGTGGCAGAAATTTGCGCTGGCGCGGGCTTATTTGCGCGATGCGCAGGTGCTGATCCTGGATGAACCCACTGCCGCGCTGGATGCCGTGGCGGAGTCCGAGGTATTCGCGCGATTTGACGATCTGTCGCGCGACAAGATGGCGCTGCTGATCTCGCATCGATTTTCCACCGTGCGCAAGTCGGATCGCATTGTCGTTCTGGAAAATGGACAGATTTTCGAGGAAGGCACCCACGATCAACTGGTAGCGCGTCATGGCCGGTATGCGAGCCTTTTTGAATTACAGGCGGCGAGTTACCGATGAGTTCGCAATCGCAGATTATCGAGAGCGCGCCGACTGTTCCGCCGCCCCGGGCGGCCGGGGATTTTGAGATTTTCGAGCGCTTGCGGGACTGCGCGGCGAAGCTGTGGGAACTGGTGGCGCGTCATGGCCGGTATGCGAGCCTTTTTGAATTACAGGCGGCGAGTTACCGATGAGTTCGCAATCGCAGATTATCGAGAGCGCGCCGGCGATTCCACCGCCCCAGGCGGCCGGCGATTTTCAAGTTTCCGACCGTCTGCGGGAATGCGCGGCGAAGCTGCGGGAGCACCTGCGCGGACCGTCGGTTTCGCACTGGCTGAAGGACAACCACTCGCTGTTGCAATCCCATATCGCCGACCTGCGCCACACGCTGCGACCGTCGTTCCTGCGCCAACTTCATCAGACCAGCCAGGGCGAGCCGCGCATCTATCGAATCGTTAGCGCGTGGCTGGCGAGCGCGCCGGGCGTCATCGATAACGACGTCCTGTTGCCCTTCGCTAAGGTTCTGAGAGAAACTGAACCTCTCAATTTTGACGAATTGTGGGCTTTTGCGCCCATATTGCGGTTCGCGGTGGTGGAGCGGCTGTGCGCGAATCTGGATAGCGAACGGCTGGTGGCGGGCTGCGTGCGCACATTGTGGGCGCTCGAGGCCATTTCCTGGAAGGGCTTTGTAGAGACCGCCTCGCGCACCGAAGCCGCGTTGCGGCAAGATCCGGGCGGAGTGTACGCGCGGATGGATCTTCCTACCCGCGATCGCTATCGCCTGGAACTGAACCGAATCGCAAGCCATGCCAAGCTCACCGAAGAAGAAGTAGCGAAAGCCGCTATCGGCCGCGCCGTGCAAGCGCGCGACGCCGGAGATAGCGATATACGCAAGTTTCATGTCGGCTGGTATCTGATCGGACCCGGCGCGAAAGATTTTCGGCGCAGCCTGGGATGCAAGCCTGCGCTGGGCTCCTGGCTGGCGGACTTGCCGCAAAGCTGCCCGAACCTGTTTTATGCAGCCGCCGTGCTGTTCCTGATGGCGCTCCTTATGTGGGGATTCGAATGGTTCTCTCAGCCGGCCTGGTGGATGGTCGCGCTACTTCTAATCCCAGCCAGCCAGGCGGCGCTCGAAATCGCCAACGCACTGTTCAGCCGTCTGCTCAGCCCGCGCTTTATTCCCAGCATGGACTTCCTCAATGCGATCCCCGACGATTGCAAGACGATGGTGGTGGTTCCCACGCTGCTGCTGTCCGATTCCAATTGCGCGAAGCTGCTTCGCGATCTGGAAATTCGCTACCTGGCAAATCGGGACCGTAATCTGTTCTTCGCTCTGCTGACCGATTTTGCCGACGCGGATACGCCCGAGACGGACGCGGATGGAGTTCTCACCTCCTGCGTGAACGGTATCGGCGAGTTGAATGAGCGCTACGGTTCCGGCGACCGCGGACCATTTTATTTGCTGCACCGCGCGCGCCGCTGGAATCCGGGAGAGCGCAAGTGGATGGGCTACGAGCGCAAACGCGGCAAGCTGAACGACCTGAATCACCTTTTGCTGGGCCGCGACAATTGGTTTCAAACCATCGTTGGCGATCCAGCGCGCCTGGTTGAGATCCGGTACGTGATCACGCTCGACACCGACACGCAGCTCCCCCGCGATACTGCCGCGAAGATGGTGGCGGCGATGGCCCATCCCTTGAACCTGCCAATCCTGGATGCGGCAACCAAAACCGTGACGGAAGGCCATGCCCTGCTGCGCCCGCAGGTGGCCGTCAGCGTCGACTCCGCGCAACGCTCCTGGATTGCCAGAATCTTCAGCGGCCAGGCGGGCTTCGATCCTTATTCGGCCGCAGTTTCCGATCTCTATCACGATCTGCACGGCGCAGCCAGCTTCACCGGCAAGGGTATTTACGATGTGTACGCCTTTGACGCGGCCGTGGGCGAGCGTTTTCCGGAGAACGCCATCCTCAGCCACGATCTGATTGAGGGCGAGCACGCGCGCACCGGCCTGATGAATGTCGAGTTGGTGGAGGATTTCCCCGCCACTTACGGGGCGTTTTCGAAGCGCAAACACCGCTGGGTGCGCGGCGATTGGCAATTGCTGCCGTGGTTGTTCGCGCGTCCTCCCGTGTTCGGCGGCCGCGCGGCGAAGAATCCGCTCTCCGCGCTTTCGCGCTGGAAAATTGTGGACAACCTGCGGCGCAGCCTGCTCGAGATCTCGCTGCTGTTTCTGCTGCCGGCGGGTTGGCTCGGGACCGCGCACCAAGCCCGCTGGACGCTGGCTGTGCTCCTGCTGTTGCAGGTTCCCTTCTACGCGGACATGTTCATGAGTATCGTTCGCGCGCCCGAGCGCCGCTTCTGGAAGGCTTTCAGCAAATCGCTGGGCGGACGCTTTCTCGCGAGCCATCGCGATACCTTGCTGAACCTGGTTTTCATTCCGCATCAAGCCTGCCTGATGGCGGACGCCATCCTGCGCACGCTATGGCGAAGACACATCAGCCATGCCAGCCTGCTGGAATGGGAAACCATGGCGCAATCGGAGGTTGTGGGCGCAGCGCGTTACACCCTTTTCGACGTGTATCTTTATTTCTCGTCGCTGATCTGGCTACCCTTCATTTTTCTCGCTGGTTTATTCCCAATTCCGGTCCTGCTGATTTGCGCGCTGTGGATCGTCGCGCCCCTGGCCGTGGGATGGCTGAATGAACCGCTGCCGAAGTCCGCTGCAATCACACCCAAAGATCGCGCCTTCCTGCGCGAAGCGGCGCTGCGGACCTGGCGCTATTTCGCGGATCATTCCTGGGAGGAACAGCACTGGCTGATTCCCGACAATGTCCAGGAAAGCCCGGCGCTGGCGACCCATCACATTTCGCCCACCAATCTCGGCATGTCGCTGACCGCGCAGCTCGCGGCCCACGACTTCGGGTATTTGAGCGTGGACGAATTGTCGAGTTCGCTGCAGCGCATCTTGCATTCGCTGGAAGAGCTGCCGCGCTACCGTGGGCACTTCTTCAACTGGTATGACACCGTCACCCTCCGCCCGCTCCCGCCGCAATATGTGTCCAGCGTCGATAGCGGCAATCTGGCGGCTTCGCTGACGGCATTGCGCCAAGGCTGCCTGCTGTTGCTCCAGCAGCCGATCCTGGAACCGGGAACGCTGCAAGGGCTGCGCGATCATGTTCTGCGTCTGCGCGACGAGGTGCCCTACGATTCGCGAACCTTCTCCCGGATGAAGCTGTTCGGCAGCTTGCTGCGGCAACTGGAATGCGAACCCAAGGATCTTTTCTATTGGGAAGCGGTGCTCACCGAATCGCGCGATCTTCTCCGGCGCATCCAAGCCACTCTGGTTTCCGTGCATGCGCGGCACAACTCGGAGGAACTGCGCTACTGGGAACGCCTGCTCGCCGAGCGGATGGATGCCGCGCTCCAGCAGCTCTATCGATTGGCGCCGTGGCTTGCGCCGGCGCTGGAGCCGGAGCTTCGCGTGTGCATGCGTGACGATACCTTCACGCCGTTGATCGCGGAATTGAGCAGAGTGCCGGCGCTCGGCGAGTTGCCCGAGTCTTACGATCGCATTCGGGACCGGCTGCGGGAGCGCCTGTCGAGCGCCCGGCCTCTTTATCCCATGCTGGGCGATATTTTGGAACAGTTGCTCCGCGAGCTTCCCGCCGCCCGGGCCTTCGCACTCGAGCTGGCCAACCGTTTCCAAGGCATCGCGGCCGCGGCGCAGCGCTACTTCGACGACATGGACTTCAGCTTTCTGTTCGACGAAAACCGCCAGCTTTTGAGCATCGGCTTCAACCTGGAGGCCGGCTGCTGCGACCAATCCTACTACGATCTGCTGGCGTCCGAAGCCCGGACCGCGGTTTTCCTGGCGATCGCCAAAGGCGACATCCCGCGCCAGACCTGGCTGCGGCTGGGACGAAAGCTCACGGCCTATCGCGATCAAGTGACGCTTCTGGCCTGGAGCGGCACCATGTTTGAGTATCTGATGCCGCTGCTTCACTTGCGCTGTTACGCGGGAACGCTGCTGGATCGCTCGCTGCGGGCCGCGGTCCGAATTCAGCAAGCTTATGCGCAGGAGCGCCGCGTGCCGTGGGGCATCTCCGAGGCCGCTCATGCCGAGCGCGACGAGCGCGGCCAATATCAATACCATGCGTTCGGAGTTCCGCCCTTGAGCTCGAGTGGCGAGGAGGCCAAACGGATGGTAATTGCGCCATACGCCAGCATGCTCGCGCTGATGATAGACCCCGTCCGCGCTACCGCGAATCTGCGCGCGATGGCCGCCAAGGGCTGGTGGACCCGCCACGGCTTTTTCGAGTCCATCGATTATTCACGCGGCGCTCCCGAAGTGGTGCAGTGTTTCATGGCGCACCATCAGGGGATGGCTCTGCTGGCGATTGACAACGCGCTGCTGGGGAACCGGATGCAAGAGCGGTTCCATCACGATCCGCTGGTGCAGTCCACTGAATTTCTGCTCGAAGAGCGGATGCCCGTGCTGGTGGACGTTACGCCGGTGCCTGAGGCGGCGTAGCTTTCCGCGCCCGCTTCTTCATTGGCTTCTTTACCGCCTTGGCTGGAAGCTCTTGGCCCGGAGGTGCGCTGAAGCCGATCAGATCCATGGCATGCGAAGGAGCCTGGTTGGCCATAAACCAGCGCCAGACATTGCCGGTCAGCAGGTTTTCCGCGCTTAGCAGCGTGATGCCGGCGTCGATACCCACCACGTCGGTGTCGAACCATTGGCGCGACGGATTGTAGCCATCCACGAAACCGTAGCGCCCGAACACGCGGTCTCCGAAATGTTCCTGAATGGCTCTGAGCGCCGGAATAGAAATGTCGGGCGTGAACATCAGCGATCCTCCGGCCGCCGCCGGCGCGACGGTTCCATCCACTGGTTCAAAGGCCTGGATCTCTCCGTAGATTCGATAGCCTTTAGGTCCGTCCGATGCCGTAATACCCCAGATGTCTTTCCCAAAGGTGTTGGGCAGATCCAAATTGAGACTGTATTGTTGGTTGGCGCGCGTGGCGTTGACCGAGTTGAGAAAGAAATCCATAAAGCCGCGGTCGCGCCTGTTTCGAAAATCGATCCAGGCCTGCGAATATTGGTGGGTGAACAACGGGCCGCCGCTGATGAACTCGTAGTTTCTGTATTTGTAGAAGGGGCGCTGCCATCCGTACCAGGATTCCGGCGAAATGGGATGGGTGGGCGAGCCGATGGCCAGCACATAGAGCAGGCCCAGTTCGCAATACGTGTCCCACCTGTTCTTGAGGAAACCCTTGCCGCCGATCCAGCCGTGCGAGAGAAGCAGCGGATCCCCATTCAGCATCCACTGGAAATCCACGCGATTGTAGATCTCGCCGGCGAGCTTGGGAATCTCGGGATGGCTGGAAAAGTATTGCCCCGCCGTAAGGACGCCGGCCAAAAGAAAGGCGGTGTCGATAGAGGATGTCTCGCTGTCCCATTTGCGATCGCCGCTGGACACATCCATCCAGTGATAGAACCATCCGTGATCCTGCTTCGTCTTATGGGCGAAAAACTCGAGCGTGGTCCGAACCCGATCCGCCGCCTCCTGCCGGGAGATCCAGCCGCGCTCCGCGCCAATGCAGATGGCGGTGAGCCCGAAACCGGTTGCGGCGGTGCTGGCGATATCGCGGCTAGGACCTTTGGCGCGGCCGCCGTCCACTCGCGCGCGATCCAGCACCAGGCCCGTGCCATGATCGGCTTGTTCCCAGAAATAGGCGAAGCTGCGGTGCTCCAGGTCTTCGAGGAAGACGCGGTCGGCCGCCGACACCGGCGCTACCTGATCCCCATGGAGGACCTCGGTGGGTTTCTCCACAGCCGCTCCGGCGACCGCGTGGGGCGCCATCAGGAGCGCAATCAAGAAAAACGCAAAGGGAGCGGCGCACACCACCAAACGGCCAAGCAACTGCTTCCCGCCGGACTCCGTTTTGCGCGTGTTGGTCACAGGGATTGCCAGGGCGCGATAGAACATGGGGATCAGTGGGTCCCCACTTCTACCAATGCTAATCCATTGGATGAAAGCATAAAGCCGGACGTTCCGTGGAGCTTCTGGGTTCCGGCCGAAGCACGCCTAAGCTGCTCATATTGCTCGCGAGTGGGAGTAGTGGGGCTGCCTATCGCCCGCCATGCGGCTAGAGCCGACCCGTGTGCGGGATCCAGGATTTCGATCTGGTAGTGCGGCGTGCCGGAAAAACCCTCGACGGCCAGGTGAACCCGCCGCGCTGTTCCCGTGGAACCTGGCGATGGGTAATTCCAGACCGCGACGGCCAGCGTGCCGTCCGCGCGTTTCGTCACAAGCGCATTGGCCAGTTCCGGCTGGGACCGCTGGGTTCCCAAACGATGCAGCATCGCAAAAGCGTTGAACGCGGCCTTCGGAACGCCACCTTCGGCAATCAGGCCGTACCCGCCGTAGAATGGCGTTTTGATCACGCCTTGTTCCTCAAAAACGTCCGAAAAAGTCCAGTAGGACAGCATGGCCGTGAGTCCGTCGCAAAGCCGGATATTGTTCGCCAGCCAAGGCCCCATGAAGGCCGAATCGGTGACGCCGATTTCGTTCTTGTAACTGGCATTGTACTCGCTCCAGAGGATTGGCAGATCAGGCCGCGCGGACGCCTTCACCTGGTCGAAAACTTTCTTCACGGCGCGGCTCACCATTTCCGATCGATCTACGCTCTCATCGGCTCCCAAGACGTCTTTCGACAGATCGTTTCCATAGACGTGCGTGGACACGAAATCGAGCGGGACCTGAGCCTGGATGGCGTGCGCGATTATCTCCGGGATCCAGGCGGCTTGCGCGGTGGCCGGCCCGCCCACCCGCAAACGCAAATCGGCGTGTCGGATGGCCCGGGCCGCATGATCGTACAGATCGAAATAACTCGCCTGCTTGGGCTCGCCCGTCCAAAAGTCGATATTCGGCTCGTTCCAGACTTCGAAATACCACTGCGACACTTCGTTCAGGCCGTAGCGATCCACCAGATGCTTTGCGAAGTTGTAAACCAGATCTTCCCACTTCGCGTAATCTTTGGGCGGCGCCGGCAGTGGACGGTACCAGAACGCATGCGGCGTGAGCGAGGCGGCCAAGGCGCGCGGCATGAAGCTCATTTCAACGAACGGCCGAACCCCGTTGCCGAGCAGGCCGTCATAGATCTGATCCACGTAGGACCAATTGTAGACCGGTTGCCCCTGGGCGTTTTCCGCATATACGCCGACTTCATCGTCGAAGATGGCGTGAAAGCGAACATAATGAATGTCCGTGGCCGATTTCATGGTGCGGAGGTCCCGCCGGTAACTTTCACGCAAGGAAAGAATCGCGCGGCCCGACCCGAACATTTGTTCCCAAAAATGTGGAAATGGCCGCGTGGCCGCTCGGGCGTCGAGCGTGATTTCCTCAAGGGGGGTCGTTTCCTGGCTGGAAACCACCGTGGCGGCGAACAGCAGACAGCTTGCGAGAATTGGGGATCGAGGCACGACCTACTTGTGGGACTCCGCTAGTTTGAGGCGTGTTACCTGTTACTTCACATGTCTTGTTACTTCACATATAAGGGTCCGCCGCGCTTCCATGGATCGTACGCCTCCGCGAAGGCCAGCCGGTCGGACGTCGAAGGATGCGAGAAAAGCCAAATTTCGATGAACCGGTTCGGATTTGGCTCATCCAGGCCGATTTCGCCCATCACCTGGAACGAATGCGCCGCGGCCGTGGAGGAGTCCGGCAAAAGGCCATGCGTGACCTCCAGCCCGTAAATATCCGCCTGATGCTCTTGCCAGCGGCTGTAGCTGTTAACGATGGGTTCGGAAAGAATGCTAAAGACCGCCACGATCCCGAGCATCAGTGGCAACGAAGCCCAGTCCGCTGGGTTGCGAATGCGCCATTCGATCCCCCACTTCGCGATCGCTCCGCGAATGAGACGCGAGCCGAGAAACAGCAGCGCCGCCAGGTACAACCAGAGCCAGAGCAGGGAATTGCGGATATGGCCCAGGACATAATGACCCATCTCGTGGCCAAAAACAAAAAGCGTTTCCGGCGTTGTAAGGTGCCGCAGCGTGGTGTCCCACACCACCACGCGCTTGGATCCGCCGAATCCACTGACGTAGGCATTCAGCGAATTCAGCTTTTCGCTGGCCTTCATTTCGAACATTCGATCGGGCGGGATGGCGAGTCCACCGCGCGCCACCAGTTGTTCCAGTTGCCGCACCAGCGCGGGATGTGCGCTGGCCAGTGGTTCATAGCGATAGAACAGCGGTTCGACGACCATCGGCTCCAGGTACATCACGGCGACGATGATGGGCAGCGTGGCGAGCCAGAAGTACAGCCACCAGCGGCGTGGGCTGCGGCGAATCGCGGCATACAAAAGAAGCGCCAGCGGAACCGCGCAGACCAGCAGGATCAGTTCGCTCTTGGTCCAGTCCCAGAACCAGGAGGGCCAGCTTTGGATGGATTGATCGAATTTCCGTTCGAGATGCTGTCCAAAGATGTTCGCCGGAAGGTAGAGGAGATCGTTGGTTAGGAGCAACAGCGGGACGAAGATCAGAGCCTGGACGAAGCGGCGTTTGGATGCGGCCTCGGCCCAGTCGCGAAACCTTCCTGAAAGCCCCGAGGCGACGATCGCCGCGAGAATAACAATGGCGTAGATCTCACTCGAAAAGTGCAGCCAGTAACCGGCGTGGGCGAACTCGATGGCGCGCTGGAGTTTGTCCGGGGGCAGGGAATAGGAGTGCGGTGGCACACCTAGATCTTCGCGGCAGGGGAGTGAAAAAAGCAACGCCCGGAATTGCAGGCCGTAGGGGCCTGCCTCTCCGGGCGCGAAATCCTGTGAGATGTTACTTTGCGACGGGTTTGGCGTCGCTGCTCACAGCGGTGGTCTTCTTGCTGTGATGTTTCTTGCTGGTCTTCGCTTTCGAAGCGGTCTTGGAGCTAGCCGCCGGAGCTTGCGCGGCCGGGGTCTGGGCCGCCGGTGTCTGGGCAGCCAGTATGGCGCCGACGCTCAGCAAAGAGGCGAAAATAAGTTTGTTCATGGTGATTCTCCTTTTGCGAGGGGTTCATTTCCGCCTCGCATAATCATCTTGCGGCCGGACGCCAAAATAACCGATAGCCTGGGTAGGGGAGTTCCCGACACCAAAATGCGGGGGTGAAGGCGCGCGGATCTTAATGAATGAAATTTTAGGTACCGCGCCTGCTACGGTGGAGTTGAAGATCCCGCAAGGCGTCCGGTAAGCGATCGGCGTCGAAGCCGGGGATTTTGTGGACGCCGGTGTGGAAGCAGGAAAGATCACGTTCGTGCAGGTCGGCAAGCGTAGGTCGTGGCTTTTGTTTTGGGCTCGCTCCTCTGTCAGCTTGTTTCTTTTCGCGAGTGGGCGGCATAGAGATCAAGAAGTCCTGGGCTGCTTGATCGTCGCGGATGACGTACCAACTCTTGAAAGCGTCCTCTATGGGTTCGACCAGTAGAGATACTTGGTCCGGCTGCCATTCCTTCAACAGGTTGTAATCTGCATCGTTACGATTCTGCTGCGCCTGCGAGAATGTGTCAGCCACGTTATGGAGATGATATTGGATTGTCCGTTCGGGCTCGCCGGGCGGGTTTGGGTGGAAAAGATTCTTGATTCTCTCCACACTGTTCTCGCAGACGTTTTTCATCGGCCCGTGATCAAACATGCGAGCTAAAGCGGCCCGAAATCCCGGATCTGCGCAGTTGGCCACCGCGTCACAAATCAGGAGATGGAAAAGCGCGTAGTATGCGCTCGACAGGGCGCGTCGCAGGCTGGGCTGGTGGGCTTCGTTGGGATATTGCTCAGCCATTTGACGGGCGTAACGGAGCAGATCGTCGGCGTAGGCCACTCGTTTATGCCCATGTCGGTTGCTTCATCCGCGCCTGCTCGCTTTGGGTTATGAAATCAAAATAGGGCCACACGCCCCATTCTTCATTGGGATTCAGCCGGGAGACGATCGACTGCGAAATCTGCTTGGTGAAGGCGAGCAGTTGTGTTCGTGGAACCGCGTTGTCTGCGAGTACGACCTGAAAGAACACCGCTTCATTGCCATTCCAATCGGTGCCCAAAGTAGGCGTTAGGCTGACCACCCGTGGAGGCAATGAGAGTGGCGAGACGGCGCCAAAGAATTGCGCCTGCTGGGCGAATGCTTTCGCGATGTACATGACCTCATTATCGCGCGTTATCGAGGGCCTTCCGCCAGATAACGCACTAAGGTGGGGGCTGTAGCCGCTTTCGGGACCCAATATAGCCTCGCCGGGCGATTCACCGCACCGCCCGTCTGAGCGATCCTGAAGATGGCGTGTATTCCGATCCAGTTACCGTTCGCAAGATCCTGCGCGTTCTCGTTATCGGATTCTCGGCCGTTATTGTGTTACTGCTGGCGGCCGGCTTCATCGGCCTGAAGAGCGCCCAACTGATTCAGGAAAACTCGGCCGAGATCGTTCACAATGCCCTGGTCACAACTCAACTCATCGACGAACTGCAGCGCGAGCAGGATACCCTGAACGCCGCGTTCAACAAACTTTCACGCGGTCCCGAACTTTCCGAGCGCGAGCGGTTGCTGGGCCAACTGGACGATGCCGATCAGGCCGTGGAACGGATCGTCAGCGAAGCCGCCGGGACGCCCCAGGCTCAACTGTTGCGTCAACTCAGCACCGCCGTGCAAAGTTTTTCGAAGGAGGCCAGGCGACTGCTGGTGCGGAAGAACGTTCCCACTTACACCTCGCGCGATCTGTTGCGCCATCACGAAGAGGTGACCGCCATCGTCGGCAAGATGATCGCGAACAACTACGCTCGGACGTTGACGGCTCAATCGCGCCTGGATCGGCGGTCTTCGCAACTGGTCACCGAATCGCTCGTCTTGCTGGGCGGATGCGTGCTGCTGGCGCTGGTGTGCGCGATTTTTACCGTGCGCATCACCACGCAGCTTTTCCATAAAATGGAGCAGCAATCGTCGGACCTGGCGCGGGTCACCTGGCACATGCTGGAAAGCCAGGAAACGGCGGCGCGGCGCTTCTCGCACGAGCTGCACGATGAACTCGGGCAGTCGCTCACCGCGATCAAAGCCAACGTGACCGCGCTCGACGCCATGTCGCCGCCCGATCCGGCGCGCCTGGAAGATTGCCGCCGCCTGATCGATGAGGCCATACAAAACGTGCGCGAGCTTTCGCATTTATTGCGGCCGACCATTCTCGACGACTTCGGGCTGGACGCGGGCATCCGCTGGCTCGCCGAACGGTTTGGGCAGCGCACCGGCATCGAAGTGAATTATCAATCCAGCTTTGACGGGCGTCTGGCGGATGAAACCGAAACGCATTTGTTTCGCATCGTCCAGGAGGCGTTAACAAACGTGGCGCGGCATTCGGGCGCGACGCGTGTGAGCATCGAACTGGCCCGCAATGCCGGTCGCGTGCATTTGACAGTAAAAGACAATGGCCACGGCTTCCAGGGTAACGGCGCATCCGGTTTGGGTTTGGTCGGAATGCGGGCGCGGGCGGAAAGCGTCGGGGGCGAGCTTCGGATCCAATCGAGCGAGGGTGTCGCCGTCGACCTCTGGGCGCCGCTGGAAGGCATGAAAAAATAAAATGCTGCGGATTCTACTGGCCGACGATCACGCCATGGTGCGCAAAGGTTTTCGTCTGATCCTGGAAACGCAGCCCGACATGCAGATTGTGGGCGAAGCAGGCAATGGACGCGAAGCCGTGGAACTAGCCGAACAGCTTCATCCCGACGTGGTAGTGATGGACGTCGCGATGCCGGAGCTGAACGGCATTGAGGCCACGCGGCGTCTGGTTGCTTCTGCGCCGCGAACCCGCGTTCTCGCCCTCAGCATGCACAAGGATTCGGTTTATGTGCGCGAAATCCTGCGCGCGGGAGCACGAGGCTATTTGCTGAAAGACTCCATCGACAGCGACCTGGTGAACGCCGTGCGCGCCGTGGCCAAAGGCGAAGGATACCTGAGCCCCGGCGTTTCAGACGCGGTGTTGAGCGATTACCGCAAGCACGTCACCGATCCGCTGGACCTGCTTACCAGCCGCGAGCGGGAGGTGCTGCAGATGATCGCCGAAGGCCAAACCAACAAGGAAATCGCGGGCAAATTGAAGCTGAGCGTCTACACCGTGGACGCGCATCGCGGGAAGATCATGGAGAAGCTGAATCTGCATTCCAGCGGCGAATTGGTGCGATTCGCGGTTCGGAACGGCCTGATCGATTGAAGCAGCGGGCTTGGCGATGCGCGCGGCTTGGCAGATCAGGCCAGATAGCAGACGGTGGGATCGCCGGGGTCCAGGAGATTCCCGCGCGATCGGGGCGAGATCGAAGGAACGATGAAACCGAAGGTTTACATTGAAACCACCATACTGAGTTATCTGGTGGCGAAACCGAGCGGGGACGTAGTTACATCGAGTCGACAGCTTATTACGCGTAGGTGGTGGGACACCGAAAGTGAGAAATTTACCTTGGTCGTGTCGGAGGCAGTCGAAGCAGAATGCGAGCGCGGGGATCCGGAGATGGTGAAACGTCGACAAGAACTGCTTAGGAAGTCTCGCTTTTCCCTGTGGATCGGAGGATACTAGGAGTAGCAAGGCTGCTCGTCGTTCCAGGCGCGATCCCGGCGAAGGCTGGCCTGGATGCAGTCCATATTGCGGCAGCGGCTGTTGAAGGGTGTGATTTTCTTTTGACCTGGAACTTTCGCCACATCGCAAACGTTCGGATTCGGGGAGAGGATTCTGGCAAATCATGGCTAGACAAGAACGACCATCTGTACCCCGGAAGAGCTTGCATGACGAGAAGCCCTGGGAAGACGAAGTGCTTCGCGAAGTTTATACAGCGCGCGATGTCTATGCCGCGGAGCACGGTTATGATCTGGACCGGATCTATGCGGATCTCAAAAACCGTGAGGCGAGGAGTCATCTTCGCCGGGTCAACGAGGGTTCGCCGTCCGGCGCGTAGCCGTCCGCTGGCCCGCGCGTAACCTTGCGCTTACCCGGTGGGTTCAAGAGAAGAACTCAGCTTAACTTTGTGAAAATAAGACCGCCGCTGCGGCGGAAGCAGCGACGGGCCACTGGCGCCAAGTCCCCGACGGGCGGCGCTCCACACCGCGAAGGGCGGCCGCCCTACCGAGGGGCCAGCATAAGATACGCGGCTGCGCCCACGGTAGCGCGGCTGAGCCAGCCCATCGAGCAAACCAATCTTGCGAGAGGTTCGTCCGTCGGAAATTTTCAAAATCGAGGCCGACGGATTTCACGTTGCCTTCGCGAAGCGCTTCGCCCACCCGCCGCGAGACTGCCGAAGCCGACCCTCATCCAGCCGCTCGGGTGCTCCAGTCTGCGGCGCGCAGTTCGTCTTACATTGAGAAGTTCGGGAGAACCCGATCACGAGGTAGAGCTGGCCGGCGCCGTTGCGGCGGAACTTGCGGCCGTGACTGGGAGAGTGCAGAGTGCGCTACGCAGGGTTCACGCGCAAGACGGTCGATGCCGAGACGGGTGGCACCTTCCATTGCGGATATTTTCTCCCCTTCGCCTGGAGGACGGCTGCTTTTTCAACCGGATCGTTGACAACTGACAAGGTACGGTCAAACACTTTGTCCTCTATCTTCAGGCGCACATGGGGATCGCGGATTATATTTTCAATCCACTGTCTGCCGCGATAAGAAGTCACATACAAATTGCCGTTATATACGGCGCACCAAATCGTCACCGAGTGAGGCAGCAGAAACGGGGTCTCGGTCTGAATCTTGATTTGTGGAATCTGGTCCGTGAACGACCAGTCGGTAACTGGGGTAGTGACGAGTTCTCCCTTTAGCCAAAGCCCTGGCACCTTGCACGACAACGATCTATCGGTTGGTGGGCAGTCCTTAGGTTCGAAACCCGTGACGCTCATTAACAGCAGAACCGCGGCCAAGCCAATTACCATTGACCCAACAATCTTTACCAGCTCTTTCATACTTGGGCTCCTCAAGACTATTCCACGACGATCTGGAATTTCCGTTTGGCGTTCCTATCAGACGATTCTATACCCAAACCACGCCCGTTTCGTTTTGTCGCTTGCATAAAAAGAGGTGAAACTGAGGAGCCCGCTCAAGCTGTCGTGCGGATCATTGCGCGGGTTGCAGGCAGGGGAGTAGTTGCTTCCCATGGCAAGGTCCGGGCTGTCGCGGCCGATTCTGACGACATACCGCGCGCCGGAGTGCTCCGTTGATGGCAAAACAGACCATCATCCCCGCGACAGCACGAACGGCACGTCCCGTTTCCATCCGTGGAATATCAACGGGCAGTGCGGGCATGACAACCGATTTGCTGAGCACTTGTTTTTTTGGATGGCCGAAGACTGCGGACTTTCGCACGGAGGCGTCAGGGTTTCCCGTGGTGCGCCTATTCAGGACTTCAGGGCGTCATGGTTGAGCGCGGCCGAAGACCGACCTGCTATTTCACGATCTCAGACGCAGCGGAGTTCGGGTCGTGGTGCAAGATCTGGCCGCGAAACCCGAACAATGCTGGTACGCTACAACATCGTTTCATTGAAGAATGTCCAGGATGCGGGCGCCAAGCTGGACGGATGGAGCCGGCGCCGTAGCCGTAGTATGTTAGCCGATGGGCGTCCTGGCGGGCGTGTTCGCAGGATTAATCCGGTAAATCCACGGCGCGGTGCGCGATGCGTCCTCCGCCGGAGCGACGCTCGCGATCACGGCGTCGATCAAACCGCGTTGGGGCGCGAGGGAGCAGACTGGGTCGGTAGCGTCGGCGTCGCCGGTGTAAAGGAATGCCTGGCAGCGGCAACCGCCGAAGTCGCGAGTCTTGCGATCGCAGGAGCGGCATGGTTCCTGCATCCATTGGTCGCCTCGAAAGCGCTGGAAGGCGGCCGATTCCTCCCAGATCCAGCGCAGGGGGTGCGAGCGGACGTTATCAAAATTCAATCCGGGGATCACGCGCGCCGCGTGGCACGGCAGCACTACGCCCGCGGGATCGATCAGCATCAGCCCCTGCCCCCATCCGCCCATACAGGGCTTGGGAAAACGCGCATAGTAATCGGGCAGCACGCAATCGATGCGCATGCGGCCTTTCAAGCGTTCGCGCGCCGCATCCACAATCGCGATGGTCTGGTGCACCTGCTCACGCGTGGGCAGCAACTGGCTGCGATTCTCGAAAGCCCAGCCGTAGTATTGGACATTGGCTACTTCCAGCTTGCCGACCTGAAGCTCTTCCGCCAGCGCGATCATCTGGGGCAATCGCGCGAGATTCCGGCGATGCACCACGATATTCATGGTGAATGCGATGCGATGCTTCCGGATGCGCTGCGCCAGCTCCAGTTTGGCCGCGTGCGCGCGCGTGCCGGCGATCTCATCCGCCTGAAGTTGCCCGGCATCCTGAAAGCTGAGCTGCACGTGATCCAATCCCGCGTTGACCAAAGCTTCTAAACGCGCTTCGCCGAGTCCGATTCCCGAAGTGATCAGGTTGACGTACAAACCGGCCGCGCGTCCGGATTTCACCAGTTGCTCCGTATCCGGACGCGCCAGCGGCTCACCGCCGGTCAGATGCAACTGCAACACGCCTAAGCCCGCGGCTTCGCCGAAAACCCGCTGCCATTCTTCAGTGCTCAGCTCTTCGGAACGCGAGCGCATCTGGGTCGGATTGGAGCAATACACACAGCGCAACGGGCAGCGATGGGTGACTTCGGCGATCAGCGCGTGCGGCACAAAGCTCATTCGAAATTCAGCGCCCGCCTTTCATTCAAGGATGCGAGAAACGCGAGCGCTTCCCGCCGGATCATTTCGGGATCCGCGCCGCTAAACTCAGCTTGCAGCGTAGCAATAACGTCCGCCAGCGTGCGCGCTCCGTTGCAAAGCTCCACGATGCGCGGGCCGGGACCGGTCAGCCGCAGCATATTCTCCGGCATCAACAGCACGGGCCCCAGATCGGCCGACTTTGTCATCCGGCAGCCCGGCGCGAGGCGCGGAACGTCGCTGAGCGCAGGTTCTACCACGCGATCTTAATCCGCATCTTAATCCGCACCTTAATCCGCACCTTAATCCGCACCTTAATCCACCCCGGGCCGGAAAGCGCCCGGCGGAGGCCAGCCCGGTTGCACATAAGCGAAGTACAGCGCGTCCAATTGCGCCCACAGAATATCGCACTTCGCGCGCAATGCGCCAATCGCCCGATCCTGTTCCGCGCGGGTGGCGGCATTTTCCTTCACCCAATTCAGCGCGAAGTTCGCATCTTCGGGCGCCTGGGATAGCCGCGATTCAAAATATCCCAGGCTGGAAGAAAGATACGGATAGTGAACAATCATCCGATCCATCCGCAGGCTGATCAGATTCTTCGAAAACATCTCCGTCAGCGACGACGCCACCGCTTCCAGAAAGCTGTGCTTGGTCACCACCGCCAGATAAGCATCCACGGCGTAGCGGACGGCGGGAAGTACGCCGCGCTCGGAAATCACCAGATCGCGCGGCACGCCGGTGGCTTCGGCCAGCTTGATCCACTTTTCGATTCCGCCCGGCGTGCCGGCTTCCCCGTCGTGATCCACAATGCGCTTGCGCCAAGCCCGACGGAATTCCGGCGACTCGCTGCGAGCCAGGATGAGCGCGTCTTTGATGGGGATGGTTTTTTGATAGTAGTAACGGTTGAAGGCCCAGGCCTGGAGCTGCCCGCGCGTGAGTTTGCCCTCATGCATCAGACGATGAAACGGGTGCTGGTGGTGATAGCGCTCTTCGCCGACAGCGCGCAGTTGTTGTTCCAGCGCCTCGGCGCTCAGCAACGGGGTTTCCGTTAGCGTCATACTTCGATCTCCATGCCGTCGCGAGCCACTTCCCACCCGGCATCCCGGACCTCGGCGTAGGCCGCGCTGGATTCATCCAAAATTGGATTGGTGTTGTTGATGTGAAAAAAGATCTTGCGCGGGCACTTGATGTCGCGCAGCGCCGCCAGCGAGCCGCAGGGACCGGACAAAGGCAGATGCCCCATCTCGGACGCTCCTTTGCCGCCGCCGCGCACCCGGCACAATTCATCTTCGGTCCAAAACGTTCCGTCGAACAAAAGGACGTCGCACTCGTCAAGGAACTCGCGCCACGAGTCTTCCACCTTCGCCGCACCCGGCAAATATGCGATGCTTCCTCCGGATGGCGAATCAATGAGCAAGCCGAGAACGGCTTCGCTCGAAACCAACTCCGATTTCCGATCCGTCCGCACGAATCCAGGGAAGCCGCCGGCTAAGGAAAACGGCCGGAATCGGACCGATCCAACGGAGAACTCAGTATCGGGACGAATCTCCTTCCACACGGCCTGGCGAGGAACGCGATCCAGCAATCCAAACAGGCTGTTGTCTTCGCGAAGAATTCGCAGGACGGAAGGCGTAGCGTAGATGTCCAAGGGTTGGAATTCGCGTAGCGAAAGCAGACCGGCCACCGTGTCCGCTTCCGCGGCTGTGATTACGACAGATTGAACGGGAGACTGGAGGGAATTGCCGACAGGCCACAGTTGCGGGGTGGCTTCGATTTGAAAGCGCAAATCGGGCGATGCGTTCAGCAGCGTCCAGGAAACGCCGTCCGCGCCAATCGCAACTTGAGCTTGAGTGCGTGGCTGGCCTGCAAAGGTTCCCGACCGCAATCGCCGGCACTGCGAACAGGCACAATTCCATTGCGGAAATGCGCCGCCGGCGGCCGCGCCGAGAACCTTCACCAGCATTTACTTAACGTTTAGAAATCGCCGTTGCTGTAGGAATTGATCTCGCAGCTGCAGGAGATCTCTTCAATTTTCGGTGTCTGCCAAGTCATGTGTCGGGCTCCTCTATAAAGTGGTTACTGCGATTGTTACCGAACGCCATGAGGCTATCATAAATTCAAGTGGAGCGCAACCCTACCCATACCAGTCCCCCCGCCTCACGCGCGTTCGGGACCTTCCGCGCTCTGCGTCACCCTCACTACCGCACACTTTGGATCGGCATGCTGGCCTCCGCGCTTGGCACCTGGATGCAGATCGTCGCGCAAAGTTTGCTGGTGCTTCGCATCACCGGAAACTCGGCTCTGGCGCTGGGGACGGTGTCGCTGGCGCAAGCATCCGCATTCTTCCTCTTCGCGCCCATGGGCGGCGCTTTCGCGGACCGGCACGACAAGCGGCGGCTCCTGTTTCGCACCCAGACCCTGCTCATGCTCTCGGCCTTCACGCTGGCCGCGCTCACGGCGACCGGCGCTATTCGGCTCTGGATGGTAATTGTGCTGGCCTTCACCTCCGGCGTTTTGTTGAGCTTCGATCAGCCCGCCCGCGCCTCGTTATTGCCGCTACTGGCGCCTCCGGAAGACCTGGTCAACGCCATTTCGCTCCAGACGCTGGCGTTCAATGCGGCGTCCATCGCCGGTCCGCCGCTGGGAGGCGCCGTCGCCGCAGTGGCAGGCTTAGCGGGCGATTTCGCCTTGAACGGTTGCAGCTATCTGGCGGTGATTGTGTCACTGTTCTTGCTGCCGGCGGAGTTGACCGCGTCGCCGGCAGGGCCGGCCGGCCGTTCGCGAACCTGGGCCGCCATGCGGGAAATGCTGTCGGTGATCCAGAAACAACCGGCGGTTTCCGCGGCGGTGCTGGTCTATGCCGTGTTGCTCTTCGTAGCGCCTTCCCAGGCGCTATTGGTCCCGATTTTCGTTACCAGCATTCTGCGCGGCGGCGCGGCACAGTTGGGCTTTTTGTTCGCCGCATCGGGCATTGGCACCGTGCTGGGATCGCTCTTCGTCGCCTCATTCGGGCACTATCGGCAACGGGGGCGCCTCTTGATATCGGCCACGGCCTGCTGGGTAATCGCCCTCGCGATTTTCGCGCTGAGCCGCAGTTTTGCGTCGTCCTTCGCGATGTTGCTGCTGATGGCCGCCGCCCAAAGCGTCTTCACCACGCTGGTGATCACTCTCATGCAAGGCAGCGTCGAAGCCAGGATGCGCGGCCGCATCATGAGTTTGAACACGCTGCTCATGATGGGCGTCCGGCCTCTAGGGGATTTCCCGGTAAGCGTCGCGACCTCGTTTTTCGGCATCGCCAATGCGGCGCTGCTCTCGGCTGGCGTGGTCGCTTTAGCCGGCGCTGTGGTGTTCAGTTTGCGGCCGGCGGTGTGGCGCAGCTAGGCGGCTGTGTGGGAGGTTCGACAGGACCGCTTGCTTACGCGCGCGGCTCAGTGGATTCCGCGCGTTACCAGAGCCGCGACCCGTACAAGGGAGGCGGCAAGACAGTCGCGCGAGTGCTTGATTCCAGGCGCGACCATTCGGGAGCCGGTTTTGTCGCAGGAGTGCGTGCGCCACGGCTTTCCGTTGTATGGTAATCTAAACGACTCGTGTATGGTAATCTAAATGACTCGCGCTCGACGCGGTTCTGTTAACTGAGGAGATATTTCTGCATATGTCGATGATGGCGAGATCGTTCCTGTTACTCGCGTGTTCCAGCCTGTCGTTCGCTCAGGTTGCCGTGACAACCTATCATTACAGCAATGGCCGAATTGGCTGGAACCCTTATGAAAGCGTCTTGACCCCGGCCAATGTCAGCGGCGGAAGCTTTGGTCTTCTGCAGACCGTAGCATTGGATGATCAGGTGGACGCGCAACCCCTGGTTGTTCCCAACATTAAAATTACCGCGGGCAATTATCAGGGCGTTCATACCGTGGTCTACGTGGCGACTGAAGGGAACACGGTTTACGCCATTGACGCCACCGCGGGGACGGTCTTGCTGAGCGCGAATTTTGGAACACCGGTGTCATATCCCCTGGGGTGTACCAATAACGGTCCGAACGTTGGGATCAATTCGACGCCCGTTATCGATCAGGCCGAAGGCGCAATGTACGTAATTGTCTACACGCAGACAGCGAAAGGCACGGCATACTACGTTCACGAGCTCGATCTTGGCAGCCTGACCGATAGGGTTGCGCCGCGCCTGATCACCGCTTCACACACGCTATCGGGCGGCGCCACCGTTACTTTCAATGCCTACGTGCAACGGCAGCGGCCCGGCCTTCTTCTGGCGAACGGAAACGTGTACGCGGGCTTCGGGAGCTTCTGCGATTTCGCCACGAAAACGTCGCGTGGATGGCTGCTGGGCTGGCAGATAGGAACTCTCGATCCCTTGCCGGCGAACCAGCTCATGAATACCGATTCCTCCTCGCCGAATACTTACTTCCTTTCTTCCATCTGGATGTCCGGCTATGGTTTGGCAGCGGACTCCCAAGGCAACGTTCTCTTTGTAACCGGCAATTCCGACCCTGCCGGAACGACATATAACGGAGTCACAAGTATTCAGGAGAGCGCGGTCAAGGTTTCGCCTTCTTTGACGACCGTTCTGGATGTGTTTACGCCGTACTATCAGCCCATTCTCGACGAGTACGACGTCGATTTCGGCTCTGGAGGCATTATGTTGCTGCCATCCCAGCCCGGCAGCATACCGAACCTCGCTGTGGCCGCCGGCAAAGATGGAAAGATGTTCCTTATGAACGAACAGTCCCTGGGAGGGTTCTCCACCACGACTAACAACGTGCTCGGCACTTACAAGATCGGCAGTTGTTATTGCGGAGCATCCTACTTCAACGATGGACAGGCGCGCGTGGTTTCGAGCGGTGGCAGCACAGTGAATGTTTGGACGCTGGCAACTTCTCCCTCGCCCTCGCTCAGCCTGGCTGAGTCCTCAGCGGGAATTGTCACAGGACCCCAGAACCCCGGGTTCTTTACCAGCATTTCTTCCAACGGGAAATCGAAGTTTATTGTATGGGCGCTTTCACATCCCACCACGGCCACCGGATCGCCAATTTATTTATATGCGTTCGATCCGGAGGATGAAATGGAGCTTCTTTTCCAGGGACAGGCGGGGCAATGGCCGAACATTTACGGAAACTCTAACCTGGTCCCGGTGGTCGCGAATGGGGAGGTCTTCGTAGCCAGCTATCAGCAACTGCAGATCTTCGGCCTGAATTAGAAAAGGCGCCAAGGGCCGGGGTGTCGCTTCCCGGCCGGGCGGGGCTCATTGCCCCGGACTAGCAGGCTGTGTCGAACCGGTTCCCTCACGGTCGCGGCTCTGCAACGCGCGGAACCTAATGAGCCGCGCGCGTAAGCAAGCGGTCTTCTGTGCAAAGGTCGCCGGCGAAAGTCTTAAGATAGGAATTGACGTTTCGAATTGTCCTGCTGGCCAGCCTGGCGAACTTGCTCCTTGGCCAGCAACCCGACTCGGTACTCATTGTCGTCAACCAACCCTCCACGCTCTCGCGCCAGATCGGCGAATATTATGCCGAGCGGCGCCACATTCCCGCTTCCAACATTTGCCGTCTCAATGCGAGCACGATGGAAGAGATCTCGCGTTCCGACTTCGACGCTCAGATCGCTCGCCCCATTCAAGATTGCCTGCGCGGCCGCAATCTGATCGAGAAAGTGCTGTACATCGTCACCACGGCCGGAGTTCCGCTGAAGGTGCGCGGCAATCTCGGTCTCTCGGGCGAAGCAGCCTCGGTGGATTCGGAGCTCACGCTGCTCTATTTCGATTTCCACGGCCGCGCTCATCCGCTGCCGGGCGGAATCGCCAATCCCTTTTTCGGTAAAACCGGCGCACCGTTCCGTCACCCCGATTTCCCGATTTATCTGGTCACTCGTCTGGCCGGATTCGATTTTGAGGATGTGAAGGGTCTGATCGATCGCGCGCTCGCCGCCCGCAATCGCGGCAAGTTTGTGATCGATCTGAAGGGCAGCGATAACACACGCGGCAACGCCTGGCTGCTGCAGGCCGCTCAACAATTACCCCGCAACCGCCTGGTGCTGGATATTTCGCCCGCCGTGTTGTATCGCGAATCCGATGTGATCGCTTTTGCCTCCTGGGGGTCGAACGATCCGGACCGCAAAGAGCGCCACCTGGGTTTCCATTGGCTGCCGGGCGCCATCATGACGGAGTACGTATCCACCAACGCGCGCAGCTTCGCGCGCCCTCCCGACAGTTGGAACATCGGCGCGTGGGGCGATCCGAGAGCGGCGTTTGCAGGCTCACCGCAAACGTTAACCGCCGATTACATTCACGACGGCGTAACCGGCGCGTCCGGCCACGTATACGAACCATATCTCCAATTCACGCCGCGTCCAAACCTTCTTCTGCCGGCTTACTATCAGGGCCGGAATCTTGCCGAAAGCTACTATCTCGCCATCCCTCTGCTCAGTTGGATGAACATCGTGGTGGGCGATCCGCTCTGCAGTCTCGGGCAGCCGTGAGCAATCAGATTCAAGAAACGCGAAACTAGAAGATAGATGATCCAACTTTCCGGCGCCGGCAAGCGTTTCGGCCCCAAGCTGCTGTTTGAAGATCTCAACTGGATGATTACGGCCCAGGACCGCGCCGGACTGGTGGGCGCGAACGGCAGCGGCAAAACCACGCTGCTCAAAGTGCTGGCGGGCATGGAGTCGCTCGATTATGGCAAGCTCAGCGTCACGCGCGGCGTCAGCTCCGGCTACTTGCCGCAGGACGGGCTTTCGCTCTCCGGCCGCAGCGTATTCGCCGAGTGCATGTCGGTTTTCGCTTCGCTACAACAGATGGAAGTGGAGATGGAAGAGCTGACGCACAAGATGGGCGAACTGGATCCAGCGGGACCGGAATATGCGCAGGTGGCGGATCGTTTCCATCAGCTCGATAGCGAGTTTCGGACGCGCGACGGCTACGCCATCGAAGCACAAGTAGGCACCGTCCTGTCCGGCCTGGGCTTCCCGCACGAGGAGTGGAACAAGCGCACCGAGGAGTTTTCCGGCGGCTGGCAGATGCGCATCGCGCTGGCCAAGCTGCTGCTGGAAAAGCCGAACCTGCTGCTGCTGGACGAGCCGACCAATCACCTGGATCTGGAAGCGCGCAACTGGCTGGAGCAATACCTGGCCAACTACCCGTTCGCCTTTGTCCTGATCTCGCACGACCGCTATTTTCTGGACGTGACGGTCAACAAGATCGTCGAAATCTGGAATCGCGGCGTGCATTTTTATTCGGGAAATTATGAAAAATACCTGAAGCAGAAGCAGGAGCGGACTGAGCAACTGGAAGCCTCCTATCGCAACCAGCGCGAGCGCATCGAGCAGTTGGAAGCGTTCATCAGCCGATTCCGTTATCAGGCTACCAAGGCGAAACAGGTCCAGAGCCGAATTAAAGAGCTGGAAAAGATCGAGCGCATTGAATTGCCCGCGGAAGAAAAGACCATCCACTTTTCTTTTCCTCAGCCCAAACCGAGCGGGCGGATCGTGGCCGAGTTTCACAATGTATCGAAAAGTTATGGGGAGAAATTTGTTTTCGGAGGCGTGGATTTCATCATCGAACGGGGCGACCGTATCGCGCTGGTGGGCGTGAATGGGGCGGGGAAGTCGACGCTGATCAAGCTGCTGGCCGGCAGCGAACCGTTAACGAACGGCGAATATCGTCTTGGCCACAACGCCGAGGTAGATTATTTCGCGCAGGATCAATACAAAGAACTCGACCCCAATTCGCGCATGCTGGACGATCTGCAGGGCGAAGCTCCGCGCTCCACCAACACGGAGCTGCGCAGCCTGCTAGGATGTTTTCTTTTTTCAGAAGACGACGTTTTCAAGCGCATCGGAGTGCTGTCGGGCGGCGAGCGCAATCGCTACGCGCTGGCCCGCATGCTGCTGCAGCCTTCCAATTTTCTGCTGCTGGACGAGCCGACGAATCATTTAGACATGCGCGCCAAGGATGTTTTGCTCGAATCGCTCGAAAAATATACCGGAACGGTAGTGTTCGTTTCGCACGACCGCTATTTCATCGACAAACTGGCCACGCGCATTTTCGAAGTCGGTAACGGTGAAGTCAACGTTTTTCCAGGAAATTATGAGGATTACATCTGGCGCAAGGAGGGGAAGAAAATAGACCTTGAGCTGCCAACGAACGGTCACCGGGCCGCCGGTCCCCGGTCGCCCATCCCCCATCCTGAGGCGCCCGCCAAACGCGTCAACCCGATGAAGCAAAAACAGCGGCAGAATCGCGCCAAGGAATTGGAATCCCAGATCGCCGCTTTGGAAGCCGAAATCGCGAGCGACGAAGCCCAACTGGCGAATTTTGTGAGCGCCGAGGAAACCATACGCGTGGCGGCGCAACTGGAAAAGCGCCGCGCCACGTTGAACACGCTGCTGGAACAATGGGAAGAAACGTCCCAGGAAGTATGAGCGATTTTCAGGAACAGCTCGCGCACCTGCGCAAGCGCATCTCGAGAATCGACCGTAAATATTCCGCCGCCAAAGCTCCGGCCCCCAAACCCAAATCCCCAATCCCGGCCCCCGAAGACTGGCTGCACGGCGAAGAAGTGGCAACCGAGCATGGCGTCCACTACGAAACGGAGAGATTGTACGAACGGCAGCGCCGCCACGGCAGCGTCGGCATCGTGGATCTGGAAAGCCTCTCGCACGATCTGCTGGATCCCATCTCGAACGGCCAGATCCGCGGGGTTCCGCCCGAGAAATGGTGCTTTCTGGATACCGAAACTACCGGCCTGGCGGGAGGATCGGGAACGTATGCGTTTCTGGTGGGCGTGGGCCGGATTACCGCGCAAGGTTTTCGGGTTCGCCAGTTCTTTATGCGGGACTTCGGCGAGGAGGCCAGCCAGTTGAGCGCGCTCACCGAGCATCTGAAGCAATTCGCGGTGATGATCACCTACAACGGGCGTACCTTCGATCAGCCGCTGCTCGAAACCCGTTTTCGCATGGCGCGGCAGCACCCGCCGTTCAGTTCGCTGGAACACCTGGATCTGCTGTTTGGCGCGCGCCGGCTGTGGAACCTGCGATTCGACAGTTGCCGGTTAGTGGAACTTGAAAATCAGATCCTGGGAGTGGAACGGCAAGGCGATCTTCCGGGCGAATTGATTCCGTATGTCTATTTCGAATACGTGCGGACGCACGAGATCTTTCGCTTGCTGCCGGTATTTCATCACAACGCCATTGATATACTTACGCTGGCGTGCCTGACGGCCATTGTTCCGCGCGCTTTTCATGGACCGGGTCAGGCGGAGTTTTCGCACGGCGCCGAAATGGTGGGGCTGGCGCGCTGGTGGCGTCAAGCCGAACAGCACGAAAACGCGCTCGCGCTGTTTCGGCTGGCGATAGAGAAGAATCTCTCGGACGAACTGCTGTTTCGTACCTTGTGGGATATCGCGGCGCTGGAGAAGAAACTGGGACGGGAACATGCGGCGCTGCCGGTGTTAACCGATTTGGCCGCTTCGCGCAATCCGTGGCGGGCGGCGGCGTATGTGGAACTGGCGAAGTATTACGAGCGCCGGGAACGCAATTACACCCTGGCATTGGAAATGACGCGCAGCGCGATGGAACTGGAGCCTTCGGAAGCTCTGGACCGCCGGGCGGCCCGCCTGGAGAAGCGGGCATCCGCGCCGAAAACGTCGAGGCTATTATGAGAACATTTTGGCTGTTGCTTGTTGTAATTGGTCTGACGAGCTGCGCCAAGGCGCCCGTGCTGGACGTGAGCTTGAGCCTGGACAAGCCCAGCCCCGATGTCATCTTCGTGAAGGTGAAGGTTGTGAACACCGAGGACCGCGCCACGGTTCCGATTTCGATCGAAGTGACCGGCCAGGCGGAGACCGACGGACATTGGGATAAAGGCAGCACGCTGCTCAAGCCCGCGGCCTTCGTGCTGAATCGGAAGGAACAGCGCGAGATCACCAAAGTGTGGAGGGTTCCGGCCGACGCCGCCCGAACCACGCTGACGGTAAAAGAACAGGAACGCGGTTTTTTGTTAAAAACGGAACGGGCTGAAAAAGTATTTTCGGCAGCAGCCGCGCCGGCTACAGCAAAGCCGTAAGCTGGCTCCAGGCCAGGCCTTGCGATTCCGCCACGCCCGGATGGGTGATGTGGCCCGCGTAGGTGTTGACGCCCACGCGAATCGCCGCGTTATCCCGGCAAGCCTGCTCCAGTCCTTTGGCGCACAATTCCGCCAGATAGGGGAAGGTAGCATTGGTGAGCGCGTAGGTGGAAGTGTGCGGCACCGCGGCGGGCATGTTCGATACGCAGTAGTGCAGCACGCCATCCACGAAATAAATGGGATCGGTGTGCGTGGTGGCGTGCGAGGTCTCAAAGCAGCCGCCCTGATCGATGGCGACGTCCACCATCACCGCGCCCGGCTTCATGGACTTCAACATTTCGCGCCGCACCAGCTTGGGAGCGGAAGCGCCGGGAATCAACACGGCGCCGACTACAAGATCGGCTTGGCGCACCGCATCGCGAACATTAAACACATTGGACGCCAGCGTGACCACCTGGCTGCTGTAGATATCGTCGAGCGCTCGCAGGCGATCAAGACTGCGGTCGATGATGGTCACCGCCGCGCCCAATCCCACGGCCATCTTGGCTGAATTATGGCCCACCACACCGCCGCCCAGGATCACTACATTCGCGGGCGCCACTCCGGGAACGCCTCCGAGCAGGATGCCGCGGCCGCCATTGGGCCGTTCGAGATACACCGCGCCAACTTGCACCGCCATGCGTCCGGCCACTTCGCTCATGGGAGTGAGCAAGGGCAGCGACCCGTCAGCCTCCCGAATGGTTTCGTACGCCACGGAATTGACCTTGGCGTCCACCAGCTTGCAAGTGAGCTCTGGCAGCGGCGCGAGATGCAGATAGGTGAACAGGATCAGCCCGGGACGGAAGTGCGCGTACTCGGAGGGCTGCGGCTCCTTGACCTTGATGACGAGATCGGCCTGGCTCCAAACGCTGGCGGCATCGGGAAGGATCTCCGCGCCTGCGTCCACATATTCGCTGTCGGGAATGGAACTGCCCGTACCAGCCTGCGTCTCCACCAGCACGCGATGGCCGGCCTCGCGCAACGCCGTTACGCCACTAGGAACCAATCCGACGCGCGTTTCATGATCCTTAATTTCTTTCGCGAGGCCGACGATCATTGGGGAGGGTTGGGTGGTGCAGTGATGCCCGGCTGCGGAGCCGCTTCCGATTTGGCGGTCAGGCGTTTAGGACCGAGGCCCAAGGCGATAAGCGACAGCGAATTGATTTTGCCGTCGGGCATTAGGCTCTGCTCAGCCTGGAAGCGCTTAAGCGCATCGGCCGAGTCGGCGCCCCACTGGCCGTTCGGCTCTCCTTTGTAATAGCCCTTGGCCGCCAGAGCTTGTTGGATTTCCCTGTAGCGATCCGGCGTGGGGGCCTGTTGAAAAGTGCGCCGGGTGCTTTGCGCGACTGTTCCCTTGCGGCGAGTGCTGCCTTTCGTGGCCTTTGCCGAACTTGTTTTCGTACCGCTGGTTGCACCTTTGCGGACCGGAGTGGAGGCAGAGGTCTTCGCCGGGGAGCGGCCTTTATGTGGCTTGGCCGGCGTGGCGGCGAGGGAGGATCCGATGGCGAAGAGGGCCAGCGCTGGAAGGATAGCTTTTTGCACTCGCTCTATTGTAGAACGGCGGAGTTTGGGATTGGGACCAGGGGCCTGCGACGTTGGATTAAAGTTTTCTTTTCTCTTCCAGCGTCCGCCGTAGGACGGGTAGTACGGCACGATCTTTTTCTCCATTCAGTTCTTCTTTGATGGCGATAAGAGTCTCCAGGTTGAGGACGCGGATGCGGAGGCCTTCGCTAATGTTCAGCTCGATAGAGTGCGGAATCAAGTCCCGATAGGCAAGATTGCGGCTGATCGTCCCCAGCAGATCCAGAGGGCCGTACCTGGTGATCAGATTCTGATGGCCGGCGGAAGAGAGATGAGATCCGTTGGGTTTGAGACGCCGTTCCGGCTGCATGCGGTAGACTGCGTCGAGGTCTTCCAGGACGCGCACGAGACGAGCCACATTATCGATGTCGCGCGAATGAACTACATCCACATCGAACGTGTTCACGGGAGCGCCGTTTAGGATCGCGGCCACTCCGCCGACCAGGACGAAGGCGACGCCACCCTCATGCAGGGCGCGTAGAGTGGCAGCCGGCCTAAGTTGCAGCATTCAATTCGCGAATCGCAATAATTTCGTTCACGTGCTGTTCGAATAATTCCAAGCGCTCGGCGGGCGAGAGAGAGAGCATCCAGCGGATCAGGGTCAGGTCTACGCCGTCCGGGCTGTAGTCGGTGAGTTGAGCCTGATCGTCCATGGATAGCCTCGAACCAGCATAGCGAAACAGCCGTTACCGGATCTTTGCATCGATAGCCCGCGCTGGCGCACGTGGCCAGAGAAACCCTCGCGACGCCGCGCAAGTTCGACATCAGCCGTTTGATCGCGCCGAAGGCCATTCCGAAGCAAGTGGCCACTATCGGGGATCCGGCGGTTACGGATTGAGTCCACCGCCACGTTTTGCGACGGCGCGTCAACCAGGAGCAATCCAGGCGGAGCACGTGAACGACCACGACCTCGGCGAAGAGCGATCCCGCGGTGTTGCCATATTACCGATGAGAGCGGAAAACGGAGTGTTCGCGTACGATGACGGTGTACCAGAGCCACAAAATGAGAGCGTTCACTGCTGTAATCGAGCATTGTCCGGATACCGGCCTGTATGTCGGGTACGTTCCGGGGCTACCGGGCGCCCATAGCCAGGGCGCCCCGCTTGACGAACTGAATGCCAACTTGCGAGAGGTGACCGCGATGCTCTTCGAGGATGGCGAGCCCGAGATGGGAGCTCAGTCCGTTGGCACGCAGACCGTGACGATCCCATGAAATGGTCAAGCTCCCGGTTCTCAAGCCTCGCGAGGTCGTCGCGGTTCCGCAGAGGCTTGGGTTCGCGGAAGTTCGTCAGCGAGGTTCCCACAAGCAGTTTCGCCACCCGGACGGCCGTGCAACAACGGTTCCGGATCACAAGGGACGCGACATCTCGCCGGTGTTGCTTCGCCAAATTGCGGCGGATGTCGGATTGACCCCGGATGAATTGGGTCAAGCAGCGTAACGCGTGGTTCGACGTCATGGGGGGCGGACCCCGGGAGGACCCCGTCGATGCCTTGTTCTGCCGCGCAACGATCACTCACAGAGTGTGTCCATTTCAGGCGCTATTTTCTTCCGCCTTTCGCGCGTGGCTTCCACCTAAAACGCAGCGCACGTCTGAGCTGAGAGCGCGTTCGGATTGGCGGGTGAGCATCCCACAACCGTTGGCCCATATACGCTAAAATTTCTCGCAGCCGGATGCCGCTGACTCCAGGAACCCGCCTCGGTCCCTATGAGATCCTTGCGCCCATCGGCGGGGGAGGAATGGGCGAGGTCTGGAAAGCGCGCGATACGGGCGTCAATCGCATGGTCGCGATCAAGCAGCTCACGGGCGACCAGAGCGAACGATTTGAGCAAGAAGCCCGGGCAATTGCAGCGTTAAATCATCCGCACATTTGCCAGATTTACGATGTTGGGCCGGATTCGAGCTGGAGCAGATCGTCCCCACGCCTTCGGCCGCACAGCCTCATCGTCGGGAAGCCCCGAGCCTGAGTTCCCGCGCTCGCCTGGATTAATGGCTCCCGATATCACGCGCGTAATCCACTCCCGATCGACCCTGCAAACCTGTTCTGAATTATTCTGAATCATTGCTGTCCAAAGAAGAGCCGATGCTGGCAGTCATGGTTCTTGCGTCCGTTTTCGTTGAAGAACGGCGTGAAGCAGGCCAGCCATTTTTGGCCGCCGGTCAGCAGATCTTTTGCCGGAGCGAATTGGCCATCTCTTGAAGACGCTTCGGGTCGCTGCATTTCAGGAAGGCATTGGAACATTGCCGGAAGTCGATCTTCTCTTCGCGCATGCGGTTGGCGAGCCAGTGATGTTGATTCAGGCAGACTCGGGCCGAGAGTGGGAAGTACGTACAGATGCGGACGAACATGAGCCCCCAGCCGCCATCGTTGACATAGAGGTTGTCAGAAGTCGTAGTGAACGACCCATCGCTGCGTAATCCGCAGATGCGAGCGATCATCCTTCTTGCTTCCAGGACCGGCCCGCCCCACTTTTGCGACCGGTTCGTTACCCAGTTCTTTGTATTGCTCGGCGATGTTACAAGTTCATTGCGTGTCACCCGCCTTCCTTTGGCGGTACGGGAACTGACGAGCCGGAACCGAGGCGTGAGCATCGAACGAATGGCCGGGGAACTATCCCGCTATCTGCGGGGATGGATCGGTTATTTCGGGAAGTGTGAAACGCCATCGGTGTTGGCGGGTCTTGAGCAGTGGCTCCGGCGCAGACTCCGGAAACAGTGTAAGCGGGGGCCCGGTGCGGTTCGCCGAGTTACGCCGACGGGGGGTGAACGCCGACCTGGCCGCTCAAACGGCGGGCAGCGGTCACCGTCCTTGGCGGCTGGCGGAGTCACCTGCACACAGCATCGCATTGCCTAATGCCTTCTTCGACTCGCTCCGGATTCCGCGATTGACGGCGAAGCCTATCGCTTAACCCGCCGAACCGCCGGATGGGGACCCGCATGGCCGGTGGTGTGGGAGGGGAGGAGCTGTCAGGCTTCCCCTATCCCAATTCAAACGATGTTCGGACCATGCTCGGACTAATTTCCACCAGTCTAGCTCTCGGCCCTCGGACCTGGCGGAGTCCGATAGATGCTGGATAGGTAATCAATCATCTGGGAATGCTTGGTCGATGATGGCGTGAGAGTGGACGATTCCGCGGGTCGGACGCAAAGCCGGAGCTTCGACGGAGGCTTGGTAAGCAGAAAGCTGCAGGAGCCGAAGCGGGCCGAGAGGTACCATGCTGTAAGGTCGGCGACAACCGATCAAGCCTCACAGACGATCCATCCAGCGAGGATCAGACATATCGCTTGAAATGGAAAGAACTTAAGATTGTGTGATTTGTGCGCGTGGATGCGAAAAATACTAGTACAAATGACAGCCACGCAACGGTTATATTCTTGCGAACCTGCGGTAAACATGGTACTACATAATCATCCCTGTCGTTGAGGGTCTTGCGTCCTGTTTACGCAGCCTGGTTTCCCCCACGAGAGATCCAGACCGTTCAATCTCTCGAAGCAATTCAAGAGGGCGGTAGCTTATCCCGTTTGGATAACTACCGTAGCACCTGCTGTCCCTAACGAGCCAGGTGTTTTCCTCATATCATCAAGAACTCTGTTAATGCCGAAAGGACGGTAGTGTGCGTCCGGTGCGGGTTTGCAGCGCTTGGAGGTGAAGTTGATGCGCACAGAATTTATCGTTCCCCGTAACTCCATCCCAATGGAGCCAGATCCACCTGCCGACCGTTTTCCTTGGTACGGAATTCGGACGCGCTCCAACCACGAAAAGGTCGCTTCCATCGTGCTAAGAGGAAAGGGGTACGATCCCTACATGCCCCTTTACCGTCTCAAACGCGGTGGGCCTGGCGCACAAGGCGAGGCAGAGTATCCCTTGTTTCCCGGTTACGTGTTTTGCCGCTTCGATGTGAAGAAGCGGCTTCCGATATTAATGACCACCGGCGTGATCTCGGTGCTCGGCTTTGGCAAGGAGCCAGCGGCAATTCCCGATGAAGAAATTGAAGCAGTCCAAGCTGTTCTTCTTTCCGGGCTTCCCGCCGAGCCATGTGCTTATCTGCGGGAAGGCCAGAAGGTCCGCGTAAAGAACGGTTCGTTGGACGGCGTAGAGGGAATCCTCGTCAAGAAGAAAAACCAATACCGAATGGTGGTCTCAGTGACTATGCTGCAACGCTCGATCTCCGTGGAAATTGATGGCGAGCGGCTCGCCTCGCTGTAAGAGAGTCCTTTAGACTTGCTCGCTTAGACGCGATCGTTGCGCTCCGTCGGGCGCGCCTCTTTGTACCGTGTCGACCGAACCCAGACCAAGAAGCAGGATGATCAGCTTCCGCTTGACTGCTGAGGAGTATGATCGCTTTCGTGAGTTGTGCTCCACTTGCGGCACTCGGAGCATTTCTGAACTAGCGCGAGCGGCCATTAACTCACTGCTGAAACAGCCGGAGCACGTGCCGGAGGAAGCGCTGGAGTATCGTGTTGCGGAGTTGGAAGGCCGTGTGAACATGCTTCGCTTGGAATTCAGGAAGTTGAGGCAGAGTACCGGCACTCAGGCGTTAGACGAGCCGACGGCAAACCTCTCGCAAACAATGAGATCGTGATCCTCCATCCTCTCGCATGATTGACATACACACACACGTCCTTCCAGGGCTGGATGATGGCGCCACGACGCTGGAACAAGGCTTCGAAATGTTGAAGCTGGCGGCAGCGAATGGTACCACCGATCTTGTGGCGACTCCGCATTCGAACGCCCAATTTCAATTTGACGAACAGCGAATCGAAGAAGCGTTTCGCGGCTTGTCGGCCTTAAGCATGGGGGTCATCAACCTTTACCGTGGGTGCGATTGTCACTTGAGCCTGCATAATCTGGAAGATGTTTTGGTTCAGCCGACGAAGTACACCATCAATCGCAGCCGTTATCTCTTGGTGGAGCTGCCGGACTTTCTAGGACCGTCACTTGTCTGGGAGCAGCTTAAAGCTCTCATCAATGCCCGACTTTGTCCGATCATTACGCATCCGGAGCGAAACGTCTCGATGCAATTGGACTTGACTCGCTTGAAGCAGTGGGTGCAAGGGGGCTGTCTCATACAAGTGACAGGGCAGGCGTTTTTTGGCCGTTTTGGCCCGGTCGCCCGCCGCGCCGTCGATTCGCTGATGGATGCCGATTTGGTTCACTTTGTGGCTAGCGACTCGCACGATTGTGCGGATCGGCCTCCGGATCTGTCAAAGGCGCACGAGCATGTGCGTTCGCATTGGGGGCAGCCGAGAGCGCGTAGCTTATTCATGGACAATCCCGCAGCCGTGCTGTCAGACGATCCGATCGTGCGCCAGCGCCCATCGAGACGATGGCTTCCTTTCTTTTCTTTCTCGCGATAGGTTAAGGAGTTCTTTATGAGACGATCGCTTTTTGTCGCAGTCATCGCTCTTGGATTTGCGCTCTCTGGCACTGGTCAGCAACCCGTGTCCGCTATCGATGCCCGCGTGGATGGCCGTACCGGTACAAAGGCTGACGTTAATCCCAAGTCGCCGCCCACGGCTAGCCAACCGAATGCGGCTAGCCAACCAAATAACGAACCAGTCTCGGATTACGTGCTGGGGCCCCTGGATGTGCTTTCGATCATTGTTTTGGAACTTCAGGATGACACCGCTTTCTCTGGCCAAACCTTCCGAATTGATATCTCCGGGGACGTGAGCCTCCCGTATGCTGGCCGAGTGCACGCTGCTGGACTGACAACCCAGGACCTTCAGCAACAGATCGCCGCGAGTCTCCTGAGGATCATTAAGCAGCCGGACGTGACTGTTGGCGTCGCCGAGTTTCACAGTCAGCCAGTCTCGTTGCT
>Ga0302325_10002014_pt1 | contig 50279 bp, 31 predicted proteins | sample Palsa_T0_2_FD_201948 | JGI IMG/M metagenome (GOLD analysis project Ga0302325, IMG submission 201948) | Peat permafrost microbial communities from Stordalen Mire near Abisko, Sweden - Palsa_T0_2 | ecosystem: Environmental > Terrestrial > Soil > Palsa > Peat permafrost | place: Sweden: Abisko...
AAAGATGGCCAGGTCTTTGGCGGGGCGCTGATACACGCTGCGGTAGATCTGCGGAATCACCGCGTCCGCCAACGATTCCGTGCGGGCATCCGCAATCACGCCGACGATCGTGGTCCAGGCTGGCTTGGCAGAGCTCAACAGCCCGCGGGTCGCCAGGCGCAAACGGACGCGTTTGCCAAGCGGGTCCTGGTTCTGCCAATAGGTGCGGGCCGCGGCCTGATTGATGACTGCAACCTGGGGCGTATCCTCAAGATCCTGGTCGCTGAAAAGGCGTCCGCGCAACAGCGGCATGCCCAACAGGTGGAAGTATTGGGGCGAAACGATGGGACTATCGATCACGGGAGCCTCATTGTCCATCGTGCCATCGTTCGTGTTGAGGCCTTCGCGGATCAATGGCAGCGCGCTGGGATGGCTGTGGCCCAGGGGAAGAGCGGCCTGGTCGCCGATGGCCGCTTCTTCTACGCCCGGCAGGGTTCGGCCGCGGCGAAGAATCTCGCGCAGCAGGACCGATTCCTGGGCGGCGGTTCCATAGATATCCGCAGTGGGATCGTTGGGCCCCGGCAGCCAGGTCTGAATGGCCATAACGCGCTCAGGATTGAAACCGGGCTGCACCTTGAACAAGTCCCAGAAACTGCGCAGCAGAAGGCCCGCGGCGACCATGAGCACCAGCGAGAGCGCCAATTCACTGATGACCAGAATCTGGCGGGCGCGCGAGCGTCCCAGTGAACCAATTGATCCGCGTCCTTCCTGTCTGAGCGTACCGATCAAATCGCAGCGGCTCATGAGCCACGCGGGAGCAAGCCCAAAGACAGTCCCGGCTGCTACCGAGACGGCGAGAGCGAACGCCAGCACGCCCCAGTTGATCGATATGTTGTTCAGGTGCGGGAGGGTCTCCGGAATCAACCGCAGCAGGAAATGCCCGGTCGAGAAGAGAATGGCAAAGCCGGCGATTCCACCCAGCAGGAAGAGCAGCAGACTCTCGGCGAGGAACTGGCGGATGAGGCGCGTTCTCTGGGCTCCCAGAGCCTGACGAACCGCGATCTCACGACCTCGCCCACTGGCCCTGGCGAGCAGGAGATTGGCGACGTTGACGCAACTGATCAGCAGGACCAATCCTACCGCGCCGAACAGCAGAACGAGAGATTGGCGAACGCTGCCGACCACGGTTTCGCTGAGCGGAATCGCACGCACGGTCCATGCGGTCTGTGCCGGATACTCCGCCGGATATTGCTTTTTCAGCGATGCAACCAGCGCATCAAGGTGCCCCTGCGCGGCCGCAATCGAGAGACCGGGCTTCAGGCGCGCGAGGACCGCTCGACTCTGGAGACGAAAACCGCGCAGCGGAGGATCAAACGGCAGACCGGCAAAGCCAGCTCCCAACCACAGTTCCACATTCTGCTCCTCGCTGGTTGAGCCCTGATCGCGAAAACCGCGCGGCATCACGCCCACGACGTGATATACGTCGTTGTCCAGGCGCAGAGCTTTGCCGATCATGTGCGGGTCGGCTCCGAATTCCCTCCTCCAGAGCCCGTCGCTGATCACCACCTCCAGGTTGTAGCCGGGAGTGGCGTCGAGCGGATCGAATGTGCGGCCCAACTGCGCGCCTACACCGAGGACCGCGAAGTAATTCGGCGTAACCTGCTTGAAGCTGAGACGCAGGGGCTGTGCACTGCCGGTCAGGTTCACGTCTGCGCCGGTGCCGGTAATCGACACGGACTGGAATATCCCGGAACTTTCGAGGTCTCTCCACTCAGGAACGGAGATGCCGACGCCCTGCGCGCCTACGCCGGGAAGGTCGTCCTCAACGCGCACCAGTTCGGCAGGGTTTGGATACGGCAAAGGGTGCAGCAGCGTGGCGTCGATCACGCTATAGATCGCGGTGGTGGCCCCGATGCCCAGCGCCATGGTGGCGATCGCAATGAAAGAGAATCCAGGAGATCTCAGGAGCATGCGAACCGCGTACCGCAGGTCGAAGAGCAGATTCTCGATGAAGGGAATGCTTTGCTCGGCGTGATGGTGTTCCCGTATCACTTCGGCCGAGCCGAGCTTGAGTGCGGCCTGCCGCCGCGCCTCGGCGGATGACATACCGGCGCGCAGGTTCTCCTCGCTCTGGAACGCAAGATGCGCGGCAATCTCTTCTTGCAGGCGTTGGTCGGCACTCCGCCTGGTCGCGAAATTCGACAGGCGTATCAAGAGGCGTCGCAGGAATTTCATGACAAGTCCTCCGCTTTGACGTTGACCATCAGGGCAAGCGTTCCTTGCAAGACGTCCGGCTTTTCCTTCATCGGGAGTCCCATCTTTAGGTTTCCAACAGGGATAATGGCATGCTTCCTTTTGGAAAGCAACAGGACTTTTCGAATTTTCTTTCGACGACAACTCCAGAAGAGCTGTCGGGAAACCGCCGGGACACTGTTCATGGAAACGGCGTAGCTTGACTTGTTTGTCCCTTCAGCCCTCGGGAACACCGGCCTTACGAAAGACAGCAAGTGAGCGAGCGAGGCCGGCTTTCGCGGCTGCTTCCGGTGTCATGTCTTTCGTTCGCCCGAAGACTTCTACGCTGAGCGCATCGTTGTAGTGGACGCTTTGGAGGGCCTGCAAGAAGCCGGTCAAGTTGATGACACCTTCGCCGGGTAGCAGACGCTGATTATCGTGGATCTGCGCTGGAGGCAAGTTCGGCGAGTCATTGAAATGGACATGCACGATGCGATCGCGGCCGGCGGCGATGATGTCCTCTGTGGTGGCTCCTGCGTGGTGCCAGTGCCAGGAATCGAGCAGCAGTCCGACGTTGGGACCACATTCCCTGGCGAACGCGAGCATATCGTTCATGCGCCAAATGAATTCGTATTTGTGCGCTTTGCGCAGTTCGAGCGGACCTAGAAACTCGAGGCCGAGGCGGACGTTGGAGCGAGCCAAAATGCGGGCACTTTCTCGAAACCGCTGCTTATAGGTTTGGCGCAGTTCGTCTGTTGGCGTATCGCTGGACGGCATGATGTAGGTGATCATGCGCGGGCAGTGGATAGCAGCAGCGAACTGGGCGGCTGCGTCGAGCTGGCTGAGCGAGGCGTGGAAGGTTGCGTCGTCTTGCCGGAATTCGACCGGAAAATCGATGACGGCTGGTCTGATCTTAAGGCCGGCAAGTAGGTCCTTGGTTGCGCTGACGCCGGCTTCGATGGCCGGGCGCAGCATGATGTCCGTGCCGGGAAAGCCGATTTGCGCGGCCAGGCGCGCGAACTCAGGCCAGTGAACACGACCTTGCAGCAGGACGCTGTTCAAGGAGAGGAACATGTTTCGCTCGTCGGCGAACGCTCTGGCGAGCGGGGCTGCGACGAGCAACTTACCAAGGGATCGTCTGGATATCAAATAAGGCACGCGCAATCGATCATATCCGAGTGGCAATAGGTCGAGCAGGCGGAAGACATGAACAGGCGAGAAATGTTGATTTGCTCAAATCCTTATGCCTAGCTGGGTAAGGATTTCACGTTCTCCGAACCTGGTGACCGTGAGACCCCGGCTGTCCAGATCTCTGGTGACCCACTTTCTTGCCAACGCATGTTTCAGCAGTGCGGCTCCCAGGGCGCCGGCGATGTGCGGTCTACGCTCGCTCCAATCGAGACAACCGTAGGCGAATCTCCGCCGAAGCTTTCGGGTTTCAGCAACATTGATTCCGATCAGTGCCAGTTTTCTTGCACCGGCGCTGCTGACCGCATAGGCATGGGGGCGAAAGCGGGGATCGGAGAAGAGCCATCCCTCGCGAATGAAATGATCATGGAAAGTTACGCCAAGCGTTCCCGCGATGTGGTCGTAACACGTGCGCGCCTGGCGCAATGATTCGGGCGTGTTTGGCGTAAAGCGTCTGCCGGTTCCACCGGCCAAGACACTGAGGCCTTCCATCACCCGGGCTACGCTCCGCCCTTCAAGGCTGTAGTAACGATGGCGCCCTTGCGCGGAAACTCGGACGAGTTTGTCCACCTTCAACCGATTCAGATGTGCGCTTGCCGTAGATGGAGTCACGCCGGCCAGGATGGCAAGCTCTGTGCTCGTACGTGCCCGTCCATCCATAAGACTCAGGAGCATGCGCGTGCGTGCGGGTTCTCCAATCGCGATCGCAATTTTGGAGACAAGCGCATCGGCGCTGGACTGCGCATCCATTATGTGACGATAGACGAAGTGTGTTCGCTCGGCAACTGGGATACTACATTCCGTAATGCTGGTTAAAATCAATCGTCGTGAAGCAATCAAGGGACTGCTGGCTGCGTTTCTACCGCCAGACGTCACACGCTTTTCCGCTATGCAAACCTACACCGGAGAACGCACCGCAATGATTACGTGTTTCATTCGCTATCAGATCGATCCCTTCCAACGAGATGAATTTAAGAAGTACGCCGAGAACTGGGGCCGCATTATTCCCCGCTGCGGGGGATACCTTGTAGGGTATTTCCTGCCGCACGAAGGCACCAACGACGTGGCATGGGGGCTTATTGCCTTCGACAGCCTGGCATCTTATGAAGCCTACCGAAAGCGCTTGAGAGAGGATGCAGAAGCTCGGGCAAACTTCGCTATGGCCGAAAACAAGCGACTGATTCTTCGCGAGGAAAGAACATTTGTCGAAGTGGTGGACGGAACTTTTTCTCTTCCTCCTGTATCTGCAAAAAGGGAGTAAGCGCAAGAGGCTGGAATTGCAGCAATAGGAAACCGCCTTCGCGGTTGGTTGGGTATGATAGGTCGTCATCCAAGGAGCTCATAGGCGATCTGCAATACGGAACGCGTTGCGCGCTTCCTGCTGGTTCCTTGGAGGGTGCGGGCCTTTCGGCGTGACATCGGGAACAGTAGTGGCGACAGACCGGTCAAACGGCTCATCTGCAGTCTGCGACTTGACTCCCGCTCCTAAAAGAATCTTAAGAAATATTGTTATTGACAACGGATAACCCTCCTGCCTAAGATCCTCTCCGAATCTGGGAAGAACGTTATCGGAGTTTCTAGAGATGCTCGTCGCCCGATTCCTTCTCGTGGTGCGTCAGGTTCCCCGGTACTCACACGCCCTCTAAAGGCCGTACCCTTCAGAAACTTGGGTTTTTCAGCAGCCTGTAAAAGCCCGACATATTCTCAATCGTGTGCGGCACGACAAAGTCGTGCCCTGATACAAAACAGAGTTTTTCCGCAACCTGCACAAAAGGAGACCCCATGCAAAGAAATTGCCACCCAATCTGCCCTACAGTTACCCTTCGCCGCTGGACCGCCATCCGCTCGATGACGGCTTTGATCCTGATCATCGGCTCGCTCGCCGCCGGCGCTCAAGGGAACTTCTATAGCGCGGCCTCTACGGTCTGGAAAGATACCAGTGGCAGCCAGATGGAGGTCCATGGCGGCAGCATTCTCTGGGATAGTAGCAATTCCACCTATTACTGGGTGGGCGAAGCAGATGATAACTCCAACAACTTTTCAGGCATCAACTGTTACTCGTCCACTAATCTTTCCAGTTGGACCTTCGTGGGCGACATCCTGCCGCCAGAGTCCTCGGGCGACCTGGTGTCGAGCAATGTCGTGCAGCGGCCAAAGATTCTCTACAACGCCGCGACCAAAACGTATGTCATGTGGTTGCATATCGACAACTCCGGCTACTCCTTAAACCATGCCGGCGTAGCCACCAGCTCGACCCCCTGCGGAACCTATACCTACCAAGGTTCCTCGCAGCCGCTCGGCAACCCAAGTTTCGACATTGGCGCCTTTCAAGATACGAATGGCAATGCCTATCTGCTCACTACCGACAACGGCGTAGGACTGCGGGTTGAACTGCTGTCGTCCAACTATCAGTCGGTGAGCAGCCAGGTCGCGGAACTGCCCAGCATGGAGGGTCCAGCCATGATCCACGATGGGAGCTACTACTACATCTTCGCCTCGCATCTGACCGGCTGGGCGCCGAACGATAATCAATACGCGACCGCAACCTCCCCCTCCGGCACGTGGAGCGCGCTGGCGGACTTCGCCGCCCCAGGCACGAATACGTACAGTTCGCAGGACTCCTGGATACTGCCCGTTGCAGGCTCCAGTGGAACCACCTACCTCTACATGGGCGACCGTTGGGATTCCAGCGATCTGGCCGACTCGGGCTATCTCTGGCTGCCGCTGCACATCTCCGGCACCACGGTGTCCATGGACGAGTATTACGAATGGACGTTGAATACCTCCGCCGGCACTTGGTCGGTCACCCCGGGCACCGCGCCCACTACCGGCTCGAACACGGCACTGATCAACGAAAATAGCGGAATGTGCCTGGATGTTCCTAACGCCAGCAAAACCGAAGGTGTACAGCTGGAACAGTGGACCTGCAATGGCGGCACCAACCAGGACTGGAAACTCACCTCCGAAAGCAGCGGCTATCAGATTCTGGGAGAGAACGCCGGCCAAGTTGTGGACGTTGCCGGCCAGTCGATTACCGACGGGGCAAAAGTCGACCAGTGGGACTGGAACAGCGGTTCCAACCAGGAGTGGATCTTCGCTAACAATGGAAACGGCTATTTCAACATCGTCAACGTGAACAGCGGAATGTGTCTCGACGTCGTAGGCGCGTCGACATCAGCGGGCGCACTGATCGATCAGTATCTATGCAATGGTGGCAGCAACCAACTCTGGAAACAATAACGGAGGCAAATGGGGGTCCCAGGTCTGAATATTCGGGCCTGGGGCGCTGCGGTTCATGATCGAACGTCCGTGAAGGAGCGCATATAGCGCTGGCGAGAACCCGATGGAGACAACCGGAGATCTCTCCGCTGCGCCGGGTCCTAATGATCAGATCCTCTTTCCGTTATGTCTGCTGTTGCGGAAAGATCCCACCCTTCGCAAAGAGCGCGAAGGATGGGGCACCCGTCGAGGGGTGGCGGGGATAGTGATAAAGACGCGTCCATGGCTCACTTAACTTGCTACCTGCAAGTCATCTGCTCCTAATGAACAAAGCCAGAGGCCGGGACGAAAGGCTGTGGTGGGGCTTCGCCCATCGTTTTCGGCCCACGTACGCTGGGGCGAACGTGGGGCACCCGTGTGGATCTGTGGGACCCGCCAATGGCTTGAGGGCGAGTGCGCGTTCCGGCGGCGATTGGCTAACCGTTTTGGTTACGAATAACTGGCTCGGCGACCGGAGCCACATCATCCTTACCAGTGAACAACGCGTCGAAAACCAGCAAAATCCCACCAACCACAATCGCTGAATCGGCGACATTGAAGTCAGGCCAGTGGTAATGAATGATGTGCACTTCAAGAAAATCGATGACGTACCCGAAGCGCAACCGGTCCCACGCATTCCCCAAGGCGCCGCCGAGAATCAGCGCCAAAGCAACCGTGGTCGCGGTCATCCTGCGGCCAAGCTTCACCAAAGCCACCAGCACCGCAACTGCTGCCAGCAAAGAAAAAATCAGCAACAACCACCGCACCCGGGCCGGCGAACTCGAATCATTGAACAAACTAAACGCCGCACCCGGATTCTCCACATGGCTGATGGCAAAAACATGAGGAATCACAATCAGGTTGCTGCCCATCTCAACCCGTGTGGACGCCAGCCATTTTGTGACGCGGTCCGCGACCACGACCAACACCGAAACCAACAATAACCATCCTCTGGAATCCTTCACCCTCATGCGGCTTCTTCCGGGGGAATACCCATCTGATCCAGAGCCGCCGAGCAGCGTTCGCACACCGTGGGCCAGCGCCAATCCTCACCCACAAGCACGGAGTAGTTCCAGCACCGCTCACACTTCTTGCCATCGGCCATCAACGTGGTCGCGATGATCTGCGACGACGCTCCAGTCCGCACTTCCACCTGGGAGACGTTCAACAGCTCCTTCAAACTCCCCCGATACCGTTCCAGCAGAGCAGCCATATCTGCCGGGACTTGCAACACCAGCCGCGCATCGAGCGCCTTACCGATCTGCTTGGCGTTGCGCGCCTCTTCCAGGCTCTTGAGCGCCTCGTCGCGAATCATCAGCAGAGTCGCCCAGTCACTCATCAGGTCCGCATCCATGGTCGCCGCCAGGTGGGCCGGCGTCGGGAAAAGCTCCAGATGCACGCTGGGCAAGCGGTTGCTCATGGCCGGCATGTACTCCCAGATTTCCTCCGCGGTGAAGCTGAGCAGCGGCGCCACCAGGCGAACCAGGGCCTCAGCAATCATCCACAGCACGGTCTGGGCGGACCTGCGCGCAGCGTTCTCTGGAGCAAAGGTATAAATTCTGTCTTTGACCGCATCAAGATACAGCTTGCTCAGCTCGGCGACCGCAAACTCGTTCAGCGCGTGATAGATGCGATGAAATTCAAATTCCTCATACCAGCCCAGGATTTTTTCCGTGAGCTCGCGCGTCCGCGTCAGCATGTACCGGTCAAGCGGAGGCATCTGTTCCCACGGAACAGCATCCTTTTCAGGGTCAAACTCATTGAGGTTGCTCAACAGGTAGCGAAAAGTATTGCGCAGCTTACTATAGGTCTTTGCTATCCGCTGCATCAGGTTCTCGCTCGACACCACATCTTCGCGAAAATCGACCGAAGCCACCCACCAACGCACAACTTCCGCCCCCAGGCGTTCCGCGATGTCGACCGGGTCCACACCATTGCCAAGACTCTTTGACATGGCGCGTCCCTGCTCATCGAGCGTCCAGCCCGCAGTCGCAGCCATCCGGTAGGGCGCAGCATCCCGGGCGCCAATAGCGCAGAGCAGGGAAGACTGGAACCAGCCGCGATGCTGGTCCCCGCCCTCCAAGTACAGATCCGCCGGCCAGGGAAGGTCTGGATCTACCCCAAGAACAGCCGCCTGGCTGCACCCGCTCTCAAACCACACGTCGACGATATCCATCTCCTTGGTGAACCCGCCGGCCTTGCCACAGGAGCCACAGACCGTGCCGGGGGGCAGAATCTCCGCTACATCCCGGATGTACCAGGCGTCCGCTCCCTCTTTTGCGAAGAGTTCGACCACCCGGCGGTTCACTCCCTTGTCATTCAACGGCTGGTGGCAGCCGGTGCAGAGAAAGACCGCGATCGGCACACCCCAGATCCGCTGCCGTGAGATGCACCAGTCAGGGCGGGTAGAAACCATGTTGGCGATGCGTTCGCGGCCCCACTGAGGATCCCACTTTATCCGCTCGATCTCCTCCAAAGCCCGCTCACGGAAGGTGGTCACGGAACCATCCGCGTGGGTCATGGGCGTCTCCATCTTGATGAACCACTGCTCCGTAGCCCGGTAGATCACCGGCCGGTGGCAGCGCCAGCAGTGGGGGTAGGAGTGATGGATCTCCTGCTGAGCCATCAGAGCGTGGCGCTCCGCCAGCAACTCGATGATGGGCTGGTTGGCTTTGAACACGTAAAGCCCGTCATACTCGGGCAAGCCATGGCGCAAGTGTCCGCCGTCATCCACATCGCAAAGCTGGCTTAAGCCATAGCGCGCGCCGGTGGCAAAATCGTCCACCCCATGCGCGGGCGCCGTGTGCACCACCCCAGTGCCCTGGTCGGTCGTGACATAGTTCGCCAGAACGCCCAGGATCGACCGCTCGAGGAATGGGTGGGCAAAGGTAACCCGCTCCATGCGCGCCCCCGGAAAGCGAGCGATCTCCTGCGCCTTTTCGAAGCCGCAAGCCATCCGGGTGGAGGCCGCCAGCGCTTCCGCCACGATATAAACCTCTCCCTCCTGTTCGAGCGCGACATACTCAAAATCAGGATGGAACGCCACCGCGAGCGACGCGGGCAGCGTCCAGGGCGTAGTGGTCCAGATGATGGTCGAGACCCGTTTTCCCGCCAGCCTGGCATCGATCTGCTGAGGCGGGCTGGTGAGCCGATAACGCACGTAGACGCTGGGGCTGGTATGCATCTCGTACTCGATCTCGGCTTCGGCCAGCGCCGTACGGTCGTGCATGCACCACAAAACGGGCTTAAGACCCTTGTAGACAAACCCGTTTTCCAGGAACTGGAAAAAGGTCTCCATGATCTTCGACTCGTACTCGGGCGACATGGTGGAGTAGGGGCGGTCCCAGCGGCCGAAAACACCCAGCCGCTTGAATTGGGCTCGCTGCAGGTCAAGGTATTTTTGCGCATATTCGCGGCAGGCTCGCCGGACGGCGATGGCCGGCATCTCAAGCTTTTTACGGCCTAGTTTTTCGTCGACTTTGATCTCGATAGGCAGCCCATGACAATCCCAACCCGGGACAAACGGAGCATCGAACCCCGCCATGGTCTTCGACTTGACCACGAAGTCTTTGAGGCATTTGTTGAGCGCATGGCCCAGGTGGAGCTCCCCATTGGCATACGGGGGCCCGTCGTGCAGCACATAGGTGGGAGCATTCCGCCGTAGGGAGCGGATCTGCTGGTAAATCCCTTCCTGCTCCCAGGCTGCAAGCCGCCGGGGCTCGCTTTGGGGCAGATTGGCCTTCATGGGGAAGTCGGTATGAGGAAGGTTTAGGGTCGCCTTGAGTTCGGGCGGAGCGGGCATCATGTCTCCAGTAACAAAAGCAGCAAACTCTATTGTAACTTCGCCGCAAAAGTTGACCATTTGCTTACGGACGGGCGTAAAAAGGTGTCTAATACTTTTAAATGGATCTTCAAACGGTGCGGTCTCCGTATTCCTGGAGAGCAAGACAAGCCGGGCGAGAGTCGTCCATAATGAGGAGATAGGCGGAGAGAGGCTTACGCGCCCTCTTTTCTCATAAGGTTATGGCCAATCAGGTTCTATTACCACCGGAGCTGGATCAAAGGGAACCCGCAAGAGAGCCCAAGTTTCTTGCCGAAATCATTGACGAACCGGCGTGGAAGACCATGGCCGGCAACATCTATGACCTTCTTTATCCTCCCAAGCTGCCTCCGCTCGTACTAACGTCCAAGCCGATTGCCGTCATCGATCCGATGAAGGAGAAGCGCTCCCTCGCCTCCTCCATCATTTCCGTCGTCCTGCACGTGATCATCATCGGGGCTCTGTTGTGGACGTTCCTAGTGGTAAAGAAGGTCGTAGCCAAGAAGAACCAGCAACTGACCAACATCGACGTACAGCAATATATGCCCATCGCCCCCAAGGGACCGCAGATGGGCGGCGGCGGCGGCGGTGGCGCCCACGACATCCTGCAGGCGCCCAAGGGCCGTTTGCCCAAGTTCGAGGACCAGCCGATCACCCCTCCGATGGTGATCGTAAACGAGCATCCCAAGCTAGCGGTTGATCCTTCCATCATGATGCCTAAGGATATCCAGTTGCCCAACAACAACTTGCCGAATCTGGGGGATCCGCGCACCAGCGTGGTCGGTCCGGCTTCCAATGGCAGCGGCAGTGGATCGGGGATGGGCTCCGGTTCGGGCGGTGGCATCGGTTCGGGCAAGGGAAATGGATACGGACCGGGCGAAGGCGGGGGGTACGGGGGTGGCCTTTACCACGTGGGCGGGGGCGTTTCTGCTCCGCAGCTGGTGTTTGCTCCCGATCCGGAGTTCTCTGACGAAGCCCGGAGGGCAAAATATCAGGGCGTCTGCGTGGTTTCGCTGATTGTCGATGCCCAGGGCAATCCGCAGCGGGTGCAGGTCGTACGCCACCTGGGCATGGGCCTGGACGAGAAGGCGGTGGAAGCGGTGAAGCAATACAAATTCAAGCCCGCCACGCTCCAGGGAAAACCCGTTCCGGTAGAAGTAAACATCGAAGTCAACTTCCGCATTTACTAGAAGAAAGTTGTGAGTGTCCCAGGTCTCGCTTTTGAGACCTGGGTTTTGCGGGAAGATCAGTCTGTGCGCAAAACCCAGGTCTCAAAAGCGAGACCTGGGCCACCCACTTTGTCTGCGCGCACGGGCTACTCCGCAAATAGCTTCGCGGGGATCTCCTGCTTGCTGGTCAACATCCCCTTCCAGGGATCCTTGCGCAGCCGCTCGCTCCACTCGGCAAACCGTGCAATGAGGAACTTAGGCGCTTTGGGCGTCTTCAATTCCGCCCACTCCAGCGGCAGGGCCGCAGCCATCCCTAAGCGTGCCCGGCTGGAATACGGTGCAATCGCCGTAGCGTCGCGCTCATTGCGCAAATAATCCACGAAGATCTTATTCTTCCGCGCTGCCTTGCTCATCTTGCTGATGTACAGCTTGCCATTGTCCAGTTCCATCTGCATCGTAAACGCGTGCGTCAACGCCTTGATCCGCTCCCAGTCGTACTGTGGCTGGATCGGCGCCACCACATGCAGCCCCTTCCCGCCGGTAGTTTTCACAAAGCTTTCCAGGCCCAGCTGCTTGAGCCGCTCCCGCACCTCCAGCGCACTGTTCGCCAGCGTTGACCAGGACACTGCCTCATCCGGATCAAGATCGAAAATAATCCGGTTGGGATGCTCAAGGTCGGCATTGGTCGATCCCCAGGGATGCACTTCAAGCACATTCATCTGCGCCAACCCGGCCAGCGATTGTTCACCCTGCACCGTCACATAGGTTTCCGTGCCCTTCCCCTTCTTGTCGGGAATCTCCACCCCCTCGATCCCAGGAGGCATTCCCGGCCCTAGATGCTTCTGATAAAAGCACTGTTTTCCGGCCCCGTTTGGGCACCGGACTAGCGAGAGGGGCCGGCCCTCAACGTGGGGCAACATGAGCTTGGCGGCTGCCAGGTAATAGTCGATCAGGGCCTGCTTGGTGAGCCCAGTCTCCGGATCAATGATCTTCTCGGGATGAGTTACCTTGAAGCCCAGCTTGGGTGGTGCAGATTTGGGCTCTGCCGCCTTGGGCGGCGTCTTCTGGCTGAGGCTGGCGTCGGGCACTTCGCGGCGTACCTCCGCGGCTTTCTTATCTTCTCGCAAACCCTTGAAGCTGGCTTGCCGGACCAGTTTATCGGCGGTCCAGGTGCTAAATTGAACCTCCGCCACCAACTCCGGGCGCACCCAAAGCGCTTCTTTGGCAGCCGAGCCCGGCACCTCCACAAAGGGCATTTTGCTTTGCCGCATGGCCTCCAATTGCTGCCGCAGCTGGCGTGAGCTGACCTGGGTAAAACCGGTGCCCGTACGTCCGGCATATACCAGCTTCTTGTCTTCGTAGTACCCCAGCAAAAGCGCTCCAATGCCCTCGGACCCGTTGGCCGGCTTGGTAAACCCTCCCACCACAAACTCCTGCCGCCGATCGCACTTGATCTTCAGCCAGGATTTGCTGCGCCCCGAAACATAAGCGCTGTCAGAGCGTTTGGACACGATCCCTTCGGCGCCCAGCCGGCAAGCCTCGTCAAAGATCGGCTTGCCCTCGGTCTGGATATGCTGGCCGTAGCGGACGGTCTCCTGGTCCGTCAGGGTATCGAGCATTTGCGCAAGAATCCCTTTCCGCTCGGTGAGGGGTTGCTGGCGCAGATTGTGTCCGTTGAGGTGCAGCAAGTCGAAGACGAAGTAGGTGAGCGGATGTTTGGCGCCCTCTTCAAAAGCAGCCTGCAGCTCCGCAAAGCTGCTTTGTCCATCTGCGGAGAGCACCACCACTTCTCCGTCAAGAATGGCGCCCTCCAGCGAAAGCTTGCCTACCTCTCGTGCGATGGAGGCCATGCGATGGGTCCAGTCCAGCCCGCTGCGGGTGTAGAGCCGGACCTTCCCCGCTTTGTCGATGTGCGCCTGCACGCGGTAGCCGTCCAGTTTCAGCTCGTGGACCCAATGCTCTCCCAGCGGCGGCGTCGCTGCTTCCGAGGCTAATTGCGGGGGAATAAACCCAGGCAGAGCCTCCTTCTTGCCGGGCAGTCCAGATGGGGAGAAGGGAACGGAACGCGATGGTTTTTCGGGCGAGCTCTTGCCACGGCTGGACGTCTCGGGCCGGTTCGATTGCCACACATGATCCTCGTCGTGGGCAATCGCCTCCATCCCCCGCTGGGTGAGGACGCTATTGGGTTCCTTCTCCGTAATCGGCTGGTCGTCCGCCTTCTGCTCGTACTCGTCATGTTCCTTGATCAGCAGCCAATTCGGTTTGGCCTCCTTCGCCGCGTTGCCGCCCATGCGCACCAGCACCCATTTGCCGTGCAGCTTCTTGCCGTGCAGGATGAATTTGAGGTTGCCCTTGGCCAAGGCCTGGTCTGGGTCGCCCAACGGTTCCCAGGTGCCTTCATCCCACAGCATCACCGTGCCGCCGCCATACTGGCCTTTGGGGATCGTGCCTTCGAACCCACCGTACTCCATGGGGTGATCTTCCACCTGGACCGCCAGCCGCTTGTCGCCGGGCACGTAACTCGGGCCCTTGGTCACCGCCCAGCTTTTCAGCACTCCGTGCAATCCAAGGCGAAAGTCGTAATGCAGGCGGGTGGCGGCATGCTTCTGGATGACGAAAGGGAGAGGTCCTGTCTCCGCAGCCGAGGTGGTCTGGCCGCTGGGTTCGGCCGTCTGGCTGAAGTCGCGCATCTCGCGATAGCGCGCCAGTTGCTCATCCACCAAACCTGAAGGCGTAGGCGCAGGCGCACGACCCCGCCCTGGAGACTTGGCCGCACCAGGTGTCGCCGCTTTCTTTCCCTTAGCGACCATTTATGCCGTCTTGCTGCGTTTGCCGGGAACCAGCTTCAGCTTGCGCTTGGCCGGTGTAGTTGCTGGAGCCTCATGCCTGGAAGTTTTCGCCGCCGGTTTCGCCGCCAGGCTCTGGCGCAGGGCAGACATCAGATCGACCACCTTACCACGGGCCGCCGGCTTTTCGTTGGGTAAAGGCTTATTTGCCAATTTTGCTTCCACCAGTTCCCGGACGGCAGCTTCGTAGTTGTCGGTAAACTTATCCAGCTCCAGCGGCCGCTCAAAGGTTTTGACCAATTGTTTGGCCAAATTGAGTTGAGACGTATCCTGTTTCACCGCAGCAATCTTGCCGAAGTATTCAGCTGGGTCGCGTAGCTCCTCGGCGAACCGCAGGATGTAAAGCATCATGCCCAATTGTTTGCGGTCCGGCGGCGGGGTTAACGCGACCACGTGTTCCCGCCCGGCAAAAGCGATTTCGCCCAAGGCAACCATGCCCGTATCGATCATCGCCTGACGCACCACAGCGAATGCGGTCGCCTGCGGACCCTTCTTGGGCACCACAAAGTACGGCTTGACAAAAAACGACGGAGGCACCTCGCCGGCAGGGGAAAACTGAACAATTTCCAGCGCATCTTTGCCGGGAATTCGAAGCCGCTTGAGGTCTTCCGGCTCGATAAGGGCGTACTTGCCCTTCTCGTACTCGTAGCCTTTCACGATGTCAGACTTTTCGACCGCATGCCGGTCTTCGCCATCGTCGTGATCCTCATGATTCGAGGCCACGTTCTGGTAGTGGATGCGCTGCCCGGTTGCGCGATCGATCTGGTGGAACTGGAACGGGCGAGCCGAGTTGCTCGCGGGATAAATTTCGACCGGGAAACTGACCAGGGAAATGGAAATTTGTCCGGACCAATAAGGGCGTGCCATTGGAAAGCTTGGATGCAAGAGAAGCCGCCAGCGGCACAAAACTTGGAGTTTTTGACCCCCTTTGGTAGTCTTTTGAGGTACGCATGCGCGCGTAGCTCAGTTGGATAGAGCGTCTGGCTACGAACCAGAAGGTCGGGAGTTCGAATCTCTCCGCGCGCACCATTCCGCCGCACCCTTTTACCATCCATCGATACGCCAACGGCTCTCTCTACCGAAAGCCGCACACGTGGCCGTCGCTAGCAGCGCGAAGTAGGAGATCCGGGCACGCTCGGTCGGGATGACAAGGGGAGAGGGGTGGCTCAGGTTGGCGTGGTTGCGGGATGGGAAGAAACAGCATCGTGCTCTAGGAGACCTAATTTGGACAAGTCTGAAATTCAGACGTCCCTTCGGGGCTCTGGTTGTTCAAGGGTACGGGCTTTACAGGCTGCGGAAAAACTCTCAGATTGATAAAGAAAGGCCCAGGGGCTAAAGCCCGGTATTTTCTCAATCGTTTATGGCCCGACTAAAGTCGTGCCCTGATACAAAGCCCAGTTCTCCTGCAGACGCTAGAGCCCCGTTCTGTTGAGAAGATTACTTACGCCAAGGCTAAAGAGCCCGGGTGGGAACTCGATTTTGTCTCAGGGGACAGCTTTACGGGCTGCGGAAAAGGCCTGTTTTGTATCAGGGCACGACTTTAGTCGGGCCATAAACGATTGAGAAAATACTGGGCTTTAGCCCCTGAGCCGCTGAGGGCCGCTCTCTACTTGCAACTGCGTCTTTTCCAGAAATGACCTGTTCCGCTACTGGATGCGAAGGACGATGCCGGCAGAGTAACGGAAGAGATTCTGATGGGCGTTGACGCTGTTTGGCAGTTGGGTGAGGGCGTAGTCGGCCTGGATGGGCCGGACGGCAAGGTAATGGTTGATGGAGATGTCCAGCCCGCCACCAACGAATGCGGCCAGCGCGTTCGCAGCGCCGGTCGTAGAGCCGGAGTTGTTGGGAAAGGGCGCATCGAAGCCGTGTACGACGCCGGCCAGACCTTGGGCAAACGGCGCATAGCGGGGAAAGCGATGAGTGAAGTAAGTGAACCGCGGGCCCGCCGTGACGAAAACCAGCCCTAGCGACTGCCCGGGTATGTTCGAGCTGCCGGCGAACTCCCCCGTGAGATCGGCGACAACGGAAAACCTGCGCCACGCCTGAACGGCCACCTCGCCGCTGCCGCCCGACATGTTGAAACAGCCACACTGGCCCGGAGCTGCATTGGCACGCATGTAGCTATAGTTGAAAGCGACCTGGACTTGGTGCGGTGGGGAGAGTGTATCCTCCTTGGTCTGCGCCAAGACGGCGGGAGCGCACATGCCAATCGCGAGTCCCAATATTGTCATCCTACAGATGCCGGGCATGATATTTCCTCCCAATGCGTCTATTCGAGATTGAGTTGGACTGTGCTTGTCCTGACCAGCGTGCCGCTGGTTGCGCTGATGGTGATGGTGTAGCTGGTTTGTCCCGGCGGCGATCCGAGGAACCCTCCTGAACCGCACCCGCCGAGACCGGCCACTAGGCCCAGACTGAGCCCACCGAACAGCAGCAGCAGGAGCAGCCGTGGCAGTGTCCTCAACCGGTCGCGGAAGCGCTTTGCGCCCGCCAGCGGAAGCAGCAGACCGAAGAGCAAGGCGAACCACGGGCTCCTGGAAAACTCCGGAGCGCGGTGCAACATGGCTGTAGTTTTGGCTGTCTGCACGGTGAAGGCGACGGGAAGAGTTCCGCTACCGGCAGGTATGGTGGGAGGCGAGAAAGTATACGTCGCGCCTGGAGGTAGGCCCGTCGCCGTCAACGCCACGCTATAGATGAACGTAGACGTGACCACGGGAGATAGGGGGAAGTTATAAGTAACCGCGCCGCCGGGAACGACTGATTTGTTGTTGTCGCTGCCGAGCGCCAGATCCAGATCGGAGACGGTGATCGAAATCGGGGCCCCCGTGGACGCGCTGGGCAGGAAGCTGCCATCGCCCGAGTAGCTTGCGGTGACGCTGTACGCGCCGCTCGACAGGCCGGTCTCTGAATACACCGCCGGCTGGCCAGCCACGATGGTTACGGTTGCCAGCACCGTCGCTCCATTCAGGAAGCTTACGGTTCCGGTTTGTACGCCAGCGGTGGCGGAGTTCACCTGGGCGGTAAAGAGAACAGGCATGGTGGCCAATTGGGTAGTGGGACTGGCGGAAAATGTGATCGCCGAGAGCGCACGGGAGGAGACGGACAGTGCGCTCGATGTGGATACCGCAAAGCCCGCGCTCCCTGAATACACCGCCGTGATCGCGTTGGGACCGAGCGGTAGGCTGAGGTTCAATGTGCCGACGCCATGCGCGTTGAGGGCCTGGGCGCCGAGCAGAGTGGTGCCCGCATAGAAACTGACCGTCCCCGGAGGAGTACCACTGGGCGCGGGGGTTACGGTTGCAGTGAGGGTCACGCTCTGCCCGTAGGTAGGCGCCAGGTTTGAGGAGGTAATCGCAGTTGCGGTTGCGGTCGCGTTGGCCGAGTTCACCTGCACCGTGATTGCCATCGAGGTCGAACTTGCAAAGGCGGCATTGCCCGAATAGGCGGCGGTGATGGAGTCGGCTCCCAAGGGGAGCATGATGGTCGAAAAGATTGCTACTCCGGAGGAGTTGACGGTCCCGGTGCCCAGCAGTGTCGAGCCGTTGTAGAGGCTCACGGTGCCAAGGGGTGAGCCGGTAGGCGCGGGAGAGATGGTAAGCGTGAAAGTTACGGATTGACCCGCTACGACCGGGTTCGGAGCCACGGTCAGGAGGGAGCTGGTCGCAGTCACAGCGCTCCCGGTCAGGGCGACGGTGGAAGATTGGCTGGCCGTTCGGCTGGTATCGCCAGAATAGCCGGCAAGCACGTTATGGCTGCCAACACCCGCGATCGAGACCTGGGTTGCCGTGGCGGTTTCGGTTTGCTGGTTGAGCAACACGCTGTCGGTGTTGTCGCCATAGCTGGTCACGAACAGATCGGTAAGGCCGTCGCCGTTGAAATCGCCGGGCGCAATCGCTGCCGCCTCGCTGCCCCCGGCCCAGCTTCCCTGCAGCGGTTGAAAGGTGCCGTCGCCATTGCCGTAAAGAATGCCGATGCTGCCGTTCGGGTTGGTCGACGCCAGGTCCAGTTTGCCGTCCGCGTTGAAGTCTCCCACCACCGCCCCCGAGGCGCTATAGGCCACCGGTGTCTGGAAAGTGCCGTCGCCATTGCCTAAAAATACATCGACGGTACTGTTGCTTTCCGTAAGTAGATCGAGTTTCCCATCCTGGTTGAAGTCCGCCGCCTGGATGTAGTAGGTGGGGCTGCCGAGGGCATAGGTGATCGGCGCCTGGAAGCTGCCGTCCCCATTGCCCAGCAACACGTTCATGGCCGGCGAGGTGCCACCGCCGCATAGAGCCAGATCCAGCTTGCCGTCGCCGTTGAAATCACCGGCCGTGACCCATCCCGGCGCATACCCGGCGGCATACCGCACCTGGGGCTGGAAGGTGCCATCCCCGTTGCCGATCAGGATGCTTACCGTGGATTGAACCTGGCTGTTGATGGTGTTCACGACGGAGATATCCGGAACGCCGTCGTTATTGAAATCCCCCACCGCCACGCCGCCGGCGATATAGTTCGCGTTTGGCCCAACCGGGTAGGTGACCTCTGCCTGGAAGGTGCCGTCTCCATTGCCCAGCAGCACGCTCACGGTGTGATGGCTCGCCGCCACCAGGTCCAGCTTGCCATCGCCGTTGAAGTCGGCCACTGCCAGGCCGCCATTGCTGTAGTCGTAAAGGTTGTAGCTGACCGGAGTTTGAAAGGTTCCATCTCCCTTGCCCAGGAATATCTGTATCGCTGTTGCCTGGTAGCCCGGCACCGCCATATCCAGGATGCCGTCGTGGTTAAAGTCGCCGGTAACGGCATTCCCGGCATAGCTAGGCTCGGTCAGCGGCGAACCAGCCGCCGGCGTGAACCCGAAGGCCAGCGTGCCGGGCGCGAGGGTCGCCGTGGTCACCACTGCATTGGCATCGCTGGAGTCCAGGAAGGAGACGGTTCCGGTAGGCACTGGAATGCCAAAAGCCGATACCATGCCGGTCAACGTATAGTTGCCCGCCGCGCCGCTGGAAGCGATCGCGGTGGTCGATGGAAAGACTGCGGCGGCAGCAATGGTGATCGGCTGCGGCGCCGAGGTGGCGGCTGCGACCGTGGCCGTGCCGCTGAAAACGGCATCGATGCTGTAGGTTCCTGGTCCGGGAATGAACTTGAAGCTGGCAATGCCGCTGCTGTTGAGCTGGGCGGTGCCGAGCAGGGCGGGGCCCTCACAGTAGAGAGCCGTAGCATTGCAGAAGGTGACCAGCCCGGGATGAACGGGAATGCCGCCGCTGAGCACGGTTGCGGTCAAGGTCACGGCTGTGTGTGCGACCGCGCTGGCCGGGGTAATCGCCACCGTGGCGGTTGCGGTCGCAATGGCCGCGATGATAAAGGTCTGGACGGAACTCAGGCTTCCGCTGGTGGTAGTAACGGTATACGTCCCCGCGGTGGTGAACACCAGCGACGTTAGATGCATACTGGCCACACCGTTGGCGGCGTTTCCGGTCACGGCATGGGAGTAGCCGCCGGGTCCGGTGATGGTCACCGTGACCGCCGCTGCGGAGGTGGTGACGACATTTCCGAATGAGTCCTCGATCGTTACGCCGAGCGTGCCCAGGTTGCCGCCGCTGGCCAACGTAGCGGGCACGGTGGTAGTGACTAGCTGCGATGCCGTTCCAGCCCCGACCACAACGGTCGAGCTGGCCGAGGTAAGTCCGGTGCTGCTGGTGGTCACCGTATAGGTGCCCGCCGTGTTGAGGGCGAGCGAGCTCAAATTCAAGCTGGCCACGCCGCTCACCGCGGTGCCGGTTACGGCGTGCGAGTAGCCGCCGGGCCCGGTAATCGTCGCCGTGATTGAGGCGCTTGAAGTGGTGACCACGCTACCGCTGCTGGTCTCGACCGAAACGGAGATGGTTCCCAGGTTCGCCCCTGCTACCAGGGTCGCCGCGACTCCCGTGACCGCCAGCTTCGACGCCACTGCCCCGATGCCACTTCCGCTCAGCACGATGGTCTGCGTGGTCGAGCGCGCATTCAGGTTGTTATCCGTCAGCACCAGCGACCCGCTGTTTACGCCCGCGACTGTGGGCAAAAAGCTGAACGGGAGCAGGCAAGAATCGCCGGCGGGCAGGGTCTCGACTGACCCCCCGGCGTCTACCAGCGGGCAGGCCGAACCACCCGAGCTGTTCAGGCTGAAGCTTCCCGCGATGACGGGGTTGGTGGCAGAAGCAGGAACGGGAAAGTTCAGGGCCGCGGTGCCGACATTTTCCAGGGTCACCGTTTGTGGGCTGTCACTGCTGGTCGATCCCAGGTTGGTCGCCGCGAAGGTAAGGCTCGGCGGATCCAGCAAATCCAACTTCCTCACCAGCTCCTCGCCGGAAACGATATAGAGATTCCCGGTGCCATCCAGCGCGACGTCATTGGGGCCGGAGAAGCCGCTGCCCAGCGTGCTCTGGGTGTAGGTCTCCCCCGACAGCGTCTCCTTGAGCACCTGGGTGTCGCCAACGCACGCAATATAGACATTTCCGTTTCCGTCCACCGCCACGCCGGCGGGGGTGGGCAGACCGCCGGCCACTACGCTCTGGGTGTAGCTACCCGCTGACGGCGTCTCCTTCAGAACCTGGCCGGCGAGACTTGCGATGTAGAGATTCCCGCTTGCGTCCACCGCCATGCCCGCAGCTTCCGAAAGGCCGGTGACGATCGTAGTCTCGGTATAAGTTCCAGCGGATAGCGTTTCCTTCACCACGCTACCCGGGCCCGTCAGCGACACATAGACATTCCCGCTGCCATCCACCGCCACCCCTTCGGGGTAGGTCAGGTAGCCAGGGGCGGGGGTGGCAACCACGCTCTGTATGTAGCCCGAGGCGGACGGCGTCTCCTTCAGCACCCGGCTGTGGTTGGTGTCGGTGATGTAGAGGTTGCCGGCTCCGTCCACGGCCGCGCTATAGGGGCCGCTCATGCCACTGCCCACGGTGGTCGAGGTGTAGACTCCCGGGCTCGACAGGGTCTCCTTCAGCACCAGGCCGGCTCCCTGTTCCACGATGTAGACGTTCCCGCTTGCATCCACCGTCGCGCCATAGATGAGTAATCCGCTGGCCACCGCGCTCAGGGTTCCGGGGAGGAAGTTCACCTGCGGCCCCAGACCCGCGCCGTAGACGTAGCCGGTTGCGATCACTACTCCCGAGCTGTTCTTCAGCACCGCCGCGCCGTACCTGGTCGAGGCCAGCGCCGGGGTGAAGGTCACATTGACGGTGCAGCTGTCGTTGATCGCATAGGAGTGTGCGGGACCGTTGGTATCGCAGGTCCCGGTGGCCGAGTCGGCGAAGTCCAATCCGGTTGCGCCCTGGGTCGATACCGCCGCTGTGATCCCTGTGCCGGCGGTGGCGAAGTTGAAGGCCAGCGAGAGCACTGTGCTCAAAGTCTTAGCGTTCACCGCCCCGAAGTTCACGCCACCAGGTTGCACCTCCACCACGCTGGTGTTGGCGATGTCCGCAACGTAGACGGCTCCCGACGCTCCCACCGCCACACCGTAGGGTTCAGTGATACCGCTGCCCAAGGTGTCGACAGTGGTATAGCCGCCCGTCGCCAGGATCTCCTTTACCTCGCCATGGCCATAGTCGCCGACGAAGACATTGTCGCCAGCGTCCACCGCCACCCCGGTCGCGGAGCTAAAGTTGCCGTTGGCCACCGCCAGCGTGTTGACCGTGGTGTAGCCGCCCGCAGCCAGGATCTCCTTCACCGCATTGTTCAATCGATCGGCAACGAAGAGATTCCCGGTCGAGTCCACCGCCACCCCGGTCGGCCGATTAAAGTTGCCGTTGGCCACCCCCAGCGTGTTGACCGTGGTGTAGCCGCCCGCAGCCAGGATCTCCTTCACCGCGTTGTTCAATTGATCGGCAACGAAGAGATTCCCGGTCGAGTCCACCGCCACCCCGGTCGGCTGATTAAAGTTGCCGTTGGCCACCGCCAGCGTGTTGACCGTGGTGTAGCCGCCCGCAGCCAGGATCTCCTTCACCGCATTGTTCCCTTGATCGGCGACGAAGAGATTCCCGGTCGAGTCCACCGCCACCCCGGTCGGGTCATTAAAGTTGCCGTTGGCCACCGCCAGCGTGTTGACCGTCGTGTAGCCGCCCGCAGCCAGGATCTCCTTCACCGCAGAATGGCCAAAGTCGGCGACGAAGAGATTCCCGGTCGAGTCCACTGCCACCCCCGCCGGACCGCTGAAGCCGCTACCCAGCGTCCGCTGCTGTCCGGCGAAGGACGCGGTCTGCGCCATCAGCGCTGTGCCGTCGAGCGCAGCGAACGCTACTAAGCCCAGGAGTGCTGCAGAGATCCGGAGCGCCCTCCGCGCAGTGTTGCAGATGCGGTCGACAGTGACCGCTTGGCTTTGAAGTTGCTGACTTGGCTCACGACGAACAGGTTCCGATTCTGTGGTGGGTTGAGCCATGAGCTACTCCTATCGCAACCATCGCTTCATCGGCGGACCTGAGCAGGTTCCTTACAGCCGTATGATTCTGGATCAATCCCCCATTGCCAGTCACGGTTACCAATAATCCTTTCTCGCCATTGACTGCCACAGCGTGGGAAATGGACCTTTGTTGCGCATGCTCAGAGGGACGCAAAGAGAGGGTGTATACCCAGGAATGGACAGTTGCAGTAGAAGCAATTTGCAAGCAGAAACCCAGGTCTCAAGAGCGAGACCTGGGCCACCCCCAGAGGATACAGTTTCTATAAACCGGCAAAGGAACCCACATGAATATATCCCCCAAAAAGCTCGCCTGGACCCAGCGCGCCGCCGCGCTCGCGATCATCGCCTTCTGGATCTCGTTCTGGGCAAACCACAACCAGCTGCCGCAAAATGTGGTGGACTTCGAGTGGTGTTTTCTGGTGCCCGATATCCTATGGATCTCGGGAGTTTTTGCGCTGGCAAGCCACTGGCTGATCGCCCGCGACCCGCGCGCCGGAATTGCCACCGCAGTCGGCGGCAGCTCCCTAGCCTACCTCGGCCTTTTAGACGCCGCCTGTAACTTCCGCCACGGCCAATATACCGGTTCCTTTTCCCGAGGCGCTCTGAACGCAGTGATCAACATCGCCTGCTTGCTGTTCGGCTGCGCCAACATCTGGTATGCGGCCAGGCGCACTTAATGAAAAACAAAATACACCACGGTTCCGTCCGATTTCCTTGGCCCGGTAAAGTGTGGCATCGGCCGCCGTGCTTCCAGGGAGAGTAGTTGCTGGACAAGAGCCGTTTTCATCAGCTTGGGTGGGCGGAAGGCCCATGACTCCTCTGTCGAAAAAACATTTCCAAGAAAGTACCGCCGAACCGCAGGTCCCTCCACTACGCTCCCCCGGATTTCCTGTCGAGACCCGTGGCTTTGATGATCTGCATGCGGCTCTCTTTACGGAGAGCCGCACACGTGGTCGTTGTCAGCAGCGCGAAGTAGGAAATCCGGGTACGCTCCGGTCGGGATGACATCCATGATAGGTAAAAGTCAACGGGAAACGGAGATTCCCGTTGACTCGGCGGGAGGGGTTCTCCGAGCCTGCAGATAGTTAGCGTTGCGAACTGTCCTCGATCCTTTGGTAAGACCAACGCAATGGCAGCGTGGCCAGACATCCATTTGCGGGAACAACGCTGTTCAGGCGCCGTCCACGAAGATTGAGTTATGGTAAACCGGCCGACCTTGAAACAAGGGGAGGGGTGTATTGGGAACCGAAATTCCCGAGAACAGTCATCCCAAACGCAAGGACCGGCCGGTGGATCGCTGACAGATCGAACATAAAAACTCTGGTAGGCTGAGTGGATCGAGGAAGCGGAAGCAGGCTCTGCTGGAGAGCAACCTGCCAGGAATACTCGGTCCGACTCATCCCAGCGATGTGTCCTCAGGGGAATCTGCGAAGCTAGATTCCCCTTTGAGCTGCGCCAAACAGAGCGACCATCGGGGGAAAGATCGGCATGCCTCAGAAAACTCGCACTGACATGTTCGGTCTTCACTGACTCGACGTGATGATCGTAAGCCGGCGGTGTGTTTTTCTTTAAGCTGCTGGCGTCAAAGCGACTGCCTTTTTGCTCTTCCTCGCGGTCTTCGTTTTCTTCTTTGTGCTTGCGGGCGGAGCCGGAGTGTGGACCTGAAAGGGCTGGCCACTCTTGTCCACAGCCAGTAAGTAAGCCACAAGCTTTCGCGCCACTTGCAAGGTCGCGCGATTGGCGTGGCCGCGCTCCAATTCGTGAGCATGCAGTGCTGCCAGTTGCGGGTTCCAGCGGGGCGCCAATTTGGCGGCTTCGATCAACACCGTCTGCAGCCAGGCATTGCGCTGCTTGGAAATCGGACCACGTTGTTGTTTGCCGGCCGAGGAACGGAAGGCGGCAGTTAAGCCGCAGTAGCTGACAGCATCGGCGATGGAGGCAAAGCGATGCGGGTCGGCGATCTCCAGAGCCCAGGTCAGAGCCGTGATTGGACCGACCGCACCGATGCTCATCAGTCGTTCGACGCGTTGCTCCAAAGTCGGCTCCGACAGCATCCTGTTGATAATTTGCTTCTGGGTTGACTCGAACATCTCCATCGAGCCGCGACTCATCCTGAGCAGATCCTGACCGACTCCGGTACCTCTTGCAGGCTCTTGATCAGCTCGGAGAAGTATTTCTTCCCATGCAGCTTGTCTTTGTGAAAGGCAGTGCCGGTTTCCATCAGCAGACCGGCCATCTTGTTCTGCATGCGCACGGACTGCTGCACCACCAGATTGCGATAGCGCAACAGTCGTCTTAGATCGCGCATCTCCGGCGCCATCACATAGCAGGTGGGCAGCAAGTCGCAACGCAGCAAGTCGGCGATGGTCCTGGCATCGATGGAATCGCTCTTCTTCTTGCCTGCTGTGATGGCCTTCATTCTGGCAGGATGCCCCATCACCAGCCGCTCGGCATAGGGCTTCAGTGTGTCGTAGATCCAGGCGCTGAATAGCGTGGCTTCCATGGCGCCATGCCAGGGAACACGCTGAGCCTTCACCCATTCGTGCAACGCGGGCCGCGTAGCGGCCAGCTTGCCTTCCTGGACAATTCGGCCATCCGCCGCCTTGACGCAATAGCTGATTGTTTTCTTGTGTACGTCCAATCCGATATAGTGGATAACAGTCATGGGGTTCTCCTGATTGTGATTTCTGAGCCAGTTGCTCGAAACAGCTGGTCTCAGCATGGTAATCTCCGGGAGAACCCTTCTTCATTTCCCCAGCCCCCGACGCACCTATACATTCAAACAAGGGGGAGAGAGGGCGCTTCCAGGGAGAGAAGTTGCACAGACCGTTTTTCGTCACCTTGGGTGGGCCCGCCGGCCCATGACCTCTCCGGTCGAGATGACAAAGGGTAGGGCCGTTATGGTCAGGATCAGATGTCTGGGAAAAAGAAGCCACGGGTAGCTCTGCTACGCTTCGCTCTGCGAGAAAACCACGCTCCAACCTCCAGACTTCGACTGGGTGGCCCAGGTCTCGCTTTTGAGACCTGGGTTTTCCGGTAGAATCAATTTGCCAGCAGAATCCCAGGTCTCCTAAGGACAAAGTCCGCTTTGTTGGGGGAGGTGCGAGGTGAGATCTGGCTATCCCACCCTTCGCAAAAACGCGAAGGATGGGGCACCCGTCGATTGGTGGAGGGGATAGAGAGGCTGCGGAAAAGTCGCTGTTGCGAATAGAAAGCGACCCTCAGGGGCTAAAGAGGGTTCTGGTATGCGGCCAGGCGCACTTAATGAAAAACAAAATCCGACACCACGGTTCGATTGCGTCCGATTTCCTTAGCCCGGTACAAGGCGGCATCGGCCGCCGCCAGGATCTCCTCATCGGAGATCGCACCGTGGGTGGTCACGGCCGCGCCGATGCTCACCGTCACCGCGATCTGCGATTCGTTCACCCGGACCGGCCCAGCATCTACCGCCGCCCGGACCCTCTCCGCACCAAGGTCGACTTGTTCCCGGCTGCAACCGGGCAAAACAATCACAAACTCTTCTCCGCCATAGCGTCCAATCGAGTCATAACTGCGCACTGCCTTACTAATGCGTTGCGTTACTTCCCGCAGCACCGCGTCTCCGGTCAAGTGCCCGTAGGTGTCATTAATCGCCTTAAAGTGATCTATGTCCAGCATCAGGATCCCAGTCGTCGTCAGGGAACGAGCGCTGCGCTCCAGTTCCCGACGCAACATCTGCAGAATTTCACCCCGGTTCCACAACCCCGTGAGCGCGTCATGGGTGGCCTGAAAACGAAGTTGTTCATGGGCTTGTATCTGATCGTCTTGTAACGTGAGGATACGGTTACAGGCTCGCAACCGGGCTTTTAGTTCGCTGCGATCGAACGGCTTAGTCAGATAATCATCCGCCCCTGCCTCCAAACCCCTGACCAGGTCCTGTTTCGCGTCCTTGGCCGTCGCCAACAGTATGTATTGGTAAGGAGTTTGGTTACGTTCTCGAACCTTGCTGCATAACTCCAGACCATTGAGCGCCGGCATCATCCAATCAAGGATCAGTACTTGGGGGCGAATCTCCTGCTGCAGGATAGCCCAGGCTTGGGCGCCATCCTCGGCCATCGTCACCTCGTATCCCCAAGTCGTCAGCCAACTTTGCAGGATCCTGCGGAACATGGCATCGTCTTCCGCTACCAGGACCCGGTTGCAGGAACTACCCGGGCGTTCAAAGTCGATCGACGCTGCGTTCTTCTCTCCCATGCCAATCATTGGCTGACACCTGGCCGTGCAGCAGCGATCTCCAGCTCTGCCCGGGTGCGAATCAATCGCCGCACGGAGACAAGGATTTCGGCGACCTCCGGCTCAAAAACTCCGTAAAGCTCTGCGGCCAGCCGGAAATGGGACTGCTGACCGAACTCCTCCATCTCCCGTGCTTTTTGCAAAACCCCTGTGATTCCCAGGTATCCCAACTCTCCTTTGAGCGTGTGGGCCAGTCCTTCGATCGCTCCGGCATCGTTCTCTGCGATCGCCCGCCGCAGGCTTGCCATGTGCCTGGGAACTTCTTCCAGGAAAATGCCCAGGACTTCATGCAGAAGCTCCTCGTCGCCGCCCAATCTTTCCAGAATAGTGCCCACATCCCAGCTGATCGCGCCGGCGAGTGCAGCTTCAGGAGCTCTTCGATTCGTCACAGTATGAGTGCCACTCCCCACCGGCACCACCCCGGCAATGGCTGCTTCCAACTCGCGGCGGCTGATCGGTTTGGAGACATATCCATCCATTCCCGCTGCCAGGCAGTGCTCCCGGTCACCCTTCATCGCGTGAGCCGTCATGGCAATGATCGGCAGGTGGGTTCGGGTGGCCCGCTCGCCCTCGCGAATCTTCATGGCCGCCGTCAGGCCGTCCATCTCCGGCATCTGAATGTCCATCAAAACCAGGTCAAAGTGGCCGGTGGTCAACCGCACAAGGGCTTCCTTGCCATTGTTGACGATTACCAGCGAATGCCCCATCTTCACCAGCAGCCGGGTGGCGACGGTTTGGTTGGTTCGGTTATCTTCAGCCAGCAGAATATGCAGTCCCTTAAGCTGCACGGAGGGGGCTGCCGGCGCTACTGTGGGTGAGCTGGTCTGGCTTTGGCCGAGTGCCCGCAAAATAGCGGTCAGTAGTTCCTGCCTGCGGACGGGTTTGTAAAGATAAGAATGAATTCCTAATTTGCGACAATGCTCCCCATCGCCGGGATGACCCGCTGAGGTAAGCATCACCACCGTGACCGGCACCAACTCTGGGCTGTGCCGGATTTGTTCGACCAAACCGAATCCGTCCGTAACCGGCATGTGCATATCCGTCAAAACCAGCTGATAAGGCCGTCCGCTCCTGCAGCCGGCGTTTAATTCAGAAAGAGCATGCGCCGCATCTTCGCTGCACGTGGTCTGCGCTCCCCACCGAGTCAACATCCCCTGCAGAATCCGCCGGTTGGTCTTGTTGTCGTCTACCACCAGGATCTTGAGATGATGCAGTGTCTCAGGCGGCAACAGGACTTCTGCCGCAGCACTTTTCTCGCGAACCTTCAGTTGCACGGTGAAATGAAATTGTGTGCCCTTCCCCACCTCGCTCTCCAGCCAAAGTTTTCCTCCCATCATCGCTACCATGCGCGCAGAAATCGTTAAGCCAAGCCCGGTGCCGCCATATTGCCGAGTGGTTGATGTATCGGCTTGAGTGAAGGGAGAGAAGATAGACGCCTGTTTTTCCGCTGGGATGCCTATCCCAGTGTCGGCTACTGTAAACCTGATGATCTTGAGGTGCTGGGTTTCACCATCGACTTCCAGCTTGAGCGCTACCTCACCCCGGGATGTGAATTTGATTGCATTGCTCACCAGGTTCAAGATGATCTGGCGTAACCGCCCGGGATCTCCAGTCACCAATTCCGGCACCTCGGGTGCAATATCGCAGAGCAGTTCCAGACCTTTTTCATCGGCAGCTGTAGCAAACATCTTTAAGGCTTCTTCGGCGCAATCGCGCAGGTCGAAGTCAATCATTTCCAGTTGAATCTTTCCCGCCTCAATCTTTGAGAAATCGAGAATGTCATTGATCACCGCCAGCAGGGAATCGGCCGACTGCTTGATGGTTTCCAGGCAGTCTCGCTGCTCCGGGTTGAGCTCCGTATCCAGCGCCAGATCAGTCATACCGATCACGCCATTCAGCGGAGTGCGAATCTCGTGGCTCATGTTGGCCAGAAATTCACTCTTGGCATGGTTCGCCACTTCGGCAGCGTCTTTCGCCAGGCGCATCTGCTCCTCCGCCCGAATACGCTCGGCCACTTCGATGCGCAGGTCGCCGGTGCGTTGTTCCACGCGTTGCTCCAGCTCGTCCCGCGCCTGGTTCAACTCCAGATCCCGTTGTTCGATCTGCTCCAGCATCTGGTTGAAGGAGCGGACCAGCATTCCGCATTCATCGTTGCTATAGCTAGTTGCCCGCAGCGAGTAGTTCTCCTCCGCCTTCACCTTTCCGGCAATCCTGGCCAGGTGCACAATGGGATCACTCACGATACGCAACAGGCGCGCCGAGATCAGGTACGTTGCCAGGGTGGAAATGAAAAGTACCAGCAGAGCGATCTTGCTGTACTCCAGGAACCGGGCCCGAATCCCTGTCAGGTCGGAGACGATGGCGATCGAACCGGTCTTATCCCGCTCCAGGTAAACACTGCGGTACAGGGTGACCGTCCGCGGGGTGAAGTAGGCTCCATCTGCTCTGGGGGGCGGCATGCGGAACGCCGTCGTCAGGTCGGCCCGGTGATAGGCGGTAAAGATTTGTCCCCGGTTGTCGTACAAGCACGCGCCTAGCACATGGTGTTCGGTGCGCAGTGCTTCCATCATCTCCCGCGCCGTCTTCTGATCATTAAAGGCCAGCGACGCAGCCGTATTGGCCCCCAGCGTATCGGCCAAGGTTGCCAGTTCGTCGGCGATGTCGGCATGAATTCTCTGCCGCTCGTAGATGGCGAATCCCACACAAGCCAAAATCACTGCGAAAAAGCTGGACGCCAGGATCAGGCCGCCCAGTTTCTGCCGAATGGGAAGGTCTCGTATGTTCATGAGCTTACTTTCCGGGGTCTTCTCGCACCACCGTCTGGGCCAGCATCAAGAGCCGTGATCCGATCTTGAGCCTGGCCGATTCGGCGGCTGCTAAATTGATTTCGAAGCGGACTCTGTTCTGCTCCAGCAGAAAGCCGATCATTCCCCCCATCCCGACAAAGCCGGCTGTCTCTCCCACCGTCAGAACCGGCGCATGGTGCAAATCCGCCACCAGGGCTGGAATGCGTCTGCTTTGCCCCTTGCCGATAAAAAGGATTTGGCAGGACTGCAGATACTGCGCCTCGGCAAGATGACGAATGCGCATCACCCGGTTGCCAATGATTTTTCCCGCAATGCTGCTTTCCAGCGCCCCCTGAAATGGGTCGTCTCCTAACGTGCATACAAAAAGTGAATTTTCTGTATCCATCGGTGTGTCCGCAGGCCAATCCACCAACTGGGCAAAATGGAAAATAAAAGCTGCCTTGACCCGGTATTCCTCCTCCGTGGACTGGGCTCCCCCGCGATGCCCACCTCCTGCCAGCAAAACAAAAAGTCCGGCGAGCATGGCTCCGTAGCGCACGGCCCAACGATGGAATCGCGGACTCACGCCCGCTGCGCCACGGCTGCCGTGACGCCATGACCCCTTGCCCATTCAGAACCACCACGTAAGCCTGGCATACGCGCTCCGCCGCACCAGGCTAGGAAGCACGGTTAAATCCGCCCCGGAGTACTCCTGGTGAAGATCCTGCAATAAGTTCTGACCCACCAGGTCGAGTGAAATCTTCTCCGAGAGTTGCCATGAAAGGTTTGTATCCAGGCGGGTATAAGAGGGAATCTTGGGATCGAAGAGCGGGCCAACAAAAAAGGCGGAGGTGGTCCACTGCCAATGCCGGGGTAAGTTCACCTGCGAGCGCAACTGGGCTTGCTGCTTGGGGCTGTCGCCTTGAGACTTAGGCACCACGGTCATATCCATGCTGCCTGCATCCGGGTGCAGGTGCATGGCGAAGTAGGTGTATCCAGGGCTGAGCGTCCATCGGCTGGCTAACTTCACCCCGGCAAATAGTTCGGCCCCGTAAGTATCTCCGTGCACCAGATTGCCAAAATGGAAGGGGATGAGCAGATGTTCCGGCGGAGGGCTCGCCTCTAACCCGGGGATTCCGGGTTCCACCGTGGTCAGATTGCTGTGCCAGTCAAAAAAAGCCGCCGCGTCAAACCAGACTCCCTTGGTCAACTGCTTGCGAAAGCCTGCGTCCGTGGCACTCAAGTGCTCATTCCGGATATTACGGTTGCCGAATACACTGATTAAAGCGGGAAGGTTGCCCGGTCCGGGGACCGCGGAAACATTGAAACGAATGAATGCTCCGGCCTGCGACGGCGTCGACTGCGCACCGGACACTGCCGCCCAAAACATGTTGCGGTCAGTGGGAGTCCAGGTGACGCGCGCCGTGGGTTGCCAATTGAATCCGTTGTAGTACTCGTGCTCTAACTTTGTTCCCAGGGTCAGATACAGTCGATTGGGACGGATGGCTATCTCATCCTGAACAAAAGCGCTGAAAATCTGCGCGGTCAGGGTTGCTGGATGGAACGAGATACGCAATGTAGTTGCTGCCCGGTCTGAGTTGATGCGATAGCCCAGTCCCCAAACCAGATCCTGTCGCTGGCCCCAATCGACATGCTGCTGAAAGTCGAGGTCGAAGGTGTTCAGCCCCAGGCCATAGGTTCCATCGCCGTGGTAACTACGATCGAAATAGGCCTGCAAGGAGGTCTGGGAGCGGGAAGACGTGGTACGTTTCCAGCGAGCGAGAACGTCCCACCCGGAAAAAGTGGCGCGCAGATTGAGAACAGCAGTGACGGGAGGGGACACAGAGACGATCGCATTGTCCCTCTCTCCCGCGTTTCCGCTGACGGCCTCGCCCTCCACGGTCAGCGAATCCTGCTTGGAAAAATCCTCCTCTGCTCGAAAACCGCCATGGTAGCGGTACCAATCATCCTTGCCGCTCTGGTGATCCGGGGTAAGAAAGTGACCCGTTTCGAAACCATCGGCGAACATCCGGTACGCTCCCTGCCTGCCGATCAAGCCTCCATACCGCGCCATTCCAGAACCGTGATCCAACGTTCCTCCGGAGCCCACCGCCAAACCTCCTTGCGTATCCCGCGCGCTTTTGGTGATGATGTTGATGACCCCGTTCACTGCGTTTGCCCCCCAGATCGCCGCCCCCGGGCCGCGAATGATCTCGATCCGTTCCATCAAATCGAGCGGCACATCCTGCGCGTCCCAGAAAACTCCGGAAAAGCCAGGTGTGTACACCGAGCGGCCGTCGATCAGAACCAGCAGTGATTTCGAATACTGACCATTGAAGCCGCGGGCGCTGATAGCCCAGATGCTCGGATTGATTTGGGCTACATCCATTCCAGGCACCATCCGCAGTAAATCGGGGAGGTTGGTCGCTCCCGAGCGATTGATGTCCTCTTTCGTAATCACGAAGATTGCTGCCGGTACCTTCGCCAGCTTCTGCACCTTCTTTGACGCTGAAGTCACATCCAGGTTCATCAGGTCTTCGATCTGCAGATCGACCAGGTCAGGTGGCGCGCTCTGAGCCTGTGCGGCGAGCAGCGCCAGTGCCAAAAGCACACACTCGCAGGCCACCGCTCGCATCAGGACTTGCTTCATCGCGCTCCGGGTCCGGGATGGCAAGGTCGCTTTGGCCAGACCGACATGGACTCTTATTGGTCCTATCGGCATGCTTGGGGTGTCGCATTATGAGTGAGGGATGGAGCGGGAAGGACGGTATGAGACTACGCAACCAGGCAAAACAAAAACAAACTTCCGTACGTTGACTGTCGTGAAGTGCTTCGGCACTCGCGCCTATTTGGCAGGTAAGGCCGGCTCTTCTTTGGGCGCCGGCGGGGCCGCCAGCGGAATCTCTTCCACGATATCGATGCCGGCGCTGCGAAGCAGTTCCGCGACCACGGCACGATTCAGCCGGGTGAAGTCAAATTCCACGCGCATGGTTTTCTTTTGTTCATCGAGCACGATCTTACGGATCCCGTAGACTCCCCGAGCTTTCCCCAACGCCATCATGGCTGCTTCGGTCGGGTGCAGTTCGTAGCGATACAGAACATCAAGGTTGGTGGTCATGAGGTCATCATAACAAGGGAGAACAGACGGCGGGAGGCCTTCAAGGCCGTCCACTTGGAGTTCAAGATAGCTTGGACTTGCTTAGCTTATTGCCGCTGGAGCATCCTCTAAATTCTCTTGTGCGCTGATAAAAAGATGCCCTCAGGGGCTAAACAGGCTGCGGAAAAAGTCGGTTTCGAGCGAAAGCGTAGCCCTCAGCGGCTAAAGCCGGACTGATTCTAGATTGGTTACGTACGGCCTAAAGAGCGTAGTGGAGGGACCTGCGGTTCTTTCCCCGAGTTCTCACACACGCTCTAAAGGCCGTACCCTTCAAAGAACTTGGGTTTTTCCGCAGCCTGTAAAGCCCGACGTTTTCTCAATCGTTTACGGCCCGACTAAAGTCGTGTCCTGATACAAAACAGAGCTTTCGCGCAGCCCGTAAAGATTTCCCCTGAGGGGAAGTCGAGTTCTCACGCAGACTCTTAAGCCGCTGAGGTACGTTTTTCATCCTCTAAAATTCTCGTCTTCGCCTGTAGGTCAAAGATGGGAAAGATAATTCACAATTTCCGGCGAGGTCCAGTCCTGGGCACTGATGAACTTACGCCGAATCTGCCCATTGCGGTCGATCACGTAGCTCTCAGGAAAGCGAAACGTTCCATAAAGCGCATTGCTATGCCGCTCGGGATCGCGAATGGTCGTGAAGTCAATGCGATGATCGGCAAGAAACTGTCGATACGCATCCCCATCCGTGTCCACGGAGACGCCCAGCACCGTCAGCTGCGGCAATTGGTGCTGCAGTTCGTTGAGCGAAGGGATCTCCTCGATACATGGAGCGCACCAGGTAGCCCAGAAATTGAGCACCACCACCTGGCCCCGGTAGGTGCTCAATTGCAGCCTGCGACCGCCGTCATCTAACGTGAAATCGGGAGCCGGCCGGCCAAGCTGCGTGGGATGATCACCGCGATCGCAACCTGCCGCCACCAGCAACCACAGAACAACACCACAACTGATCCACCTGGTCACGCTTTCTATGATAACGACCAGCCTGAATCCGGTTTTTTATAATGTTCTCCAAGTGAACCGCGCTCGATGCCCGGGAAGGAAGATTGGGATGCGTCTCTCGGTCGTGGTGCCGGCCCGCAATGAGGCTGATGTTCTTGGACCCTGTCTCGAATCTTTGCTGGCCCAATCGGTCGAGGGCTTTGCCCTCAACAGGGATTGGGAACTACTGCTGGTGGATGACGGCTCGACCGACGGCACGCGCTCCATCGCGCTCGGATTTCCGGCAGTGACCATCCTCCATCCTGGACCGCTCCAACCACAGTGGACCGGGAAGGCAAATGCCGTCTGGACGGGAGCCCAGGCAGCGCAGGGAGATTGGCTCCTGTTCACCGATGCAGACACCATCCACACCCCCGGCAACCTGGAGCGAGCCGTGCACGAAGCCGAGCACGCAAAGGTCGTCATGCTCTCCTATTCGCCGCGTCAATTGGTAACCGGCTTCTGGCAGCGTGCGCTCATGCCGCTGATCTTTTGCGAACTCGCCCTCGCCTATCCCCCGCAAAAAGTTTCCGACCCCTCCTCCCGAGTGGCTGCTGCCAACGGCCAGTTTCTGCTCATCGAGCGAGCGGCTTACTTTCAGGTCGACGGCCACCGAGCGGTGGCCGGCTCCCTGCTCGAAGACGTCGATCTGGCCTTCCTCTTGAAACGAAGAAAATTTCCTATTCGCTTCCGCTACGCACCCGATGCGCTGAGCACAAGGATGTATCGCAGCCTCGGCGCCATGATCGAGGGTTGGACGAAAAACCTGGCCAGGCTATTCAGCTCGCCTCTGCTGATGGCCGGGTGGCGGGCGGTGGATCTGCTCCTCCTCATCGGGCTGCCGGTCCTTATATGGCACTTTTTGGCCGTACCTCTTACTCGCTACGCACTGGCGGCGGTTTGGCTGAGAGTGCTGTGGAGGTTCTACTCGAGAGTCGCGAAGTCCAACTTTGCCGCGCTCGATTGTGCCCTCTCGGTCTTCGCGTTGCCCCTCTTTTGCCTGCTGCTGGCGGGCAGTTGGTGGCAACACACGGTGCGCCACCAGGTGGCCTGGAAGGGCCGCTCCTACAGCCCTGAGAGAAAGCAGCTTTGACTGCCTCAAACTCAAAATAATGAAGAACATAGGCTTGGCGCAGCATCCTATGTGTCAGCTGCGTAGCCGATATAATGCTGGCCAGGTCAACTATGATTCTGCTCACCCGAAAGGCTGAATTCTCCGCCTCCCACTACTACTGGTCAGAGCAGTTGTCGGCGGCCGAAAATGTGCGTCTTTTTGGCAAGTGTGCGAACCGAAACGGCCATGGCCACAACTACACCCTGGAAGTGACCGTGGAGGGGGAAATCGATCCTGTTTCCGGGTTTGTGGTTGACCTTAAAGAACTAAAAGACGTGATCCATCGCCAGGTCATCGACGTTTACGACCATCGTCACTTGAATCTCGAGGTCCCCGAATTCAAGCACACGGTCCCGACCACGGAGAATCTCGCCATCGCTATCTGGAGGCGGCTGGAGAATCAAATCGAGGGAGCGAAGCTACACCGCATCCGGGTATACGAGATGCCCGACTTATTTTCTGACTACTACGGTGAAGCATGAGGGCTTACCTGTCGCGGCGCTATGTCCTCAGTGCCTCCCATCGCCTCTATTCCGAAGCTTACAGCGAGGCCCAGAACCGGGCCGTCTACGGCAAGTGCGCCAACCCCCACGGCCACGGCCACAACTATGTGGTCGAGGTCACAGTGGGCGGCCAGGTAGATCCGGTCACGGGAATGGTCTGCGATCTGGCGGCTCTCGATGATTGCGTACAAACTAAAGTAATCAACCGCTTGGACCACACCAATCTAAATTTAGATGAACTCTTCACGGCACAGGTGCCCACCACAGAAAATCTCTGTATAGCCATTCACCACCTGCTCGCGGAGCACTTGGTTCATGCTGATCTGGAACGAGTGCGGGTGGAAGAGACGCAGAACAATTTTTTCGAGTATTGCGGAAAGGGAAAGCATGGCACAGCCGGCAGTCGTTCGTAAGCCCCCAGTCTCCAAAGGGTTGAGTGGATACTCAACCGAAGACCTGTACACCGAGCTCATTACGCGTTTGGGGGAAGACCCGGGGCGCGACGGCCTGATCAAGACTCCCGAGCGCACGGCGCAGGCGATGAGCTACCTGACCAAGGGCTACCAGGAGGATGCGGAAAAGATCCTGCGTGGCGCCCTGTTCGATGTGGATTATGACGAGATGGTGATCGTACGCGACATTGAGGTCTTTTCTCTTTGCGAGCACCACATTCTGCCCTTCTTCGGCAAAGTCCACGTGGCCTACATACCGAAGGGAAAGGTGATTGGCCTGAGCAAGATACCCCGCCTGGTCGAAGTGTTTGCCCGCCGCTTACAGGTACAGGAGCGGCTGACCCGGCAAATTGCCGATTCCATTCAGGAGGCGATCGAGCCCCAGGGGGTTGGCGTGGTGATCGAAGCCCGGCACCTGTGCATGATGATGCGCGGGGTAGAGAAACAGCACTCTTCGACCGTGACCTCTGCCATGCTGGGAGTCTTCCACCAGCAGAACACGCGTACTGAGTTTCTGTCTCTGGTTCAATCCCGTAACCAGAGCAACTTATAGGAGAGAGTGTGAATGGGCTCCTGGTGATTGATAAGCCGAGCGCGATGACATCGCACGATGTGGTCTCGCGGCTGCGGCGGGCCACCGGCGAGTCAATGGTCGGACACCTGGGAACTCTGGATCCGATGGCCACCGGAGTTTTGCCGCTGTTGCTGGGGAAGTATACCCGCCTGGCGCAATTCTTTGGTCCCATGCCCAAGGCCTACACCGGGGCGATCCGCTTCGGGTTTTCGACCGACACCTACGATGCTGACGGAATTCCTGTCGCCCCGGTAGCGACCCGATTGCCCACCAACGAAGAGATCCAGGCCGCCGCCGCCCTCTTTCGCGGACAGGTGGAGCAGACCCCGCCCCCGTTCTCTGCCAAGAAAGTAGACGGCAAGCCCGCCTACAAGGCGGCACGCCGGGGAGAGACGGTGATGCTCAAGCCCGTGTCGCTGATGATTGAAGAGTTTGTCATCGGCGAACGGGAAGGCGAGTACGCCGAGTTTACCGTGCGCATCTCTTCGGGTGGCTACGTGCGCTCGGTGGCCCACGACCTGGGAAGAGCGTTGGGCTGCGGTGCGCATCTGGCCCGTTTGCGCCGCATCGCGGCAGGACCGTTCACGCTCGCGCAAGCTCTCACATTGGACGAAATGTGCGCCCTGGCGGCCGCCGGCACCCTGGAACAAAGTCTGCCTCATCCGCGTACTTTATTGCCGGAGCTACCCGCAACCACGGCCGACACCTGGGTTGCCGGGCGGCTGAGAAATGGCAATGCCGTGAACCTGCCCGAGTTTTCCAACGCTCCACTGGCCAAGGTTTTTGCTGGCCAGCGCGATCTGGTGGCCATTGTGCGCCGGGTAGCGGGCACCCTCTTTCAACCCATTGTGGTTCTGGGTTGATGTCTTCATTTCACCAGCAACGGTTCGATCAGCGGGAGCAGATTTTTTGCCACCTGCGCATTGCCTTGATCGGTCGCGTGTATCCCGTCGGCCTGCATCCCACCGGCGACGCCGTACACATTCTTGAGCAGGAACGGCAGCATGGGCACGTGATACTTGGCCGCCAGCAGCGCGTAAGTCTGGTTGAACTGGCGGATGTAATCGGCGCCATAATTCGGCGGCAAGGTGATGCCGCCCAGCACCACCTTGGCCCCCGACTGCTGCAAAGTCGAAACCATGTGGTCGAGATTTTCCCGCGTATTCGCGATGGGCAATCCGCGCAGACCATCGTTGCCTCCAAACGCCACGATGACCAGCACTGGTTTCAGGCTCAGTGCGTCCTGCAGCCGGTCGACCCCGTCTTTGGTAGTGTTCCCGCTGATCCCCTGATTGACGACCTGGTAGTGATACCCCTGGGCGTTCAAGTCCTTTTCCAGGTAATCGGGATAGCTCTCTCCAGCGTCAGCGCCATAGCCGGCGGTAAGGCTGTCTCCGAAAGCGACAATCACCGGCCGCCCATCGGGGGCCGCCGCATCGCTCGCCGTATCCGCCGCCGGGGTGGGCTCTGGCGGCGTTGTCTCGGAAGTCGTCTCAGGAGTCTTGGACCGGCAACCAGCAAGCAGCAGGGAAGCAGCAAACACCAGGCTAAGAATTCGTCGGCAAGTCACAACCTCACTCTAGAGCATTTTGAAGCAAAGGAGTCATGGGCCTTCGGCCCACCTAAGAAGATGAAAATGGCACGGAAGAATTGTCGAGTGGGTGGCCCAGGTCTCGCTTTTGCCTGGGTGTTCCGGCCAGGATCCATTCGCGAGGAGAAATCCAGGTTTCCTAAGGAACCAAGCGTAGCGTCTGGAACGAAAGGCTGTGGTGGGCTTCCCCCGGATTTCCTGTGGAGACCCGTGGCTTTGGTGATCTGCATGCGGCTCTCTTTGCGGAGAGCCGCACACGTGGTCGTCGCCAGCAGACGCGAAGTAGGAAATCCGGGTCGCCCATCGTTTTCGGCCCACGTACGCTGGGGCGAACGTGGGGCACCCGTCTGGATCCGTGGGACTCGCCACAGCTTTGAGGGGGAGACAGCCCACCCTTGGCAAAAAACGCCAAGGATGGGGCACCCGGCGTTGGTGGCGGGGATGGAGCCAAAAAGCGGGGCAATCCATGATTGAAGTGCGCGGCCTGAAAAAATCAATACGCAACGGCAACCGGACGATCGAAATCCTCAAGCAAATCGATCTGCTCATCCCGTCCGGACAATTTGTTGCCATCATGGGTGCATCCGGAAGCGGCAAAAGCACCCTTCTCGGCCTTCTCGCTGGATTGGACTCGCCCACCGAAGGGGAAGTCTTCATCGACGGCACCGAAATCAGCCATCTTTCTGAGGACCAGCTAGCCGAAGTGCGCGGGCAAAAGCTAGGCTTCGTCTTCCAGTCGTTCCAACTCATCCCCACCCTTACCGCGTTAGAAAACGTCCTGTTGCCCCACGAGCTGAATGGATCCGGCAACGGCCGCGCAACCGCTGCCGATTTGCTGCGCAGCGTAGGCCTTGCAGATCGCATGCATCACTACCCAATTCAGCTATCCGGAGGTGAGCAGCAGCGGGTCGCACTGGCCAGAGCCTTCGTCTTGCAGCCTCCCATCATCTTTGCCGACGAACCCACCGGTAATCTCGACTCTGAGAATGGCGCCCATATTCTCGATCTGCTGCTCGAACGGAACCGCACCAGCGGTGCAACCCTGGTCCTGGTGACTCACGATCCTCAGGTCTCCTCCCACGCCGACCGTCGTGTCATGCTGCGCGACGGCAGGATCGTGGAAGACACCATGCAAAGGCCGGCCTGACATGCCAACCACGCAAAAACAGTCGCTCACCTGGGGTTCCGCGGCGAAAATTGCCTGGCGCGAGTTGCAGGCCTCGCGCGCCAAATTCCTATTCGTGATTGTGTCGGTTGCCATTGGGGTTGCCGCCTTGACCGGGGTGCGCGGCTTTAGCGACTCCTTTCAAAAAACGCTGCTGGGTGAGGCGCGCACCATCATGGCGGCGGATCTTTCTGCCCGCATGTTCCGCCAGCCCACCGAGCAGGAAGAGCAGCAGCTGAACCTAATGGCATCTAAAGGCATTCAGCGAACGCAAATTACCGATACTGTTTCCATGGTCTCCTCGCCTGGCGACCCGGTACCGTTGCTGGTCTCACTCAAGGCGGTCGATCCCCAACGCTATCCTTTCTATGGCACGGCCGAACTGCAGCCGGCCGGTGATCTGCGCCAGGTGTTGACCGACGCAACCGTCGTAGTAGCTGAAGATTTGCTCATCCGCCTCCACACCCGGGTGGGGGCGAGCCTGAAGATCGGTGATTCCACGTTTCGCATTGCCGCCATCCTGGTCCATGAGCCGGATCGCATGAGTTCAGGCATGGGACTGGGGCCACGGGTGATGATGACCCAGAATGCGCTCGAGAAGAGCGGCCTGCTGCAGCAGGGAAGCCGTTCCGGCGAGCGCTTCCTGTTCAAGCTTCCAGCCAACGGCAACATCGCCAAGGTGCGTGCCCGCCTGGAACAGGTTCTGCCGGACGCGCAGGTCACCGACTTCAGAGAAAGCAACCCAGCGCTGACCGACGGCCTGAAGCGCTCGACGGGTCTGCTCAGCCTCATCTGCCTGGTGGCCATGGTGCTGGGCGCGATCGGAGTAGGGATGGCGATGCGCGCGCACCTGCAGCAACGGGTCGAGGTGCTGGCCATCATGAAGTCGATCGGCGCGCGTTCCTCCGATATTTTGCGCATCTACCTTTTTCAAACCGTGTTGCTGGGATTAGTCGGCGGCTTGATTGGCGTTCTCTTCGGATTAGCAGTGGAGTGGATATTTCCCACCTTGTTAGGGCAGTTCTTGCCTTTGCGCCTCGATCTCCGTCTCCCCTGGCACTCCGGACTGGCGGGACTCGCCACGGGCATTCTGACTACCGTGCTCTTCTGCCTGCCGCCGCTACTCGAGATCCGCACGGTCCGGCCCAACCTGGTGTTGCGCAGGATGGTCGAGGAGCCCAGCGCACGCCGCAGTTGGCGAGCGAGCCTGAGAGAGGGAAGGGCACAATGGATGGTCGCCGTCATAATCCTCTTGGGATTGGGAGCCATCGCTGCAGCTCTCTCTGACTCGGTCGAAGTAGGGCGTTGGTTCGCGGGAGCATTGTGCGCATTACTCATCGTCATCCTGGGCGTGGCGGCGCTGACTTTACGTGTCTTGCGTGCGTTTCTGGCGCGGACCCGCATCCATCTGCAATCCGCCGTTCGCCATGGTCTGGCCAACTTATATCGTCCCGGCAATCAATCCGCAGCCGTGCTGGCGGCTTTGGGCATGGGCGTGATGCTGATCCTCACCGTCTTCCTGATGCAGCATGGGGTGATTGGGGAAATGAAAATGACGTCCGGCCCCGACCTGCCAAACATCTTTCTGATCGACATCAGCAGCAAGGAATTGGCAGGCGTGAAGCACCTCTTAGCCCAGCAAACAGCGGTCACGGGCGAGGTGGAGACGCTTCCCTCGGTCGCGGGAAGAATCATATCCGTGGACGGCGCTGTTGCGGACAACCTCAAGCTAAAAAATTATCCCAAGCGGTTGCTGCAGACGGTCTCCCTGACCTGGTCGCAGGCTTTGCCGGCGGGATCCACCCTGGCGCAGGGAACCTGGTGGGACAAAGATGACGGGCAATCGCTGGTCATCACCGAGCACATTGCGCAACGGCTCCATTTGCGGCTTGGCTCTCATATCGTGTTCACGTCGAATGGGCGGACGATTCAAGCCACGGTGACTGCGATTATCCGTCACAATGGCCAGCACGTATACGCGCGCAGCGAATTCATCCTCACCCCGAAAGCCCTGGCCGGCCTGCCGGTGGTCTGGTACGGAGCGGTGCATGTGGACCCGCGCCAGGTGGGCGTGGTGCAGAGGGCGCTCTTTAATGCCTATCCCACCGTCACGGTCATCAACATTGCCGATGTGATTGAGACCATCCAGGGGGTGGTGCAGCAGATCACCATCGTGGTTCGTTTTCTGGCTGCGTTTTCGATCCTTGCCGGCGCGGTTATTCTCGCTTCGAGCATTGCCAGCACCCAGTTCCGAAGAGTGCGCGAGGTGGTGGTACTTAAGACGCTGGGGGCTAAGCGAAATCACATCGCCGCTGTCTTCAGCGTGGAGTTTATCGTGCTGGGATTGCTCGCCGGGTTTGTGGGCGTGATCTTCGCCAACCTGCTCTCGCGGGTACTGCTGCATCGCCTGGATGTAGCCTTTCACATCGAGTGGCTGGCCACAGCAATCGCACTGGTCGGGACGGCAGTGTTGGCCACAGCAACCGGCTGGGCAGCCAGTTTTCGCATTCTGGGCCAAAAGCCCTTGCAGGTGCTGCGAGAGGAATAGGCGTCCGCGACGGCGCCCAGCCACGAACATGGGTGCCCTCAGGGGCTAAAGCCCGACGTTTTCTCAATCGTTTGCGGCCCGACTAAAGTCGTGCCCTGATACAAAACAGAGCTCTTGCGCAGCCGGTAAAGTTGTCCCCTGAGGGAAGTCAAGTTCTCACCCAGGCTCTTCAGGCCGTACGTAACTAATTGAAAATCATTACAGCTTTAGCCGCTGAGGGCCCGTCCCCGAAAAGGGCCTGGAGCATCAGGGGGCCCAAAACCGATATGCCAGGAATCAATAGTTATCGAAAAGGTGCTCAAGCTCTTTGATCACCTTGCCTTCCTGATCTATGGTGCCGGAGTTCCCACACTTATTCACGACCCAGCGCTGGTAATTGGTGGTCAGAAAGAGGAGGTACTCTTTGCCGACCTGCAGATCGTAGCTATCTGCGGTATGTTCACTGAAAATCGTGATCTCTCCGGATCGCTTGCCTTTGACTGTCTGGCTAATTTGCACCACATATTCGGTGCCGTCGAAGGTATACCAGGATTGTGGCGCCGGACGCGAGGACATCACCGTCCCGATGATGACGGCCTCTGAGTCCTTGAATTCTTTTTTGACCGGCAATGGATTTGTGCACTCCCCAAAAGAAACTGCCGCGAAGAGAAAACAGGCCAATCGCGTCGCAACCCGCCTCGTTCGCCTCGATTTCGTTGCCCTGGTTTTCCCCACCATGCTTTTCCTTACGTGCGGTGAAATCGAATGAGAGCTAAGACAGTCTAACCCGGGGAGTTGTAAAGACGACAAGGCCGACCCCGGTTAGATACGGGGAAAGGACCGCTCCTCGTCAAGCGGAAATCCCGTCACTCTAAATTACAATTCTGGGCGGCAGGGGTTGGTGCCGAAAGGAGCTTAATATGGCTGACACATTCACGATTGATCCGGCCCACACGGCCGTCTTGAGCATGGATTGTCAAGCCGGCCTCGTTTCCATTTACACCCGGGAGGCCAAAGACGCTTTTCTGGTTCGAGTCGCAAGTGTTCTCAATCACGCTCGTGCTACTGGCATGACCATAATCCACATCCAGGTAGGTTTTCGACCGGGACTCCCCGAGATTAGTTCCCGAAATGCACTTCTTGGCGCCATTAAAACCTCAGAGCAACATCAGCGGCTATTCCGGGAACCGCTGGGAGCGATCCCGGATACCATCGCACCGCAAGACGATGAAATCGTTATAACCAAGCACCGAATCAGTGCCTTCGCCGGCACGGATCTGGCTATGATCCTTCGCGCCAATGACATCGATACGTTGGTTCTTTACGGCATTGCGACCAGTGGTGTCGTCCTTTCCACTCTTACCGAGGCTGCTGACGCCGATTACCGTATTGCGGTCATCGGCGATTGTTGCGCTGACCTGGACTCAACGCTTCACGATTGCCTCATCCAGCGATTCTTCCCTACACGCGGGTCGGTCTTCTCCTCTGAGGGTTTTATCGCCGCCTCATCGAGGACGGATAAACAATTGTGAAAAGTTCCTTCTGGTCAGGTCGGAGGCGGTTCCATTGCATTGACCGGAACGAGCCATCCTCTTACTATAGGAGAGTCACATCTGCCGCATTGCCCCCTCGTTCAATGGTAGGACAGCTGCCTCTGGAGCAGCATATCGGGGTTCGAATCCCTGGGGGGCAACCAGAGTAACGCGTGTATTTTCAATAATATAAAAGATGTTTTCCTCGGATTGTGACCCGTTCCGAACGAAGTGGCCGTAGGAAAGTCCATAGGCGTTCGAAGCGGTGCGCATAATGCGTGTTTTTGTGAGGATATCGACGGGTTGGAAGTAGCTCTATACCCTGCATTTTCAGCGAATGTGTCTGCCTAAAAGGCAGTCACTAGCCGCCTGCAGGAAACCGTTCTGATCTTCGTGATTCCCGTTCTCCACGGTCGACTCGCGTTTCATCACCCGGTGCAAAGAGTTTCGAGACAACGTGGGTACTGTCTGGGAATGCGTAACCCACGGCGCCAGTCTCCCCCGCTTGATCGCTCGAAGGGGTCTATGTGCGTTCCTCAAATAGTTTCTACGGCACAATTGAAGCTAAGACGATCACGATCTTCATGGAACGGAGGGTTCGCAGAGTGACACAAAAAATGATAGGCAACACTGGACAAAGCAGAAGTATCTTGGTCAGGGATTCCCGTGCACACATTGGATGGATGCTTACGTCATTAGTGTTTTTGTCATCGGCATACAGTATTGCATTGGCACAATCCTCATCTGCTGGTTATCCCGAGGCTGCTTCTGGCGGTCACGCCTTCTTCCATGGTGGGATCCTTCTGCCACTGGTTAGAACCATGGCAAGCCGCATAAGGGGCTATGCATCTCCCGCCAAGCCTTTTTCGACTCAGTCAGCAAACCGATCTACAATGATCCCAAAATCCAAAGTTGCCTAGCGAGCAACAGAATCGTACGCATGCAACCGGCATGCACATTTACCGGGGTGACGCGGGTGTCCAATCCATGTTGTGCCTGCACGGGGCCGATCTGCAAACTTGACGATTTGCGGACATGGCTGTTTGCCATCCTCGTGTCCTGCCTTGTTCTCGCAGGGCTGACAGGCTGCGGATTCCGCGCAAACGGATCAGTTGCGGGCGTGCTTCTTGTCCAGCCGAGCACAGTGGCTTTTGGAACAGTGCCTGTCGGGCAAACCGCTACCAGTAAGGTTTCCCTTCTCAATGAGACTTCAGGGCCGATTGCTATTGCTCAGCTAAGTATTGCGGGGCAAAGTTTTTCCCTGATCAACCAAAGTAGTTCTCCGATTAACATTGGTGCGGGCGATACTTACAGCTTCGACATCGGGTTCATGCCCCAGCAGGCTTCCCGCTACTCTGGCCAGTTCACTGCCACGAACGCCGCCGGCAACCCGATTGCGCAAGCCCCAATCACCGGTGTGGGGATTGGGGGGAGTGTCTCGACACCCACATTGACCATCAGCCCGGCGAACTTGGCCTTTGGCAACGTGACCATGAACACGGCGTTGACACTTCCAGTGACGTTGACCTCGACGGGGACGGGGCCTGTGACCATCAGCTCGGCGGCGTTGAGTGGTACCGGGTTCACAGTGTCGGGAGCCACCTTTCCGGTGACCCTGAATCCGACTCAGTCGGTGACTTTGAGTGTGCAGTTCGATCCCACGGCTGCGGGAGCGGTAACGGGTCAGCTGACCATCCAGAGCACCTCCTCGACCAACGGTACGGCGGTGGTCAGCCTGACGGGGACGGGGACGGCGGTGGCGGCAACATTGAGTGCTCTGTCTTGCAGCAACGCGTCGATGACCGGTGCGGGGAGCGATGCTTGTACGGTGACGCTGAGTGGGCCGGCTGGAAGCGGTGGTTTGAGTGTGTCTGTGGCGAGCAGCAATGGAGCGGTGACGGTGCCGGCCACGGTGGTGGTTCCAGCCAATGCGAGCAGCGCCGGTTTCACGGCGACCGTATCGGCGGTCTCTACCGGGCAAGCGGTGACGCTGACAGCGAGCGCGGGCAGCGTTACCAGGAGCTTTGCTCTGCAATTGAATGCTGCGGTACCCGCGCTGACCATTAGTCCGGCGAGCTTGGCGTTTGGCAACGTGACGGTGAACACGGCATCGACGCTGCCGGTGACGTTGACCTCCACTGGGACGGCGCCTGTGACTATCAACTCAGCAGGGTTGAGCGGTACAGGCTTCACGGTGTCGGGAGCCACATTTCCGGTCACCCTGAATCCGAGCCTGGCGATTACGCTGGATGTGCAGTTCGATCCGGCCACTGTGGGAGCGGTAACGGGTCAGTTGACCATCCAGAGCAACTCCTCGACCAACGGTACCATGGTAATCAGCCTTACTGGAACCGGGGAAAGTGTTTCACATTATGTGGACCTGAGCTGGCAGGCGCCTGGCAGTTCTGCTGATCCGGTTGCGGGTTATCACATCTATCGCTCGACCGGCAGCTCTCCCTATCAATTGGTGAACTCGTCGCTCGACACCCAGACTACTTATGTGGATAACAATGTTCAGTCTGGGCAGAGCTATGACTATATCGTGAAAAGTGTCGACTCCTCCGGGGTGGAAAGCACCCCGTCTAACCAGGCTGCCGCAACTATCCCCTAAATACCAAACGATTGGTTTTCTGGGGTCGCGGCCAGGAGACTTTAATAGCTACCCCCAGGCATTCACGCCTCACGCCCGGCGAAAAAATGAAGCAAACTCAATTAACAAATCTCCCTGTGGGCGCCGTGTTCGCGTATTGGCTAACCGTATAGACGAAACACATTCCCTCTGATTAGAACTCGTAAACAGGACCTCGCAAAAGGTGCAAAGAAAGGCTCGTTACTAACGTAACCAAACGCCCTAAACTGTAACCATGCTCACTTACTATAACTAGTTAGTGTCATTGAGGGGACAATATCGTGGAGTGAGAATGCAGGCACGCTGGGTGATTTCGAGCCTTCCCAGTTGGTTATAGTCGAACCGGCGACTTCAGCCTGGATGCCTGGGAGGATTTAGAATCGCTGGTTAGGATTTCCTGGTTTCCGTCCCAAAAAATCATTAGTGTCCTGATTTTTCGTCGAGCGCTGCACAGGTTCCAAGTTGCACGAGTCGCGAATCGTAGAATTCTTCTTTTATCTGCCTCTGGAGAGCTTGCACGTTTTACAGAGGGGTGACACGTTGTCCAGTTCAGATTGTGTACGCAGACCCAGAGCGATCGGTAAATTCGACGGTCTGTACACGCGGTTGTTGGTCATATTTACATCTTTTGCCGTCGTTGCGCTGGCAGGTTGCGGATATAAGCCGAACTCATCTGCGACTGGTCCGCTTAGCGTTTCACCAGGCGCAATCAGTTTTGGTGCGGTGCCTGTCGGGCAAACCGCCACCAGTAAAGTCCTGCTTATCAATGTGAGTTCTGCGCCCATAAGTGTTTCCCAGGTGAACGTTTCCGGGTCGAGTTTCTTTATCAACAGTCAGATTAGCTCTCCCGTTACGGTGAATGCCGGTGGTGTCTACAACTTTGTGATCTCATTCAGGCCCGCCAGCGCCTCCACTTACTCTGGCCAATTCACCGTGATGAACGCAACAGGCACCCAGATCGGTCAGGGTTCGGTCAGTGGCCTGGGTGTCAGTGCAAGCAGCGGTAACCCTGGTTCAACGCCAATGCTCAGCGTCAGTGCGGCCAGCTTGACGTTTGGTAACTTGACGGTGGGCTCGGCATCAACGCTGTCCTTAACGTTGACTTCTACGGGGGCAGCGCCGGTTACTATCGATTCTGCAACGCTAACCGGTTTGGGTTTCACGGTGTCGGGGGTCACGTTCCCGGCAACCGTGAATCCAGGTCAGTCAGCAACGCTGAATGTACAGTTTGATCCGACTGCCGTGGGACCCTCCTCAGGTCAGTTGACCATCCAGAGCAACTCGGTGCCCAACGGCACAGCGGTTGTGAATCTGAGCGGGACCGGCACCGCAGCGGCAAGCCCCTCGCTGACTCCGCAATTGACAATCAGCGCCGCCAGTCTGATGTTCGGCAACGTGACATTGAACACCGCCTCGACCCAGCCCGTCACCCTGACTTCTACCGGGACCGCTCCGGTAACGATCGACTCGGCAGCACTGACAGGTGCCGGCTTTACAACCTCGGGGGTCACATTTCCGGCCACCCTGAATCCTGGCCAATCGGCGACGCTCAACGTTCGGTTTGATCCGACTGCCGCGGGCGCGGTGTCGGGTCAGCTGACTCTCCACAGTAATTCGGTGCCCAACAGCACCGCGGTTGTCAGTCTGAGCGGCGCCGGCACCGCGGCAGCAAGCCCGGAGCTGACGATCAGCACGGCCAGTCTGACGTTCGGCAATGTGACGGTGAATACAGGGTCGACGCAACCTGTAACGTTAACGTCCACAGGCACGGCGCCGGTGACGATCAACTCGGCAGCCCTGACTGGTAGCGGTTTCACGATGTCGGGAGCTACGTTCCCGGTCACCTTGAATCCGAGTCAGTCGGTGACGCTCAATGTGCGCTTCGATCCTGCCACCACGGGATTGGCATCGGGTCAGCTGACCATCCAGAGCAACTCGTCGACCAACGGCACCGCGGTTGTCACGCTGAGCGGGACGGGCACTGCAGCGCCAAGTCCACAGTTGACGACCAGCGCGGCCAGTCTAACGTTCGGCGACGTGACGGTGAACACCGTATCGACGCAGCCATTGACGTTGACCTCGACCGGGACGGCGCCGGTCACTATTAATTCCGCAACCGTCAGCGGGGCGGGCTTCGCGCTATCGGCGGCTACATATCCGGTCACCTTGAATCCAGGTCAGTCAGCAACGGTGAACGTGCAATTCGACCCGGCTGCCACGGGAGCGGCGTCGGGTCAGTTGACCATCCAAAGCGACTCATCGACCAACAGCACAGCGGTTGTCACGCTGGGGGGAACGGGCACGGCGGTGGCAAATCCGCAATTGACCGTCAGCGCGGCGAGTCTTACGTTCGGAAATGTGACCGTGAATACCACATCCACACAGCCCATAACTTTGACCTCTACGGGGACGGCGCCGGTTACTGTGAATTCGGAAACGTTGAGTGGAACAGGGTTTGCGATTTCAGGAGCTACGTTTCCGGTCACCTTGAATCCAGGTCAGACGCTAACACTCAACGTGCAGTTCGATCCGGCTATCACTGGAGCGGCATCAGGACAGTTGATCCTGCAGAGCGACTCATCGACCAACAGTACAGCGGTTGTCAATCTGAGTGGCACGGGGACATCGGCGGCAAGTCCACAGTTGACCATCAGCACGGCCAGTCTGACGTTCGGCAATGTGACTGTAGACACGGCATCGACGCAGCCCGTAACGTTGACCTCCACGGGAACGGCGCCGGTTACTGTGAATTCGGGAACATTGAGTGGGACAAGCTTCGCCATGCCGGGCGCTACGTTTCCGGTGACCCTGAATCCAGGTCAGTCAGTCACGCTGACTGTGCAGTTTGATCCGACGACCATCGGAGTAGCGTCGGGCCAGTTGGCTCTCCAAAGCGACTCGTCGACCAATAGCACAGCGGATATTACTCTGAGCGGTACGGGTACCGCAGCGGCAAGCCCGCAGTTGACGATTAGTTCGGCCAGTCTGACGTTCGGCAATGTGACGGTGAACACTGCCTCGACGCAGCCCATAACGTTAGCCTCCACCGGAACAGCATCAGTGACCATCCAATCGGCAACCTCGACGGGGGCTGGTTTCACCGTGTCGGGGGCTACGTTCCCGATGACCTTAAATCCAGGCCAGACGGTGACTCTCAGCGTGCAATTCGAGCCGACCGTCACGGGAATTGCCTCGGGTCAGTTGTCCATTCAGAGCGACTCGTCGAGCAACAGCACAGCGATCGTTACTCTGAGCGGCACGGGCACGGCGGTGGCAAGTCCGCAGTTGACGATCAGCGCGGTTAGTATGACGTTCGGCAATGTAACGGTGAACACGCCATCGACGCAGCCATTGACGTTGACCTCCACAGGGACGGCGCCTGTGACCATCAACTCGGCAGCATTGAGTGGTACGAGCTTTACGATTTCGGGAGCTACATTCCCGGTCACCTTGAATCCGAATCAGTCATTAACGCTGAACGTGCAATTCGATCCTACCCAGGCGGGCGCCGCGTCGGGCCAGCTAACTATTCAAAGCGACTCATCGACCAACAGCATACTGGTGGTCAATCTGAGCGGTACGGGAACGGTAGTGGCAAGTCCACAATTGAGCGTGAGTGCAGCAAGTCTTTCGTTTGGCAACGTGACGGTGAACACGGCGTCGACGCTTCCGTTGACGTTGACCTCGACGGGGACGGCGCCTGTGACCATCAACTCAGCAGGGTTGAGTGGTACAGGCTTCACCATGTCGGGGGCTACCTTCCCGGTCACCTTAAATCCGACCCAGTCGGTGACTTTGAGTGTGCAGTTCGATCCCACGGCTGCGGGAGCGGTAACCGGTCAGCTGACCATCCAGAGCACCTCCTCGACCAACGGTACGGCGGTGATCGGCCTGACGGGGACGGGTACGGCGGTGGCGGCAACATTGAGTGCTCTGTCTTGCAGCAACGCGTCGATGACCGGTGCGGGGAGCGATGCTTGCACGGTAACGCTGAGCGGGCCGGCTGGCAGCGGTGGTTTGAGTGTGTCCTTGGCGAGCAGCAATGCGGCGGTCGTGGTGCCGGCCACGGTGGTGGTTCCAGCTAATGCGAG